>Ga0206961_1040_pt1 | contig 34765 bp, 24 predicted proteins | sample Alteio_BWOrgHeat_30_FD_153238 | JGI IMG/M metagenome (GOLD analysis project Ga0206961, IMG submission 153238) | Enriched cells from forest soil in Barre Woods Harvard Forest LTER site, Petersham, Massachusetts, United States -... | ecosystem: Environmental > Terrestrial > Soil > Temperate forest >...
GCTCAGCCCCCAAAACTTTACGAACACCAACTTCTTTTGCCCGTTTCTGTGAACGGGCCGTGGAAAGATTCATGAAATTAATACAGGCAATTAAGAGAATGAATACAGCGATTGAACCGAGTATATAAATGTATTTTATATTTCCATTGGGTGCGATCTCGCCGCCAATATCAGAATGTAAATAAATGGATTTTAATGGCTGAATAAAAAACGCCCTGGAAATGCCATTTGTTTTCATTTCCGCTCCTGCCCTTGATTCATAAAAAGAACCAAGTTTATTTTCAAACAATCGGGGATCTGCTCCAGCTTTTAATTTCACGTAAGTATGAAACATGGCGTTGGTGGTCCAGGAGGTCTGCGCATCCACCCATCCGCCGATATCCGCATTTTTCATGGAAAGAAAAAATCCCGGAGGGATATGGGATTTGTTTCCTGTATTTTCCATAACGCCTGTTACAGTGTAAGGTATTTCCCCATACAACATGCCCACGCGAATCGTTTTGCCCATCGGATTATCCGACGCAAATAATTTTCGGGACATTGATTCATTAATAACAATGCTGTTCGGTTCTTTCAGCGCGGTTTGCTGATTGCCATATTTAAACGGATAAGTAAATAGTTGAAAAAATGAAGAGTCTACATACATCCCGCCTGCTTCATAAAACTGCTTCCTCTGGCTGCCGGACGAATAACTGATCAGCATCTGATCCAGATCAGGTAATTTTAAAAGCCTTGTCACTTCTTCCACCTCCGGCAGATCTTTTTTCAATCCCGCCGCAAAGGGCGCACATTCAGCAGACCAGGACTCTCCCTTATTAATCGAAGTACTGGTGAACGCCACGCGATATATTCGTTCCGCGTCTTTGTGAAACGCATCGTAACTGAGCTCGTCAAACATATACAGCATGATCAGCAGACAGGTAGACAGTCCCACTGAAAGGCCCAGGATATTGATAAAAGAAAACACACTGTTTTTTTTCAGGTTTCTGAAACTGGTCTTAAAAAAATGACGGAACATGGAGATATCTTATTTGGATTGAACAAACACAGAAAACCCGGATACACCGTTGGGTACCGATATCATGCCATTCATATATTTATGTGGATTGCAATGGATTAGCTCATATAAATTGAGGCGCAACGTTCGTTTTTGATACAATCATTGTACGATTATATAAAAAGACGAAATCCGAAACCATGCTGCAATTTGACGGGGTATCCAAAAAGTATAACCAGCAACCGGTCATTGAGATCAGTCACCTGAAACTGGAACGAAATATTTACTGGCTTCAGGGAAAGAACGGATCCGGCAAAACCACTTTTCTCAGTATGATCGGTGGATTGATTCCGTTCAGAGGAAATATATCCGTGGATGGGGTAAACCTGCATGAACAACCATTGTATTATCGCCGACTGGTTCATTTTGCCGAAGCAGAACCATTGTATCCCGAATTCCTGACAGGTTTCGAGCTGATCAATTTTTATCAGGAAGTTCGCAAAGCTGCCACCGCGCAAACAGATATGCTGATCAATTTTTTCAAAATGCATTCTTTTTTAAGACAGCCCACCGGAACTTATTCCAGTGGCATGATAAAGAAATTATCCCTGCTTCTTGCTTTTATTGGTAAACCCTCGCTGGTTTTACTGGACGAGCCCCTGGCTACGCTCGATGAAGCTTCTGTACAAATGCTCCCTGATTTAATCGGCGCCTATCATAAAGAATTTAAAACCTGTTTTATATTCAGCTCACATCAGTCTTTTAACAATTATCCGCTCACCATACACAAGATTTTAATTTCAGAGAATTCCATTCAGGAAATCCCATGACTATATCCCGTTCGATTCTTGTCAGATCTTTCGTAAAGCCTTTTTATCAGCGGCATGCCGGGTTGTTCGTGATGGTTTTTGTTTTGATGTTCGGTATCGTCAACATATTGGACCGGGCAAAGTTTACCGACTATCATTTCTTTCTGATAAAAGGGCTACTCACAAATCCATTTTTATTCGTACTGGTTCTGTTTCTCTGGCTGCTTTATATAAAAAAAACGGAGCAATTCACCCTAAACACGTTGCTGAGTCCCGAATATTCCTTCCTTCATATCCTTTCGGTTTTAGAACAGAAAAAACTTTACTACCTAATGACCGGAATGCAATCCCTGTTATTATTGCCCGTATTGATTTACGCAGCCATCATCATTCCAACAGGAATTTACCTGCACGCTTATACAGGATGCCTCATCATAGTAATTTATTTAGCTGCAGGCATTTTAATCAGTGCCCGGATTTATGTGACCGCTATACTGAAACCTGGTAAACCCATCCGGTTCGGTAGCATTCTTTCCCTGAATTTAAAAAGCATGCCTTACTGGAGCTTCTTTATTCGGTTTATTGCGGAAAATAAAAAGCTTCTCTTTGCCGGAATCAAAATATACAGTTGTGTCATTCTATATGAAATGATCCGGAATCAGACCAGGATCGTTTATGATCTCCGCATGATACTAATTTTCTACAGCCTCGGACTCCTGGGTCATGGCCTTCTGATTTATCAACTCAGGGAAATGGAAGAAACCAGGCTGTCATTTTACCGTACCATCCCGCTTTCTCTCCTGAAGAGATTTATGCAATATGGAATGCTGTATTTTATTTTGTTGATACCGGAATTCGTTACCATCGCCGCTTTAACACCAGCCTACCTGCATGCCGGTGATGCGATTCTTTTTATTACTTTCAGTTTTACCCTCGTTCTGTTTTTGAATTCTCTGCTTTTCATTCAGATCTTTCGTTCCAAAGATTATTTTAAAATCATTCTCTGTGTCTTTTTTCTCATTTATTTCTGCGTGCTGTCAAAAACAGTAGGCTGGTTTTGTTTTGGACTATTTCTATCCTCTATATTGATTTTCGTCATCGGATACTATCAGTTTGAAAAAAAGAAATTATTGTCACACCAGGCGTGAATGTCGCGTTGAACACACAACTGCCGAATAAATTATGGAGTTGTTTGTATTATGTCCAGTTGCCTGGAAAAATCTTCAAAACTTGGCTGGATGGATCCGATATAAGGATTGTCAAGATCACGGATACTCTGAATACAAAGAGATACAATCACAACAAAAATAACCGGAACCAGATAATGTGTTTTATTATTAAAGCTATTCAGAAATCCGACCAGTACGCCAATAAGTAAAGAAGAAAAGACGAGTAGTATCATAATCAATGGAGGAGTCCTGACATCATAAGAATGTACAAAACGAATAAATGACCCGTTTAACTGATTAACGTAGGGAATCAGCGTCAGTGCGTCATTTTTTGAATTAACAGACTGCCTCGAAACAGTCGACAATACGTGCATATAAATTGTATTCAGGCTGTCAAATTCTTTTTTCAGTTGAATTTCGCTGGATAAATAATGGGTCTTAAAATCACTCATGATTGTAAGATATCCGGTTAAATATTTTTTTGTCGCATCCTGTATGGTATCGTTTGTAAGCTGACTCGTTTTCCAGATACTGGACGAATATTCTTTCATATTGTTCAGAATCACAAGCCGGTCCCGCATCAGGTTATTGGAAGCAAAAAACGTAAAAGACAACAGCAGGGAGTAAATGGCGACTACGGAAGAATCAACACCGGAAGATTTCCACTCAATTTTTTTACTTACCCAGGTTCTTCTGGCTATCGCAGCGCCCACGAAGCCGGAAAGCACTAAAAAAACCGGATAGATAACCGTAAAATAGTGCGAATTAATGATTGCCTTCCACATCGGGATAATTCTTTTGGTTGCAATTAAATGTACATGTTTTTAAGTTTCATCTCAAACCAATTCATCCAGGTATTCCCGGGTTACTAATTCCCTGCCGAAGAAAGCAGATGAATCGTTTTTCAACAATCCTTCCGCCACCGATTTCATGGCCGTCAGTGCATGATTCAAAAAATAAGGACCAACGCTTACCCTCGCCACGCCAATTTTCTCCAGATGCTCCAAATCTGAGATGGGTTTCAGCAGGAGTACATTCACCGGACTCTTTAATTCCTCCACCAGGTGCTCGATGTCATCATATCTGTTGATCAGAATGGGATAAACACAGTCTGCACCCGCCGTTCTAAAGGACTTGCATCTTTCAATGGCCTTATTCATCGCATCGTCCTCGGTTTTGAGCAGAAATATATCGGTCCGCGCATTGATAACCATCGGTACGCCGCAGTTGATCGCCGTTTCTCGAACCGCTTCAATTTTCAGGCACTGATCCGTTATTTCATGCAACGTTTTATGATCGGCCAGAGAATCCTCGATATTAATTCCAACACCACCCTGTTCAATAAGCATTTTGATATTGTCTTTCAATTGCTGAATATTGCCCGCAAATCCCCTCTCCAGATCGACCGATAAAGGCAGATCAACGGAGGAAGATATTCTTTTCACAATCTTCAGAAGTTCTGAAAAAGGAATTTGCTCTCCATCGGCATATCCGTTTGAAAGCGCGGTTGCCACGCTGGCCGTTGCGATGGATTCAAAACCTGCTTTTTGCACGAGTTTTGCACTGAGTAAATCCCAGATATTGGGCAATACCAGTAGTTTTTTGGCCAGGTGCTGGCTCCTGAATCGCTCGGCCTTTTCAGCCTGTTTCTTTTGATCGGTCATCGGATTATTTTTGTCATTTCAAATATCGGAAGGATCAAATACAATTTTTAGTAGTCCGGTGGCAGGCTACTATATTTTCCTGTATTTTATGTCTTAAGCCCTGGCACAGGCCCCCTGATTTGTTCAGGATTTGTTCGGCATTGGTTCGGCATGCCTTCGGGCGGGCTTCGGGAAACAAGCCTGTTTTCCCGAACAATCCTCGAAGAAATCCCGAACCAATCCCGAATAAAACCCTCATACTCCCACTCTCCCATACTTTCATCCGCCCACACTTCTTAGGCCATTCAAACTAAGAAATGTACATTCGGGCATGAAAAAAACCAGCCTGTTCATATGCGCGTCCATCGTTTTACTGGCCGCCTGTTATTCGCCCACCGCTAATTTGTACAATTCAGAAAAGACACCGGGCGTAGATTACAAAAATTATAAAACTTATGCCTGGCTGCCAACCAAGGATACCTCTTTTACTAAACTGGCCAGTAAAAAAACAGTTGAATCTGCCTTGTCTGCCGCCGTCAGCCAGCAGTTGGCTGCGAAAGGAATGACGCTGGACACGCTTTCACCAGACTGCCTGTTTACGTATACACTGGTCTTAACAAAAACCTACCAGCTGGGTCAGGAGCCTCCACCGGTTTATGCTCCCAATTCAAATGTCGGTGCCCTACCGGGTCAGTATAATATGTATTATTATGTGCCAGCCTCCACAGCCATGTACGATCCGGCGCTTTACCAGGGATCTATGAAAGTAACAACCTTCCGTGACGGGGATTTGGTCATCGATATGATTGACCGGAAAACGAATCAGATCGTTTGGCGTACCAGCGCACAGGGCAAAGTGAATGAAAAAGACAGACAGGGCGTAAGACCGACCATCAACCAGATCGTACCCATCATGTTTAAAAAATTCCCATCTAATAAATAATTTCCCCGGATGAAATGATATTATTTAAAATCCTCTGGGTAATAGCGGCACTCACCACGCTGGTCGTTTTATATTTTCTTTTTGTCGGTTTTGCCGATGGAACGGTGAACGAAAAAAACATTGTTTTATGGCTGGGCATTGTGGGTCTTTGTGCCGCTGCGCTTGCCGGCAGCCCATGGCTTAGATCACACAGCCATCCGGCCCTCGGTATGGTTTTGATTGCAGTTGTTGCCGTTCCTGCATTGTTATTTACGCTGTTTTTTCTTGTACTGATTTTATCGGGAGCAAAATGGAATTAAGAAATGGAATTATAAATTCCTGATCACCCTGCAGGGATTTCCTGCTGCCAGAACATTTTCAGGTATGTCTTTCACCACCACGCTTCCGGCCCCGATGGTGGTATTGTTTCCAACGGTAACACCTGCGCAAATAACAACAGATCCCCCGATCCATACATTGTCACCGATGATAACAGGTAATGCCAGTTCCGTTCCTTTGATACGCTGGGATGCATCAACCGGATGAAAGGCAGTATAAATCTGAACAGCCGGACCGAGAAAAACATTATTTCCCATTTTTATATAGTTGCAATCCAGAAATACACAATTGAAATTGGCGAAGAAATTATCCCCGACTTCAATATGCACTCCATAGTCACAATAAAAGGGAGTTTGTACATCGATATTTTTGCCGGTCTTTTGAAACAGCCCGGCTAACAATAAAGACCGTTGATCACGATCATAGACAGTCTGATTGTATTCCTGGACTGCTGCCCTGGCATGTACCCGCATTGCAAACAATTGTTTATCCGAAGCGTCGTACAACTCTCCGGCAATCATTTTTTCGTATTCGGTTTTTGAATGCATTTCACCCGCCCTATTTGGCAAGGGCCACAATAACAATATCGGCTATTAAAAGCAGAAGCCCGACACCGATGGCCATTTTCATGTTGATAATTTTCATGTTGAACCGAATTATTTCAATTTTTACAGGTGAGGTTACCAGATCAAGGTAAATAGAATTTTATTTCATTTTATCCCCGCTGCGTAACTGGCCGGAATCATCCTGTATATGGCGGAAAATGTTACTTCTGCCCTGTTAATCTTCTAACCAGCCGGTCAACGCAACCCTATTTATGTGCTGACGTACCCACTATAAAGAGCGGCAGTTAAATGAAATATTTTACCATCCGGAAAGACATATTGGCGACCCTGGCTTATTTCGAAATGTTTGACTACCCTTTGAAAAAGAAAGAAATATTCAGCTTTCTGGGACACTGTAACGATTACCTTGAATTTGACAATGCGTTGACCACTCTTTTAAAGGATTATGCCATTTTTAAATTGGGAGATTTATACAGCCTGAAAAATGATTTTCAGCAGGTGGTTCGCCGAAACAATGGAAATGAAAGAGCGGCTAAAATGCTTAAAAAAGCCGACAGAGCCGCGGCCATCATCGCCGCTTTTCCCTTTGTAAAGGGAGTTGCTATTTCCGGCTCCCTGTCAAAATATTTTGCAGACGAGCACTCGGATATAGACTTTTTTGTCATCACCACCGCCAATCGCCTCTGGATAGCCAGAACCTTTTTACACATTTTTAAAAAATTCACCTTCCTCATCAGGCGCCAGCATTCATTTTGTATGAACTATTTTATAGACGAGGAACAACCCGTTATATTGGAAAAGAACATTTATACGGCGGTAGAAATTGCGACCATCATGCCGCTGTATGGAACCATCGTATTTGATCAGTTCTTTGAAGAAAATAAATGGGCAAATAATTTTCTTCCAAACAGAGTTCTCCGAACCAGTGCTACGTGCAAAACAGGTGATACATGGTATAAATCTTTGGCAGAAAAGGTTTTTAATAACAGGTTTGGAAATATGCTGGACGATTATTTGATGCGACTGACTGAAAAAAGCTGGGACCTGAAAACCCGGACAAATAAGAAAAACAGCAAAGGCTTTCTCATGAGCATGCACGTGGGTAAACATTTTTCAAAGGCCCGCCCGGAAATATTTCAGAAAAACATACTGCAGCGTTATGAAACCAGTTTATCAGAAATTTTCAGGCAGTTTGATTTCTCCTTAGCGAAATAATGAAATAGTCTCCCACGTATTTCCAGGGCCGGCTGTTTTTCAATCTTTCTTCCATTTTACATAACCTGGCAAAAGTTTTTGGAAACTTCTCTGCGAAATCCTCCACATAAGAAGGCGGCACAATGGTGCATAATCCTTCCAGGTCGATTACATAAAAATGCTTCTTCATGACCTTCTGAATAAACGTAGGAGAATAATACCAGCAGGTAAAAGCTGCTCCGTCAATTTTAGCCCGCCGGCCTTTTGAACTGAAAAAACGCCTGGTGGCCGTTCTGAATTTTCCCCTGAATATGAAAAGGGTTTCCCATAAGCAAAACCCGGGTAGCATCACCAGCAGTACCAGACCGCCCGGCTTTACCAGTTTTTCAAATCCGGTTAAAACTTTTTCGAGATCACCGGTACAGTTGAGGCCCGCAAAATTCGAAAAAATACAATCGTACGGACCCTGATCTGAAAGATTTTCAAGCGAAGTGAATGAACAAAGTTCGGAGCTTACTGAATCATTTAAAGACAGATCAAGCACCTTCGATCTCAGTTTTTCCAGCATGCCGGCTGAAAGATCTGTTGCGTGCACAGAATAACCATGCCTGGCAAGAAAAATCGCATCCTCACCCGTACCCGCATTCAGTTCAAGAATTCTGCTCCCGGGTTTCAGATATTTTATCAGCTGAGCTCTGACCCGATCCCTTTTATAACTTATAATTCGATTACCTCCATAGGTTTGATCGAAAACGGCAGACTGGGCGGAAAACGCCCGCGCTACGGCCTGCTCATTCCTTTGAGTCAGAGATTCACTCATCGCAGCGGTTTTTCAAGTTGGGAAAGTTTTTGTCTGGCAACCCATTCGGCCGGGAGATAGTAAATGGCCGAAAAAGCTTTTTTAATGCCGGCTGCTTTCAGCCCAAATGGATCAGCTATTATCCTTCTGATATTTTCAAGTGCAAGATGCTTTCTGTAACTCCTGTGGACATACCGGTGTAGTTGTTTGTAAAAGGCCGGCTGGTAAGTATTGCTGAACATCATCGCGAGTTCATCAGAATCTTTCCAATTCGTTTTATTGACCAGTTCTTTTTTCACCTTTTCAAAGAAAATAGTACCCGGCAGCGGATAAGAAACGGAGATGCCCAATTCGTATGGCAGTAACTCATTGATCATTGAGATCGTTTTTTCAATGTCTTCTTTTGTTTCCGAGAGATAGCCAAACTGAATAAAGAAGGAAGGTTTGATCCCGCAATTTTTTATTAACCGGGTGGCTTCATATATCTGCTGAACCGTAGTGCCTTTATCCATGGCATCCAGAATTCTCTGGGAACCACTTTCTGCACCCATCCATATATTTTCGCATCCCGCCCGCGCAAGATCGCGGATATTATCTTCTTCCAAAAGAAGGTCCACCCGACCCTGCATCTTAAATTTGAATGGCAGCTCTTCCTTCTCCACGAGATCAGCGAAGGCTTTTACCCAACCGGGTTTCAGCCCGAATATATCATCGCAAAACCAGATGTGATCAAATCCGAATTGCTTATTTAGCATTTTCAATTCGCCCACTACGTTTCCGGGCGTTCTGGCATGATATCGATTTCCATAAATGGGTTTTGCACACCAGTTGCATTTAAAAGGACATCCCCGTGTAGTGCCCATATTCATGGAGAAATATCCGGCATGGCGAATCCACATTTCCCTGTAAGGCTCCATGTCGATCATATTCCAGGCAGGCCAGGGCAACGCATCCAGATCTTTCATCACGGCACGGGCCTTTGTCTTAAGACTTTTTCCATTTTGCGTGAATGCAATACCATCTATTAAATTATATTCTTTGACGCCGTTACCCAGGGCATTAACCAATTCCAGCAGGGTCAATTCCGCTTCACCCAGTAAAATAAAATCCGCTCCCTGGTCCAAATACATTTCAAACCGGTCGGTAGAATCGGAGCTCGATACAATCACAATGGCGCCCCGATCTTTTGCCGAACGAATCATGGCAAAAGCCGCCTCCCGCATATTTTCCAGGCACATTTTGGTGAGATAATTAAAACCGTCATCATAGATAACAAAAATATCCGGCTGTTCTTTTTCCAGCACCGGAATAATTTCATGGGGACCTTTTGAAAACATGGTATCAAAAAAAAGAATGTTATGTTCGTGCTGCTTTAAGAACGAGGTTGCATACAAAGTCCCCAGCGGTGCATAAGGTTTTCCTGTAGCCCACTGCTTCGGATCCAACCGGAGAAAATATGAATGCATAATCAGAATCTTTTTCATATTTTATTCACTGGTCTTAAATTTAAATAGCATACACATTTTACACAGGTAGGATCTTTGTCTGTATTCAGTTTTTTTCTGAATTCAATCGCTGCCTCCCCGTTTATGATGTTATCCAGCGAATCCGTTTTTATATTGCCATATGCCTTGTGAAAAAAACAGGGCCTTACCGTTCCATCTGCTTCAATCACCGTAGATACCCAGGGCGCATTGCATTTTTTATATGGAAAATCATTGAGCTGATGGCAGGCGGCATAGTAGTAATAGATCTTCTGAATCTTCTGTGGAGATTCCGCAATATATCCGCTCTCAAATTCATTTGAAAACTCCCGCAGGATCCTTCCGGTAATCTCTTTTAACTCCCCCAGCGCTGTTTTTTTTATTAAAATCTCATCCTGTCGCCCGGCATCCCAGGTCTGTTCCCGGTTAAATGCCTCGCTGCTTACATCCGCAGGCAGGAAGCTGATGGAATCCAGCCCGATATTTATCGCCGCCCGTATAATATCTGCCCAGCTTTGAAAATTAAACTGGTGGATGACGCACCTGCCGGAAATTTTGTACTGAGGATCGATTGCCCTCAGCGTTTCGATTCCCTCTTTAAGTTTTTTAAAGGCACCCGGGATATTCCGGATCTCATCGTGCAATGCCTCTGGCCCGTCCAGCGATACGACGATATCATTTACCCATTGAACAAGTTGTCTGGCATGCTTTCGTATGGTCAGGCCGGTGGAAAGCAGACTGATTTTTATATCCTGATTTTTTAATATCTCACAAAACCTGAAAAAATCGGGGTTGAGCAGGGCTTCTCCTCCGGACATCAGCACCTGCTTCGTCTGATATTTTCTGAATGTATGCAACAATCCGCTGATATCTTTTTCATCCAGCTGGCGAAGATTCTGATTGCCCTTCCAGATATCACACATAACACAGCGGCAGTTACACGAGCTATGCGGCATTAAAATCGCAATCGGCAGACTGCTGATTTTATCTGTCTGCAGGGTCCGGTAACGCTGATAAGTCTGATATAGTGATTGTATCGCCATATTTTAAAATCCCTGAATTTCCGGCTGCCGGTATTTCCACAGGCGATGCAATAATTTAATTTCGTAAGGATACTTATGCAGGTTAATATTATACCGCACACCCGCAACCAGTCGCATCACCTGTCTTTTAAAATCACTCAATCGTATGTCGGTCACCGTTGGATAATAGCCATTCAGCACGGTTTCAAAGTTTCTGATTTTATCAATCATAGCAGGAGTTAACCAGGGCGTCAGAGGATTTTTTCGCAGATCAAAATTTTCCCAGGCCGGGCTGATCCAGTCTTCCAGCTTCTCGGGAAATTTAAATCCTTTGGATAGAGCCTCATTGTAGAGATCCGAGCCTTCGGTCGCCACCGGGCTATAGGTATATAATATGATTTCTGTTTTGGAATTTATGCGTTTGATCTTCTTAATGAAATTAATCTCAAAATCAATCTGAGATTTCACTTCTTCAGAAGTTGGCGCCGGCATTCCCAATACAAAGGAGTATTCAGGAATGATGTCAAATTTTTTCATGCGCGCCGCAAATTCCTCAATCTGATCGCCGTTTTGCGTACCGCCCTTGTCCATCTGTTTCAGGATAGCATTGTTTCCGCTTTCGGCACCAAAGAAAATAATTTTGCAACCCGCTTCCCGGATAAGGGCAAGTGAAGCGTCTTTGAATTTGTGCATGGTATCAATCCGCGCCATGCCCCACCAGCTCATTTTTTCAGGAAGAATTAGTTTTGAAAATTCCACCGTACGCTTCTCGGATACAAAAAAATTATTGTCGTGAAATTCGATCGCGTCTGCACCCCATTTATCTTTTATGTATTTGATATCCTGGTAAACCCTCAGCGCCGATTTTGCTTTCCACCGGGCTTCATAAGTCGGAACGACCGCACAAAAGGAACAGGTAAATGGACAACCAATACTGGAATGATAAGCCAGCGTTTTTTCACCCAGATATGTTTTACCCAGGTATTTTTCCATAGGGTACAGTCGGTCAAGCTGGTTGTATGGAAGATCCGGCAGGCTATCCTGTTCAATCAGATCCTGCTTCACGGTCTTTACAATCTTACCACCGGATAAATATATCAGGTTTCTGATGAGTTCATAAGGCTGGTTTTTCTCCAACGCTTCGATCAGCTGGGGAAAACAATGATCTCCGGGCCCATTGATCACAAAATCAACATATCCGGACTGCAAGACTGGCTTGAACTGATTGGTAGGAAAATAACCGCCCCAGATCATCTTTATTTCCGGGAAGTGTTCCCTGATCGATTTAGCAAATGGAATAGCCTGTTTCAACTGCGGTCCGGGCATAACTGTAAAACCGATATATTTGAAATCACCACTTTGCAGATATTGCATGATTTTAGCCAGCGGATCTGTTTCCCTGTTTCCGTCTACTATGACCCAGGGGTATTTGCCTTCCACAGATGCGGCAATATTTAATATCGAATTGGGTACCCTGTATTTTGCATGGGCACTTCGCGGATTGAATAACAAAATTCCATTCATGGATATTGCCCGGAACAATAGAGCTCCCCTCCTGAATGATACGTCGCGGGGCTGCAACCGGTTGCAAATAAGTGGTTAATAAAACCACCTAAATACAACCCGTGTTGATAAAATGCCGTACCCATTAGAAGGATGACGTATTTGCCATCTTCAGCCTGCCTATGTTCAATACATTAAGAAAAATTTTACCGGATTCTCCCTTTGCGGCAACGGCACTTCCTGCAGAAGAAGCCTATGAAATCTGGTCTGCCAGTTATGATCATCAGCCCGGCAACCTCATGTTGCTTCTGGATGAACAGATCTTCAGCCACCTGATCAGAAATATCAACTTCCGAAATAAAAAGGTGGCGGATATCGGCTGCGGTACCGGCAGGCACTGGCAATCTATTTACAGCAAAAAACCGGCAACAGTTATGGGTTTTGATGTATCGGCCGGAATGCTGAAACAATTGAAAAATAAATTTCCCGATGCACTGACTCAAAAGACCCGCAACAATCTCCTCGGTACGCTTTCGGACGCAACCGTAGACTGTATTTTTTCAACACTTACGGTGGCTCATATCCATAATATAGAAGAAGCCATTGGCGCCTGGAGTAGAATTCTCAAAACAGGCGGCGACCTGGTAATCACTGACTTTCATCCTGTGATGCTGGACAAAGGAGGCAAAAGAAGTTTTCATCATGATGGAAAAAGCCTTTCGGTAAAAAACTATGTCCATTCACTAAAAAAACTAAAGGACATTTTCGTAAAACTTGGATTCACCCTGATCGAAGAAGTAGAAAAAAATGTAGATGAAACAATCAGGTTTCATTATGAAATGCAAAATGCCCTGCCTGTATACGAACGTTTTAAAGGTATGCCGGTTATTTATGGATTTCACTTAAAGAAATCATTTGCTGCTCAATAACCTGATAACAACCGTCGGATCCAGGCCTGTAAATATTGGTATTTACGGGGAAAAGATTATGTCCATGGGTGTTGCCATGCATAATGTATATGATTCCTTCCAGATGCATTTTTCGCATGCCATGGCAATACCAGGGCTGATTAATTCGCATGACCACCTTGATTTTAATTGTTTTTCTTTACTCGGTAATAAAAAATACGAAGACTATACAGAATGGGGAAGACATATCCATGAAAACTATAAGGACGAAATTAAAGCCATATTGAAAGTACCTGAAAATCTCCGCACGAACTGGGGCATGTATAAGAATTTGCTGGCGGGTGTTACAACAGTTGTAAATCATGGCAAAGTCTTAAAAATAGAAAATCCACTGATCGATATTTTACAAAATACCCGTAATCTGCATTCCGTGGAATTTGAACAGAACTGGAAATGGAAACTGAACAATCCACTCCTGATAAATAAAGACTGCGTCATGCACGCGGGCGAAGGCACCAGTCAAAAAGCTTCGGATGAAATTGACGATCTGATCAAATATAATCTGTTGAAGAGAAAACTGATCGCTGTTCACGGAGTGGCGATGAAGCCTGAACAGGCCAGTCATTTTAAAGGATTGATATGGTGTCCAGAATCAAACAGGGTATTATTCGGCGGGCATGCGCAAATATCCGGTTTGAAAAATCACACTGCCATCCTGTTTGGCTCGGATTCCACACTCAGCGGAAACTGGAATATCTGGCAGCATCTGCGCCTGGCAAGGTCGCTACAACAACTGACCGACGAAGAGCTATTCAATACCCTGACTAATGAACCTGCGCGGCTCTGGCATTTGAATAAAGGAAAGCTGGCGCCCAAAGCGGATGCCGATGTCGTTATCATTAAAATCAAACCCGGCCATTCCGCGATGAGTGCTCTTTTTGAATCGAATCCCGAAGACATTCTGATGGTTATACAAAAAGGTAAAATCAGGTTATTCGACAAATGCCTGCTTCCGCAGATTCGGCTTCTTCCGGTGAATCTTTTCAGATACAGTCAACTCAGTATAAAGGGAAAAGTAAAATTTGTTGAAGGTGACCTGCTCGGGCTGATTACGGAAATCAAAAAACACAACCCGCATATTCGTTTTCCGGTTGAAGTTTTTGAAACCATAAATTTCTCACACCTTGATTAAGGTAATGGATATTGTATATCATCACCACGGTGAATTCCATATGCCTTCCCAGGTGCTGGAAAAACATGCCCCATCGCTGGGCTTCGCCGATTTTACCCACCCCGCTGTTCAGCTTGTATTTGTAAAACATCTGGACTACGATGGTTTTGACAGTATGCATGGCCATGGCTTTGCTTTTTTTAAAAGCCGCAATGGGTTCTGGCATATTCCATTCAAGACACATAAATACGTTAAGAGTCAGCATCCGGATATCATCATCGTGGAAGGACTTCTTTTCCCGTTTCAACTCATCTGGTTAAAATGGATGCTTGGGAAAAACATCCGGATTATCGCACAACATCACGGAGAAAAACCCTTCAGCGGCATCAAAGGGCTGCTACAGAAAATGGCTGACCGCTACATCAACGCCTACCTCTTTACTTCAGCTAAAAATGCATCTGCCTGGATTAATAATAAAATTATAAGCAATCCCGGAAAGTGTAAGGAAGTGCTGGAAGCTTCCACCCATTTCAGGAGAATAAAAAAATCAGTGGCCCGTTCCGGACTGGGAATTTCAGGCGCATTCAATTTTTTGTGGGTAGGGCGGCTGAATAAAAATAAAGATCCGCTGACCGTACTGACAGCATTCAGAAAATATTGTCTTTATCATCCCGGCGCTAAATTATATATGATTTATCGGGAGGACGTTATGCTGGAAGAAATCAAAACAAAAATCAGTCAGCATATCATCCTGCAGGAAGCTGTCCGGCTGGTTGGCAAACAGGAGCATGAAGAATTGATTGCATGGTATAGTGCCATCGATTTCTATATTTCAGGAAGCAGGGAAGAAGGAAGCGGCTACGCATTACTCGAAGCCATGGCCTGCGGATGTATTCCTGTAATCACTTCCATTCCCTCCTTCATCAAGATAACAGAAAACGGAAAATACGGATTTTTGTACCCACCCGGCGATACAGAATCACTTACCCAGGTACTGGAAAATTTATCTGCTGTCGATATAGATACAGAGAGAACACGCATCGAAGATTATTTCCAGGAAAAATTGAGTTTTAAGAGCATCGCTGAAAATCTAAATCAGGTGTTCGCACAGTTAAAAAGCGACAGGACCTTACCGCAAATTTCTTCGATTGGGTAAGTAAGAACACGATGTTGGTTTTGATCCTTTTCATTCAGGATTTTAACCACCTTATCCCTCATTTCTTCCGGCGTACGTACAATGTGAAAATTCTCAAAATCAATGTGCATCGGCTTGCAATAGCTCACCACCTGCACACCAGCATAGAGTGCTTCCGCACAAACCGTGCTGAATCCTTCATAAGAAGAGGGATGCATCAGGATCCGCGCTTCCTGCATGAGCTCCAGTATTTTTTCATGTTTCAATTCTCCGCGTAATTCAATATGTTTATGTAAATGCCAATCATAAATAAGTTGTTGAAGATGCCCCCGCTCCGGCCCTTCGCCGCAAATAACCACTTTTATGCCAGGATGGGTTTTAACAACAAGGGCAATAATTTCTATGAACTGCCCGTACTGTTTTAACGGAATCAGTGAGCCCACGCCCAGTATATCAATATTCCGCATCGAAAATTCGGAAGTAAAAGTTTTTTGATCTATTCCCGGTGGAATGATGTGAAGAGGGCGGGTATGATAATTCCGTTCCATCTCATCCGCCAGGAAATCCGATAATGCAATCAGGGTTTCACTGTTTGGTTTAATCAAGGAAACATAACGATTGTTGTCTCGGGCATCCTGTCCAAGCATCCAGGTAAACGATTGAACATCGTATTTTCGGGAAACGTATTTTGCGATCAGTGCAGTTTCGCCCAGCCAGAAACTTAAAATTCCCACAACCTGCTCTTCCCGAAAAATATTTTTCAGCCGGGCCCATACCTGAATCCATATCCGGACCCTGTTCAATTTCCCACGGTTCCTGCCGTTAAAAGAATGTACTACCACCCCATTCCATTTATAGATACTTTTTCTAAACGGATATTGAAAACTCAGAACAATGACATTCAATGCCGGATTAAAATGCTTCAGATTTTGCACAAAAGCCTGCGGAAAAGGAACGCAGGTACTGTCGTCCTCGTCTGCTGGAAAACCCGGTATCAGAATGATCAGTGTTTTACGATCCTTGCCCATCTAAATCCATTATCTTATTACAAAAGTTGAATGCTTTTGCATTGTGCGTAATCAAAAGAATTATTTTTCCATTCGTCGCGATGGTCTGGAGTTCTGTTAGCAATTCGTTCTCCGCCGTCTCATCCAGTTCACTAAAGGGCTCATCTAAAAGTAAAAGATCAAAATCCCTGTATAACGCACGAGCCAGCAGTAAACGCTGCCTCTGACCTCCACTGAAATTTTTACCGTTCTCGGTAACGAGTTCCCTGATCCCATTGGGCAATAACTGAACGATTTTGTCAACGCCGGTCAGAACCAGAACCCGCTGTAATTTCTCTTCGTCAAAATGCGTTTCCTCCAACGTGATGTTTTCAACAATTGACGCATGAAGAAAAAAATGCTGTTGTTTTAAATAGGATATCACTGGCCAGGATTGTTTTATCATGTTAGCATCTGCGATTTGATCGTTAACATATATTTTGCCGGCATCAGGAGATATAAATCCCAGCATCAGATTCATAATGGTCGTTTTGCCTTTACCCGAAATACCACGAATACCCATCAGGTCGCCCTTTACGAGATTCATCGAAAAGTTTGTCAGAATATTTTTTTCAGGAAAACAAAATGAAACATTTTTAAAACCAATTGAATAAATAGACACTTTATTTTCAGATTCAGTTGCTGAAACCGCTTTGTATTTTTCTATTCCCTGCGTAGAATAGGCATAGGTCCTGATCTGACCGGTCGTGTTCGTAATTTTAACCACACCGGGAATCACCTTGTAGGCGGCAACCATCAGCGCGCCAAGCGTTAAAAATGAAATGGAATGACTGTGAGCGATCCATTCATTCAAAAGGATGAGCATAAATAGACCAAAAACAGCAAACACTTCAATAGAGCGGGAAGGCATATTTTGGATGCTTAACCGCTGAGCGAGATATTGATTCAGCTCTGCCTGAAATCGCCGGTACCGCCCGGTGAAAAAATCATTTTTCAGATTAATGTTACTTTCTACATAACCGGTCAGCGCTTCCTGCAAATGCTGAATCGATCTTTCACTTGCTGTCTTGCCACGCAGGCGGCCCGCATGCAATCTTCTTTTCATAAAATAAGAAATACCTAAAACAGGCGGCACCAGAATCAGTATAAGCAGAGGAATCAGTTGCGGATTAAAAATAAAGATGGCAGTCAGGGTGATAATAATCTGCACCACCTGATTAAATATCTGCTGAACGCCGTTTAGAACATAATGAGCAAATTCAATCGGCTGTTGATTGATTTTTCGGTTCATGATGGATGAGTCAACTTGTACATAATTTATATAGGAACCATGCAGATATTGAAGCAAACCATCTTTTGAAATCCGGGAGGCCACGCCATAAACGAAATGATACTGGGATTTGGAAACAAGAAAGCCGGCAATATTTTTAATCGTAAAAAAAAGGAAAAACATACCCATCGAAAACCCGGGATGTTCATGCAGTATTTGAAATGGAAAATCCTGCTTAGTCCCCGCAGGCTCATTCAGTGTGTAAAAACGAACCAGATACAACAGACCGATCAGAAAAGCGATATCCAGGATGCTGATCAGGACATCAGCCAGGCTCAGTCTCCACAACTTTTGCAATTCTGCGGGCCGGAGAATGTTAAAAATATCTTTCAGAATTTGTTTCAGATTCCCGATTTGATCATTTAATGATAAGGGATCCGATCCCCGATAAATGAATACGTGGGATTTCAGGTGAAGGTGTCAAACCCTTTGAATTTTGTAAAGCAGAAAGTTTGCTGACGGGAGATATCAAAATTACTATGCCAGCAAATTGCCGTCCGGTTCCCTTACTTCATTAAAAAGTTCGGAATGCTGTATTTTCCCGGCCAGACCAATGGGCTCCTGAACAAAATACATGTCTATTTCTCCAATATTCTTTGCATATATCTTACCACGGTGAAAGCAGGTATAATACTCTTTAACCAATTCGTAAGTATTGGCTGAAATATTTACCATGCCGGGTTCTCCATTGCTCTCCATGCGACTGGCGATATTTACCGTGCTTCCCCAGATATCATACGCATATTTCTTTTTACCAACCACACCGGCGACAACGGGACCAACATGAATACCAACCCGCAAACTCCAGGGCGAAAGTCCCTTTGCCCTCCTTTCATCGTTCCGGGCACCCATATAAGACTGAAATTCGAGACTGGCCATCACCATATCCAATGTATGGGTGTCGTTCTCCGTGGGTATGCCACCTGCTGCCATATAGGAGTCACCGATCGTTTTAATCTTTTCCAGATTATACTTCTCTACAATTTCATCAAATGCCATAAAGCAGGCGCTGAGTTCGGTTACAATCTCCTGCGGCGACAGGGTATCTGCATGTTTGGTGAAATCCTTGAAGTCAGTAAAAAGAACGGAAACCTTTTCATAATATCTGGGTGTTGCCCGGCCATCCCTTTGCAACTCCTTCGCCACTTCTGTCGGTAAAATATTTTCTAACAACCCTTCAATCTGAACTTTTTGCTGATCAAGCAATTTGTTTGTGCGGGAAGATTGAATCCAGTTTCTTAAAATGATCAGGGCAATGATAAATATTAACGCCAGCCCGCCGGAAACAATGGTTTTTTGAAGCTTCTGACTTTCCAGATCCAGATCCTGCAGCTTTTTATCCTTTGTTAACAGATTGATTTTATTTTGTCTGGTTTGAATTTCAAAGTTATTTTGAAGCGACGTTAATTTATCAGCAAGTGTCTGGTTGTTCAGCGTATCCGCCAGCCCGCTGAATAACTTTTGATATTTATAGGCATTTACAAAATCCCCCAATTTAGAATAAGTCGAGGCGAGGCCGGCATAACCCTGATCAAGCTCTTTAAGTGCAGGAATTATTTTTGCAATGGAATCCGCTCCTCTGTAAGAAGCTAAAGAGGATGCATAATCTCCCTTATTAAGATACGTATCACCAAGCGCCAGCAAAGACTGTGTCATAGCCAGTTTGGAATCAAATTGCCGGGCAACCTCATAAGATTGCAAATTGTATTTTATGGCCTTGGTAAATTCTCCCTTTTTCGCGTAAACAAGACCGATACCCCTTAAAGGATATGGAATATTGATCGTATTTGTAAAAGCATGCATCGATTTATCATAATAATAAAGGGCCGAGTCGTATTTATCGAGGCTGCTGTAAATATCCCCCAGATTGACCGCTACCGATCCGATGATATTTTTATCTCGCGTTTCCTCACTGATCTTCAAAGCCTTTATAAAAAACTCAAGCGCCTTATCGGTGGTTGCCGTTTTATTCAGGTATACGTTGGCGATATTTGAATAAGAAGTGGCTATGCCCGCCTTGTCTCCGATTTGCTCGGCGATATCCAGGGATTTGAAATAACTATCCAGTGCCTTATCATCCGTTCCGTTGGAATAATAAACGGTACCAAAATTACTCAGCATCCTGGCTTTCCCTTCCAGGTCACCAATGGAATCATAAACATGAAGCGATTGACCATAATAATCCAGCGCAGCCGGTGTATTGCCCTGAAAATAATAACTGATGCCGATATTTTTTAAAGCAAGGGCGCGTCCCTGCTCGTAATGAATTGCCATGGCCAGTTCCAGAGCCTTTGTTCCATATTGTCTCGCCTCGTCGGTCGACGAATTCAGATAATAACTGCTGAGCTGCAGAAGCGATTTGATTTTTGATGTGTCCTCCCTGGCAGTTAATAAAGACGATTTTAAACTGTCTGCAAAACGGGACTGTGGTAGGCAGCGGAAATGAATAGAAAATAAGACCAGGAAAAGTAGTACCCTCTTTGGTTTCATAAAAGCAGTCTGCTATTCATTTTAAATACCGGATTGATCCGCTTACACTGATTTCAGCCTTTCGCAAAGTTAAGGGGAAGGTCTCTCCTTCCCCACTGCTATTAACTTTCATTTTATAGTCTCATCACACGATACGTTTTATTTACGCCGTCGGCATTTATGGTTATAAAATACATACCACTGCTGTACCGGCTCAGATCAACCTGCAGGCTGTGCTCAGATATTTTCTTTCCGGTAGTCTGATAAGCTTTTCCATATGCATCCACGATCTGAATATTTGCTGAAACCTGCACGGCGTTTTTAATATTAATCGTCACCAGGCCTTTGGTCGGATTTGGATACACAGCAGCGGTCGGATCAACACTTACCAGGTCCGTTGCCACTTCGGCTGTCTCATTCGTAACATTCGACTCCATGGCACCACCTCCGTAAGTGCCGGTTTTGGTACTGCATCTGGTAGACGAAGAACTTGCGACGGCTGTAAGCGCAGAATTATGATATCCGCTCAGAGTCATTAAAGTCCAGGTCAGCCGGGATCCGTCAAAGTAAATTTTATATTGTCCGCTTCCAGGCAGGAATACCATGGGCAATTGCCCGCTGTAACGACCGTAAGTAGTCAGGATATTGTTTGAACACCAGGGAACATAGACGACCGTCGAATTCGGGTTGTTATAAGAAAAATGCGCTGCGTAGGCAAAACCCGATGGATCATTGGTCAGTGCTTCCACACAATCCAGTTTCGGCACGACACTCCTGCAATTGTCGGCATTCACATAGAGGTTACCGGTTTGATATACAATTGCGTAATTATTGGCATACTTCAATTGAAGGCCATATGGGGTAATGGTATACACGCCCGGATGATTTTTCCTATAAACCGGGCTGACGGTATAAGAAGGCTGACAGGTGATGGTATTGCTTTCACCATTTTTAAATCCTGTGATGGTGGATGTAAATACAGGCAGATTATCGTCTTCATCTATGTTTTTATCATCAGCTTTTACATACAAAACTGCCGGATTGATGGTCAGTATACCCGGCACATCATTGATATTATAGTTGAGCCCGGAACCTCCCGTTAAGGTGATCGGATAATTAGCCACTGGCGAATTCGCTTTTGCCGCAGTGGCCGCAATGGGTGGCGTGATGTCGGAAGCATCATCCCCATTCAGAAAGCCCTTATAAGAAATCGTCAAAGGAGGATTCGGATCACCATACATTCTGTTTTTGTTGTCGGCAGTAGCCGTCAGCGCAGCCTGTTTGATGGTTAACACGGCATTGCTGTTGACGATCTGGTAATTCGCAGAGGATCCTCCGGATAATGTAATCGGATACGTTCCAACAGATGAAATCAGCGTGGCAGTTGTTGAAGCAACTGGCGGTGTCGTAATTACCGCGCTGTTATCACCACTAATAAATCCGGAATAACTAATGGCAAAAACCGGATTGGCCGAACCATATACCCTGGAAGTATCTTTCACCGATGCATTCACTGATGCGCGGCTGACAGTCAGATTTGCATTTACATAATTCAGTGTATAATTGGCCGGATCTTTCAATGTGACAGCTCCCGGAACAATGATGTATTTTCCCGAGCTGAGCATTCCACTCACCGGGCTGCCATCCGTTTTTGTCAATGAATGTGTTGGCAGGCTGGCAATTACATTTCCTGAATCCTGGAATTTAAATCCATATACCGAATCACTATACGCAGGAGTTGACCCGTAAACGACACTCGTATCGAGTGCCTTTACCGTAAGAACGGCTTTTTGTATGGTCAGGTGTCCCAGGCCATAAGTAATATTAAAATTGTCCGACAACATGGCTCCGGGTACGATGGTATTTACACCGGCTGTAATTCCCGTTACGAGATTAATGGATTTGGGTGCAGATATGTTGCCCGCGAGGAAGTCGGCAGTATCCACAATCACCGCCAGATTGGTATTGCTGGTATCGGTCACGTTACTACCACTGAGAACCGGCACGCCCCTGGTAATCGCCAGCCCGTTCAATACGCTGGTACCCCGCGTAATCGCAAGTCCGCTTAACAGACCTCTTTGATTTACCAGACTGATATTGGCCGAATTCGTTTCGTAATTGAAAATGGTTTGAACCGGTACATCCACCGCATGAACGGTATCGTCGTAAATGAATGGCGTTGTACTTGGCACGATCACACCTCTTGTAATGGCAAGACCGCGCGTAATGGCCAGTCCCCTCGTAATCGCAAGACCTCTTGTAATCGCGAGGCCGCTCGCCATAATACTTAAGTTATTCAGATCGGCGTCCGTAAGCGTTTGACCTCTGGTGATGGCAAGACCGCTCACCAGTCCGGTAACTGTGTCCACCAGATTGGATCTGTGTATTTCCTGAATGGAATTCAGGAAAGTTAATTTGAGTGAAGGATCAATTCCGGTGTCCGGATAAGAATAGTTAAAATTAAACTTCCCGATTTTATCACCATACACCAGCGTTGTATCCCTTGGCGTAATCACCAACGGCATTTTATTAATCACCAGCAGACCATCACTCATCACATAATTATATGTTTCAAGTAATCCGGCATCCGTTGGATTATTCGGATCCAGTAAGGTATGTGGCTTGGGCCTGATAAAAAATATACCAACGTTCGATGCTGAAGTTGCCGGAGTGGTATAATCAAGCGAATCCAGTCTTAACTGGGCAGCTGTCAATCCGGTATTGGCCAGGGGAATACTGTCTACCAGAATGGTGGAAGTGAAGACGGGAATTTTCTCACCATACCTCTTTATTTTCTGATCTGCCTGTACGATAATTGTTTTCTTTATTGGTGTAAAGAAATACAGGGTATCTGACTTTCCTCCATCATTGCCATTTACAGAAATGGGTTTCGTAACTACCTGAATGGGCGGATTACCCGTAAAAGCCGGAATGGTTGCCTGCGCCTGCGTGGAACTCAATACGGTGGTTGGAAGCGGTTGCCCTCTGAATGTAACCACAGAATTGGAATTCAGATAATTTCCCTGCACAGTAACAACAATCGGTTGCTTGCCGGGTACAATTGTAGGACTCGGCAACACCAGTTTCACAATTTCCGGCTTTGGAGCCGCAATGGTTTTCATCGCAGAATCCACCTGTATCAGCCCATATCCGGTTGAATAATTAAAACCACTGCCACCGCCGGATTGCAGAGCCGTGCTCTGCAGCAGTGTTCTCAACGTAACAGGCGTCAGTGTGTCTGTTGTATATTTTTTTCTTCCTTCCAGTAACAGGGCAGCTACACCTGCAGCGTGCGGCGCCGCACAGGATGTACCAAAAAAAGTGGGATAGGGAAATCCCGTGGTATTCGCATTGGGTCCGAAATTAACTGTTGTACTTACACCGTCGGGAGCTGCGAAATCCGGTTTGTTGCGGAGAATGCCATTTACAGCCGTACCTCCCAGAGAGGAGAAAGGTTCTGCTGAAAAAGTTTTAAGACCCGTAAAAGCAGGTGCCGTATTGTATCGCACGGCGCCGACAGCCATTGCCCCCGATGCATTGGCCTGTCCGACCAAAGTAGAGTTCCCTGTATTGAAATTATTGATCGTCAGGTTTCCACGGAATACAATGTATTTGAAATTTACATTGGCTGTGCCGTTTGCCCTTACAATAACAATATTTGTCGTTGTAGGAGTTGAAACAGTAAATGGCAACACTTCCAATGGATCACCACCCATATTATTGCGGTTAAATCCAAACAGTGGATTACCTGCATCGTCTGACAAATAAATATCCAGGTCTGTGGCGGTTCCGTTGGCCGATTGACCCAGTGAATAAATATCATCCGTCCACTGCAACACAATGGTATAAATGCCCGGCTGTAGCGAAACACTTTGTTTCGTTACACCTCCGCCGAAATTATGGGCCATACCGGTTAAACCAGCCGGTGCAGCTGTAGGACTGAAAGTACTTGCGTAAGAAGCCATCCCATTGTTACCGGCTGCAGAAAAATAAGATACTCCCTGGCCGGCGACATAATTCACTGCCTGGGCCACCACACCATCCTGAAAAAATGGTTCTGTGATATAAGTCACATCGTCAACAATCACATTGCAGTGATCCTGCTGGAGCTGTATGATCCCCTGGGCAAAATCGCCGGGACTGATAAAACCGGTTCTGAAATCCAGTTGCGCCTTGGGCGCTACGCCATGTACAATTTGCAGCATAGCCCTTCCTTCATCACTCCCCGCGCCGTAAGGATATTCCTGAACCACATTCACTTTGGAGGAATTATCGGGGTCTCCGGGACCCGGAAGAATGCCGTTGCTCATATCCGCTGCGGCCGGGTTGCCCGGAAGAGTATTATAACTGTCAGAGATAACACCGACTTTCACTCCATTGCCCGACAAATCATATCCCTGTTTAACGAAATTGGAATGCATCACTGTATCGCCCTGTATGGGAAGGATATTTACTTTCCCCAGTGGCGGAAACAACGGTCTGCAATAATCAATCAGCAAAGGCAGACTGTCCAGCTTTTTCAGATTGGCAATCGGATAGGTACCCGTTATGATCAGACTGTTGGGTCCGTTGTTGATCAGGTTTGAAATTCCGTATGCCGGCGTCTGCAAAAGACTGAGCAGATTCTGGTATTGCCCCTGTTTGGCAATCACTTCAATCTGAACGGTATTTTGATTAATAATAAATATCGTTTTCGCCGAATCCTTTACAGATCCGAAATTCTGAAACAGTGAATTCAGTTCCGATCCTATCAGGTTAAATGTTTTTCCTCCTGCAGGCGGAGGATAATAAGGAAGAATACAGGATGCAAAACTTACTATTGCTGTATCTGTTGCAGTACACCCACCGGCAGGATCAGTTACTTTTAAAACAAAGGTGTCCGCACTGGACACCACCGGTGTTAATGTATTGGCGCCGGAAATCAGCCCACCGTGCAATCCGGTCCAGTTAAATTGCGCCCCGGATGTATTGGAAGATCCATTGAGCTGAACATTTTTAACCGTACAACTCAGTTGCTGATCCGCACCTGCATGCGCATCAGGCGTACTGCAGGAAACAAACGGTGAAAAATTAAATTTAATTCCATATTGAATATTCACCTGTGTCCCGCTCCAGAGTGCACCGGTGATCGTGGAAGAATTGATGGCTGATCCGATGTTGATCCCTGAATAAGGTGCCCATACCGTACCAAACCACTGAGATGTTCTTCCCAGTGTAAAATAATTGGATATGGTAAAAGCATATTTGCCAAAAGAACAGCTGCTGCCACTTCCATGTGTCTCCAAAAATATCCGGGAGGCATCACCGCCATTCAGAAAATTCTCATTCAGGATATTTACATCCACATCCCCGTATACATAGATTTTTATGGAACCCGTACTGTTCTTAAAATCAAAATTGAAAGTGTTGATCTGGAGTCCGCTGTTTTTGATGGACCTGAAAACATAGATACCCGGACCGGAAAATGTAATGGTCTGCCCTCCGTTTAAATTAATGTCTCCATAAGATCCCGGTGTAATTATTTTGGTAGAAGTAATATTCAAATTGCCTGCGGCTGGGAAATTGGTGATCGCCGGCATCACAGGTAATAAAGGCAATGGTGCCAGTCCGATAACATTGCCTCCCGCAGGAGCAGGTCCTGTATAAGTAGTGCCTGCCGGATGGGTAACTTTTCCGGAAACAACGCCACCGACCATAAAGATGTTTCCATTCACATCGATGTTGCCCAAAAAACGGGATCCAAAATCTGCCTGAAATATTTTGCCTTTGGACGAAGAAGAATTGGCAGCGGTTATCCGGCCCGAAACGGTATCCAGGCTCGCTAAATTAATGGTGCCGCCACTGTAAATATTACCGCTGATATTGACACTACTGCTTGTCTGCACATATGAATAACTTCCGATTGATCCTCCGTTTATTTTGGCTCCTGAGCCAATGATCACTCCGCAACCGGGATCGGAAGGTTTGTATTGTCCGGGGCCACCCGGACAGGCACCATTGCCTCCAAATAAGGCAAAGTCAGTTATTTTTAATTGTTGTGCGTGAGATAGAAATGGAACAAGCCCGGCAATAATATATATACCAAGGCTGCGTAATAAATTACGCATAGAAATTCCAGCTCGTTTCATAAACAGATCGTGTTAGGGGTCAGGGGAATAAATAAATCTACGGTTCAGTTAAAAAATTCTCAGGAAGCGATCGCAATCTGAAACACCACACATGCCGGGTTAGCACTTATCTTTTAAAGGATATCAAGAGGATTGATAAAAAAAAGGGGATTAATCGTATTGCCAAATACGCCGGGGATTTGGCATTGTGTGGCTAAAACTAGGATTTTATGTTTAATTAATAAAATTTCATGTTTAAACTCCGGCCGTATTTGCAGAAATCGCAAAAAACAATACCATGGCTGCGCGCAGCCTCCGGCATCCTGAATATCGATTTTTTCCAATATATATTTTATCCCGCCTTTTTCGCTGACTCACCGGTCATTATTAAATTGCTTCCTTCGATCTTTTCCTGAAGGCAGAAGGATTCATACCCTTGTACTTTTTAAAGGCCCTGTTTAAATGACTCTCGTCAGTATAATTCAATTCACTGGCAATCTCACCAATTCGCATATCGCTGTGCAATAACCTCATTTCGATCAGCCGGCCCTTATAATTCGCGATGTACTGCTGAAGTGTCTCGCCCGTTTGTGTTTTAAAATACCTTCCCAGATAGCTCATGGAAATGCCCAGATGTTTGCCGAGTTTATCCGCTTTCAACTTCCGGGGTTCAAATATATTCTGCTGTATATAATGAAGTATTTCCAGCACAGGCTCTCCCGTATTTTCTTTAATATTTTTAGGAAGCTTCAGGGCAATATTTCTGGCCACCACGGTAATGATGGTATTTACAATCTGCGCTATGATCGTTGTATGATACAACTGTTGGTTGTTGTGCTCCCGGATAATATTTTCTACCAGGGAAGCGATCAGCGGCTTGTCGGACTTATTTTTCAGAATACATCCGGGACGATGGCTTGCATTTTGGAGAATATATTCCATCCGGTGCACCGCCTCGCTGTCTTTTCCCTTTTTTTCCTGAAGATAATATTCGCTGAAACGAAGGAAAAAGAATTGGGTGAGTGTCGTTATTTCAAATGAATGGGTGTCCTGTGGCGTAATCAGAAATAGATTGCCCGGGCGATAGTTAAATTTATTTTTATTGATGTATTGACATCCGGTTCCTTCTACAATATAAATCAGCTCAAAGAAATTATTGCTTTTTGAAATTTTTGGAAACTTCTGCAATTCCTTAAAATCAATTTCAAACGGCTGATACAGGTTTTCCTTTTGCATATATGAACACACCGGTTTTTTGTAAAATTATATAAGTACACCAGGATAAAAATTTCCTGTTTTTGTTGAAGTTACCCGACACTTTACTCCCAAATTGGGAAGGTAATTCGTAAAAAAGATCACATAGAGGAATTTGACCGGGCAGCAGGCAATTAAACCGGAGGATCCTTAGTATTAACTAAAAATTTGAAATATCTTGCTAGTGCTCAGCACGTTAAACTGCCCCAATCAAACCCCGGATGAGGACTGCCTTATTATTATTACTATTTTCCAACCTGATCTTTTTCACTGTTCGGGGACAGGTAATTGCAAGACCAAAAATTCCTGCTGCATTACCTGCTTACTATCAGGACATTCTTACCAGAAGCAGCCAGCAACGTAGCATTCACTCCAACGAAAACAGAAAGCCTTCCGGTACACTTATCCCTAATGCGATATCGAAAAACAGGGATAGTCTTTCTGCCTATATAAAAAAACTGGTTGCGCCCTCAAAAAAAGTGAATGGGTCTTCAATAGTAAGACGACAGCCCTCACCGCTCGCAGTGGATCCGGCCTGTAAGGATACTTCTTTTGAAAAGCTGATTGCATTTACGAACTATTCCATGTATATGAATAGTATTTACCATACTAAAGACGATGGTGTGATGATGATCGGGGGCCTGTATGATATCACGGTTCCGGGCGGCAGTTCTCACAACAGTGGATTTATTCTCAAAACAGACAATGATGGTAATGTACTGTGGGTGAAAATTTTCAATGAAACCTCCAATGCTTCACTCTCTTCCATATATCTGCAGACAATAACAGAAACGGGAAATGGTGATATCGTTGTCGCCGGACAAATGGATACTACTTTCACCATAAATAATGGTTGCCTGTTTCTCGCCAGATTGAATGCGCAGGGAGTTTTGCTCTGGTATAAAACATATGCTTCTGCCCTTTCCATTGTTCCCGGGCAGCTGGTCACCATAGATACCCGGAGTATTGTAGAAGGTCCTAATAACGATCTCATTCTCTGCGGCACAACCAACACGTATGCCAGGAGCCAGCATTTTGAGACCGTCATTCGCACTGATGCATCGGGCAATCGCATCTGGGATGTGAATTATGATAATCTGACTTACTACACGCTCGGAGTCGAAGGCGTTTATGCATCTGTTGTGAATGGGAATGTGGTCGCCCTCGGCATATCACATGCTGACAATTATAACACTTCCACTGCCATTGGATTTGTCACACTGGACTACAACAACGGAAGTATTCTCTATAAACGTTTCTATAATACAGATTACAGCGATCAGGGTACACTTCTGATGAAATCATTTTCCTATTACTATAATAAAGTCACCCGCCTTAAAAATGGGAATTACCTATTTTATGGGCCCCTGCTTTCAGATTTTGATCAGGTAACGGATCCCATAGACCACTTCGGAGTGCTGGAATTTGACCAGTCACAAAATCTGCTGCAATCTTACTCCATCAGTTCCCATATTCCTTCTAATTATTACGGCGACCAGCTTTCATTCGACGAAAAGGGCAATGGGGCATTCATGCTGTTTCAGTATTCCGGCAACACATCTGAGAATATTTTCATCGGTGCAATGAAAAATAATCAGTTTTTAAAAGAGCGCATGGTCTTCTACAATAACATTTCGCTGGGCGCCAACAGCAGTTATGGAAACAACAATAAATTCTGCTTTTTCAATGATGGTAGTTACATTCTGGGACAGAATTACTACAAGAATTTTACAACAGATGACAGCTATCTGGAATTCAGAAAAATGCACAACGCCGATACCTCTTCAGCCTGCCTGGGTACGGATACAGTTTTTGCCATGAAACTGCCTTTAAATATGAAGGAAATTCCCCCCACCTATGTGCTGGACAGTCCCTTCCTGAACCAGATTTCGGCAACGGCATATTCCTCCGGACCCGGCATTGACCCCGCCACAACAATCGAAAATCCATGTGAACAGCACAACTATTGCGATACGCTCAAAATCCATGGTCCTGCTATTTTCTGCACGAATTCCGTTGCACAGACTTTCACCGCATTCAGAAATGCTTCCTGCGGCGCCATCGTTCAATGGGATGTAGATACTTCCACGGTTTTAAGTCAGACGGTCATCAACGACACCACCATATCCATCCTGTTTAAAAATAATAACTGGCAGGGACTAATTCATGCGCATCTCCCGGCTGGAACCTGTACACCGGTGATCATGGATTCCATGCAAATAAAAATAATCAGTGCTCCGAAGCCTGTGGATCTGGGACCGGACACAGTCATTTGCGTTTCCAATACGATTATACTGCATGCAGGTCCTTCGTTCGCCACCTATCTGTGGCAGGATGGATCAACAGATTCTTTACTTTCTGTTACCCAACCAGGAATTTATTTTGTTGAAGTATATGATTATTGTGGCAATACTTATTACGACACGTTACGGGTGAATCCTGCTCAATATTTTTTTACGGCAGGTGCCGATACCATCAAGTGCAACGGCGATTCTATTCTGCTGAAACCCACGGTCGGCTTTAGTACCTATCACTGGCTGCCTGCCAATTATAATATTCAGGCAGACTCACTCACCGGCGTTGCAATGGTTTATCCTGCTGTCGACACAAGCTATATCGTCAGCGCTGAGAAGCGGCCGGGATGTTTTGTGAAAGATACCGTTAACATAAAAGTCTTTCATTCTCCGATCATACAACTTGGAAACGACACCAGTTTCTGCGTTGGCCAATCCGAAATACTGGATGCCGGCGCCGGATTCACAACCTACAACTGGAGTACCGGAGAGAATTCAAGAACCATTGTGATCAGTCAGCCGGGCTTGTATAAAATAAAAGCCACTACCGTAAATGGTTGCTCTTCATATGACAGCTTAACCCTATTGCATATATATCCCCTGCCGGTATTCGCACTGAGCAGTAATCCGGATACAACGATTTGCGATAATAAAAATTTACAATATAATTTTTCACTACCAGGCGCAACCTATCTCTGGAACAATGGAAACCAGACCGGAAATCAAACTTTCACCCAGCCGGGACAATACTGGCTGGCCGTTACACAGAATGGATGTACAGGCAGGGACACGGTAAATCTTTTGCTGAAGCCATCACCGGTGGTTAGCCTGGGAGCAGATACCAGTCTATGCGAAGGTGTTACAAAACTTCTGGATGCAACCACCGGCAACGCAGGTTACCTCTGGCAGGACGGCAGCACAGCACCCACATTTACGGTTGAAAAATCCGGCATCTATTCAGTATCCGTTGATTTGAATGAATGTATAACATCAGATACCATTCGTATCAGCTATCTGGCAAAACCTGTTGTAAGATTCAGTTCAGATAGTTTCATATGCAAGGGAAATGAATTGCGGCTGGAACCGGCAGTGAATGGACCCGTAAACTATCTATGGCAGGATGGCAGTACAGATAATTTTTTCATCGCCAAAGAACCGGGGCTGTATTCGGTGACGGTAAATAATATATGCGGTACGGGTTTCGGATCTGTTCAGATTGTAAGCGGCACCTGCAATCTGCAGCTGCCTGGCGCTTTCAGCCCAAACAAAGACGGCGTCAACGACGTATTCAGAATTAAATATCCCTTCCCCGTAAAGCAGTTTAAAATGCAGGTATTCAGCAGATGGGGTCAGCTGCTTTTTGAAACCAGTGATATCAGCAAGGGATGGGATGGCACGCTGCAGGGAGCGAACCAGCCGGAAGGCGGATATCCCTGGTTCATCACATTAACAGATACAGATAATAAAACCCAATCGGCCAGGGGTACTGTCATTTTAATCAGGTAGGTCTGTAAGACTCCACTTATTCCTGCAAATAAAGCAAAACTGCGCTTTATGTACGAATTGCAATAACAGTTAAGTCACATTCCAGGTTAAACAAAAATATCTTTCAGTACTTTTTTTGCCGCCTGATATCCGCACATGCCATGCACACCACCACCCGGTGGCGTAGAAGAAGAGCAGAGGTAAATGCTTTTTGCTGAAGTGCCGTAAGGAGAAAATTTTCTTGTCGGTCTGGTGAAGAGTTGGCGTATGTCCTGCACGCCACCATCAATACTTCCGCCGATATTATTCGGATTGAATATTGCCATTTCTTTTGTATTCATCGTATGCGCAGACAGTATGCATTCTTTGAAGCCGGGGGCGAATCGTTCCACCTGATTTTCTATCGCGGACCGCATATCCAGCGTAGATCCAAAAGGCACATGACAATAAGCCCAGGCCGTATGCTTGCCATGGGGCGCACGCGTAGAATCAAAAGTACTCTGCTGGGCAAGCAGTACAAATGGTTTTTCCGGATGTCTGCCATCAGCCGTGCTCTGTTCATTGGAAGCAATTTCATCAAAAGAATTTCCCAAATGAATCGTTCCGGCCTGTCTGCAGGATGGGGCAGTAAAAGGTATGGGAGTATCGAGTGCCCAGTCTATTTTAAACACACCCATCCCATACCGGTATCGTTTCAACTGGTTTTGATAAGATGATGAAAACTGATCGCCCGCAATCCCCAGTGCCTGAACCGGAGACATATCCAGAATGATGGCGCGGGCAGTTGGCAGATCACTCAGCTTCTCAACCTTAAAACCTGTTTTTATTTGTCCGCCCAATGAAACAAAATACGCCGCCATCGCATTGGCCATTTGCTGTGTACCTCCTTTGATCATTGGCCATCCTTTCAGATGACCCTGAATCATGAGTGTCAAACCCGCAGCCGCGCTGACTGTTTTTGAAAACGGCAGCGTGCTGTGTGCTGCCATGCCGGCAAACAAACCCTTCGCCTTTTCACCCTGAAAATATTTTCTGCTCAGCGTTTCCGCAGAGAGCAATGCTTTCATACCAAAGTTTATCATGGCCAATGGATGATGCGGAAACCGGAGCGGTCCCAAAACATCGGAAGAAATCAAAGACCATTCATTTACCAGTCTCGTGAATAACTTGCTATAATTTTTCTCGTCTGTATCCAGAGCGGATGCTGTGTTACTGATGGAAGTTTCAAGAATAGCGGCGGTTCCATTATCAAAAGGATGAGCCACCGCATAATCGGGATAAATATATTCCAGTCCAAAATTTTGCAGGGGCAGGCCGGATAAAAAAGGCGATCCCGCCGCCATGGGATGAATGGCAGCACCCGCATCATGCATAAAACCTGGCAGGGTCAGCTCCGCTGAACGCATATTTCCTCCGATGGTCGGCTGGCCTTCGATCAGTAAAACTTTTAAACCGGTTTTTTGCAAATGAATAGCCGCAGATAAACCGTTCGGCCCGGCGCCGACCACAACTACATCATATTCAGCGGAAGCTTCACCCATCATTAAAGTTATGCTCTTTGCCTTAAGCTCCTTACCCTCCGTCCAACAACCAACGACCAACGATCAACGATCAACGTTTTTCGTACGCCGGTGTCTTGGGTGCAGTAAATCCTTTTTTCTGAACCGCATCTTTGATTTCCGAAATCGCTCGCACCAGTTGCGGATCAACACCTTTCGCCATGCTGCTGAGATCTTCTTTCACGTCGATGTCCGGATCCACGCCGTGACCTTCCTTGAACCAGGTGCCGTCCGGGTTGATCATTCTGAAAGTAGGAACCGTAATGCCGCCGCCGTCAATCAGCGGGGGAGCACCACTGATGCCAATTAATCCACCCCAGGTTCTCGCTCCGATCAATGGACCAAGTCCTTTCTTACGGAAATAATCGGGAAACGCATCACCACCCGATCCGCTCCATCCGTTGATGAGCATCACCTTCGGACCGAAGTTTGCAAAGGGTGGCCAGGGCGAAGGATCGCCATCCCGCACAGCCCAGAATGCCAGTGGTGTCCGGTTTAGCATTTCGATAAAACGATCCGGAATCTGACCGCCGTCATTAAATCTTTCGTCAATCACCAATCCTTTTTTGTTCCACTGTGCATTGAACTGGCGGATCAGTTCATTTTGTCCATCAACACCCGTACTGGGAACAAAGATGTAACCGACCTCTCCATGGGTTGCAGCGTCTACCTGTTTTCTGTTTCCTTCTATCCAGGCCAGATTGCGAAGCCGGTATTCATCCGCCAGGGTTTGAACCACCACATGTTTTGAACCATTCCAGTTCGGTGTACTGTTGTAAGTCAGCTCAACTGGTTTATTGGAAAGATCCTGGAAAAAATAAAAGGGTTCATGCGCCGTCGTGAGTGGAACTCCGTTTACTGCAAGTATATAATCACCTTCTTTAATCCCCACGCCGGATTGATCCAGCGGCGATCTTGTTTCCGCATCCCATGGCGCACCCCGGATAATTTGTTTTATCCTGTAGAAATTTCCATCGGCCTCCCAGTTCACGCCCAGGTATCCGACCGACAAATGCTTTTCAGTTTCCTCATCTCCCCCGCCATGATAGGTATGGGACGAACTCAGTTCTCCGATCATTTCTCCTATGATGAAGTCTACTTCTTCACGCGTCATGGCACCCTTCATCATTTTTTGATATCTTTCCCTTACCAGGTTCCAGTCAACACCATGCATGGTGGAGTCATAAAAAAAGTCGCGTTCCATCCGCCAGGCATCGATATAAATCTGCTGCCATTCAGCCATCGGGTCAACCAGCATTTTCATTTCCGTAATGCGCAGCGGTTTTTCAAACTTCTGATTTTCTTCAGGCTTAACGATCGCCCAGCTTTCATCTCTGTGTATTAATATTTTTTCAAATTGAGCGGCGAGCTGAAAGTCGTCCACATTACCGAGAATGGTTTTCACTTCCCGCTTATCGATATCATAGTATTTCAATATACCCTGGGTTTCAGTTGAACCCGTTCCCGGCGTCTGCAGAAATATGATTTTTCCTTTTACGGCGTCAAGACCTGCATAATGGCCCGACGGAATGTTTAAAATAACCAGCCTCGATTCCATACCATCAAAGTCAATATCCACCGCCTTTTCGTCCCGCTTGA
>Ga0206961_1041_pt1 | contig 34596 bp, 31 predicted proteins | sample Alteio_BWOrgHeat_30_FD_153238 | JGI IMG/M metagenome (GOLD analysis project Ga0206961, IMG submission 153238) | Enriched cells from forest soil in Barre Woods Harvard Forest LTER site, Petersham, Massachusetts, United States -... | ecosystem: Environmental > Terrestrial > Soil > Temperate forest >...
GCCGAACATGATGTGAACGCTTGGACCATAAATATCTGCATCCATCAAGCCAACTTTTGCGCCGCCTTCTGCTAGTGCCAATGCTAAATTTGATGCGACCGTGCTTTTACCTACACCACCTTTTCCACTTACTACGGCAATAATATTTTTTACGCCACCTAAAATTGTTTTAGCATCTTTTCTGTTAGTACTTGTGTTGCTGGTAAAGTTCACGGTAACGATCGCTTCTTTATTTACCAGTAGTTTCACTGCGTTGATACAGGCATTTTTGATCATGTCTTTCAGTGGACAAGCCGGTGTTGTTAAAACAACTGTAAAAGAAACATTTTTGCCATCGATCTTGATGTCTTTTACCATATTTAAAGTCACCAGATCTTTACCCAGATCAGGCTCCTGTACATTGCTCAGTGCTTTGAGAATATCTTCGTTCGTCATCGTTCAATTATTTGTTAAAATACCAATATGAATGCAAAATTAACCATTGATAATCTTACTTTGTTTATTAATTAAGGAATGTTGGTATTTTTGTACCGAACTTTTAGTCATAAATTAAACATCGTTGCGTTACATCCCGAAAGCTTTCGGGAGACGTTATACCAATATTGAACTTTTAATGAAACAATTTTTAAGATACTTTTTGATCGCGGCGATCCTGTTACCTGTTACTGCAAAAGCACAGTTTGAAGGCTTTAAAGATTCCGTTGTACAGTTGTATGGCGTTGTAATGACGGCTGATAGCCTTCAGGCAATACCGGCAGTAAGTGTGATCGTACAAGGACAAAACAGGGGTACTATCTCTAACGATCAGGGTGTTTTTAGTATTGTGGTTTTAAAGGGTGATGTGATTCAATTCTCGAGTATTGGCTTTAAACCAAAGACCGTTATTGTACCAAAAAATATTCCCGGAAATCAGTACAGTATCATTCAGTTGATGGTTACTGATACCGTTTACCTGGCTGCAACAATTATTAAACAACGGCCCACAAGAGAACAATTTGACCGTGATTTTTTGAATACAAAGGTTCCTGATGATCAAATGGAGATAGCGCGGAGAAATAATGAGGCTTCTAAACGTAATTATATCGCTTCTAATTTACCGAGAGACGGACAAGAAGCGGTGAGCACTTATTTAAGTCAGCAGGCAAGGAATTATTCTTATACCGGACAAATTCCACCACAAAATATCTTTAATCCATTTGCCTGGGCAGAATTTATAAAATCATGGAAGCGTGGTGATTTTAAAAACAAAAATGCGGCTCCGCCACCTGTTGACCCCGATAATAATGAATCAATTAGCCACTAGGCGTTACTGTTATGTTGATCTTTTTAGTAGGATTTATGGGTACTGGTAAAACGCACTGGGGCAAACGCTGGTCGCAGGCTTACCAAATTCCTTTTGTTGACCTTGATGATGCGATCGAAGCAGCAGAAGGGAAAACAATTCCGGATATTTTTGCCGTATATGGCGAAGCATATTTTCGTGACATCGAAACAAAAATTTTACACGATCTTTCTCAGAAAAAAAATATCATCATTGCCTGCGGTGGCGGTACGCCATGTTTTCACAACAATATGCAATGGATGAATGACCATGGCATAACGATCTATCTAACAGCACCAGCTGAAATAATCATGAAGCGTGTAATGGTACAACAAGATAAGCGCCCATTGTTACGAGATATGAATCCCATTGAATTATTAGCATATATCGAACAAACAATTAAAAGCAGGGAGCCATATTATTCTCAGGCAAAAATTACACTGATAGAGGAAGACATCAGTAACGATACTTTCCAGCAAGAAATATTAAATATTCCATCTTAAATAATCAATGCCCATGCACACTAATTTTATAAAAACGGCTTCTTTATTGGGTGCATTATCTATTATTCTCGGAGCTTTTGGTGCGCATGCATTAAAAGAAATATTTACTGCAAATATTTTGCAGGTTTATGAAACAGCGGTTCGTTATCAAATGTATCATGCGTTTGCATTACTAGCAGTCGGTATTTTATACAAAGATTTTACCAATAAAAAGATCAAACTGGCCGGTAATTTTTTTATTGCAGGCACTATATTATTCAGCGGCTCTTTGTATGCGCTTTGTTTTATTGAATACCAACATTTATCTTCTTTATTATGGATCGGTGCTATTACTCCTTTGGGTGGATTGTGCTTTATTATCGGATGGCTTTTGTTATTCGCAGGTGCTGTTAGAAAAGATTAGTACAGCCTCCATTAATTTGTCCGTATTTTTATCCTACAAAATCCCCAACACCGCAGCATTTGAAGTTGTGGTTTTATATATCTTTGTTAGCGATGGCGAATAAAACAAAACCTGTTAAACCTGCAGCGGATAAAACCGCATTAAAGAACGAGCCTGAACAAAAGGTTGAGGTAAAACAATTGCTTCAGGATGAACGTACCCATAAAATTACCGGCACTATTTCTTTGCTGATCGCTTTCATGTTGTTTATTGCGTTTGCCTCTTATTTATTTACCTGGCAGGAAGACCAGGATAAAGTTTTTTTACACGGTTATAAATTATTCTGGGGTACTACCGATAAAGTCGATAATATGCTGGGCACTTTTGGTGCATTCATTTCTCACTTTTTTATTTACAAAGGGTTCGGTATCGCCTCTTTTCTTTTTTGCAGTTTCTTTTTTGTGCTGGGTGTTAACCTGGTTTTTGGCAAGAAGATTTTTTCTATTGCCCGCAATGTAAAATATGTGATCGTTGGTTTATTATTGATCAGCGTTTTAGCATCAGTTGCGATGGGTGGAAGAGCATTTGCCTGGGGCGGTGCGGTTGGCGACATGATCAAAGACTGGATGTATCAAACTGTTGGAGAAACTGGCACATTGGGTATTTTATTTGTTGCGTTATTTGCTTATATCATCTGGCGCTTTAATCCTACATTTAAATTACCAGCCAAAAAAACTAAACAGCCGGTAACAGATCTTCAACCGGATGGAGAAATAATTTCTGCAGATGAATCTCCGATAGATAATGAGATCGTTGATGATCCGATACAGGGCAATTCAATGAAAGGTGATGGTGCTAAATTATTTATACAACAATCTATCAACGATCAATATGCGCATGAATTAGGATTGGTTGAAAAAGATGAACCAGCAGGTGTTGTTGTAACACCCCCGCTTACACCGATCAATTTTCCAAAAGCTGCTATTAACGAAGAATTCCCTGAAGATGATGAAACCTTATCAATGGAAGATATGGAACAGAATGCAGGCGCTGCGGACCCATTACATCCTTTACAATTAGAAATTAAAACTGTTGAAGATAAACCGGTTGAGCTTCCTAAAACGGGTTCTATCAATACGCCATACGATCCTATTTTAGACCTGAGAGATTATAAATATCCATCGCTCGACCTGCTAGAAACGCACGGCAGCGAAAAAATTATTCAGGATACCAATGAGCTGGAAGTAAATAAAAACCAGATCATCAATACCCTTAAGAATTACGATATCACTATTTCAAAGATTTCTGCGACAGTTGGTCCGACAGTTACTTTGTATGAAATTATTCCTGCGGCGGGTGTGCGTATCTCTAAGATCAAAAATTTAGAAGATGATATCGCGTTAAGCTTAGCGGCTTTAGGTATTCGTATCATAGCACCCATCCCGGGCAAAGGAACAATTGGTATTGAAGTACCGAATGCGAAGAAGACGATCGTGAGTATGAAGACATTACTCGCTTCGGAAAAATTCCAGAAAAATAATTTTGCTTTACCGATCGCTATTGGTAAAAAGATCGATAACGAAAACTTTATTGTAGATCTTGCTGCGATGCCGCATTTGTTGATGGCTGGTGCAACCGGACAAGGTAAATCTGTTGGGTTAAATGCTATTCTTGTTTCTTTGTTGTATTGCAAACATCCATCACAATTAAAATTTGTTTTGGTTGATCCTAAAAAAGTTGAGTTGAGTATTTACAAAACAATTGAAAAACATTTCTTAGCAAAATTACCAGGCGAAGAAGAAGCCATCATCACCGATACAAAAAAAGTAGTGCACACGTTAAATGCGTTGTGTATCGAAATGGATAACCGCTATGATCTTTTGAAAGAAGCGGGTTGCAGAAATATAAGAGAGTACAACGAAAAATTTGTTGCGCGTAAACTGAATCCTGAAAAGGGCCACCAGTTTTTGCCGTTCATTGTTTTGGTTGTGGATGAATTTGCAGATCTTATTATGACTGCAGGTAAAGAAGTTGAAATGCCGATCGCTCGTTTGGCGCAGTTAGCTCGTGCGATTGGTATCCATTTAATTATTGCAACACAGCGCCCTTCTGTAAATATTATTACCGGTACCATTAAAGCTAACTTCCCTGCGAGGATCGCGTTCAAGGTTAGTAGCAAGATCGATAGTCGTACTATTTTAGATGCCGGCGGCGCAGAGCAATTAATTGGTAAAGGAGATATGCTAATTAGTTACAACGGTGAATTAGTACGTTTACAATGTGCTTTTGTTGATACGCCTGAAGTAGATAAGATCGTTGAATTTATCGGAGCGCAGCGTGGCTATGCGCAGGCTTTCTTATTACCGGAATATGTGGATGAAAAAGAAATGGAAGGAAAAGATTTCGACCTCAATGATAAAGATGCCTTATTCGAAGATGCTGCAAGATTAATTGTTACCAGCCAGGTTGGTAGCACTTCTTTATTACAACGCCGTATGAAGCTCGGTTATAACCGCGCAGGTCGTTTAATGGATCAGTTGGAAGCTTCCGGCATTGTTGGACCAAACCAGGGTAGTAAAGCAAGAGAAGTATATATTAAAACGGATGCTGATCTGCAACAGCATTTGGCGAATATGGGATAGGTTAACCGCATTTATATACATATCTGAAAATCTCTTAGTTTTTCCTCATTGCCTATGATTTTTGTACCTTGCACACCCATATTCCACTCAATGGAACCTGGCAAGAAATATTATGTCGAAAGAATTAAGAAAACAACAGGCCTTAGAATATCATTCTAAAGGAAGACCAGGGAAAATTGAGGTTGTTCCCACCAAAGAAGCAAAAACACAACGTGACCTTTCATTAGCCTATTCTCCCGGAGTTGCAGAACCATGTTTAGAAATTTTTGCTAATCCTGAAGATGTTTATAAATACACCGCCAAAGGAAATTTAGTTGCGGTGATAAGTAATGGAACAGCAGTACTTGGCTTAGGTGATATTGGCCCGGAGGCTGGCAAACCCGTGATGGAAGGCAAGGGCGTTCTCTTCAAAATATTTGCAGACATTGATGTTTTCGATATCGAGATCAATGAAAAAGATCCTGAGAAATTTGTACAGATCGTTAAAGCATTAGAACCAACTTTTGGTGGCATTAACCTGGAAGATATTAAAGCGCCTGAATGTTTTTACATCGAACAAAAACTAAAGGAGCAATTAAAAATTCCGGTGATGCATGATGACCAGCATGGTACAGCTATCATCAGTGCTGCTGCTTTGTTAAATGCATTAGAAATCCAAAAAAAGAAAATAGAGAAAGCGCAATTTGTTGTGAATGGCGCAGGCGCAGCAGCAACATCCTGCATGAAATTATATATTGCTTTAGGCGCCAAGAGAGAAAACTTTCGCGTGTTCGATAGCAAGGGTTTGATACATGCAGGCAGAACCGACCTTGATGAAATCAAACAAGGTTTTATCAACACGGGTAAAATTGTAAGCTTAGAACAATCCTTAAAAGATGCCGATGTATTTATCGGCTTAAGCAAAGGAAATATTCTAACGCAGGATATGGTGAAAAGTATGGCTAAGAACCCGATCGTTTTTGCGATGGCAAACCCCGATCCTGAAATTAGTTATGAAGATGCGATCGCTGCTAGAAAGGATGTGATCATGGCGACGGGCAGAAGCGATTATCCTAACCAGGTGAATAATGTATTGGGCTTCCCGTATATTTTCCGTGGTGCTTTAGATGTTCGTGCAACAACGATCAATGAAGAAATGAAACTGGCTGCAGTAATGGCCTTGTCTCAGTTAGCAAAAACACCGGTACCGGATATCGTGAACCTTGCTTACAATGAAAAGACCATCACTTTCGGTCCAACTTATATTATTCCTAAACCTGTAGATCCTCGTCTACTCGCTACCGTTGCACCCGCTGTTGCTAAAGCTGCTATTGCAAGTGGTGTGGCTAAACATCCTATTACGGATTGGGAAGCCTATGAAGTTGAATTAAATAAACGTTTAGGTCTGGATAATTCATTAAGTCGTGCAATAGGAAATAAAGCGCGCCGCGATCCTAAACGCGTAGTATTTGCAGAAGCAGAGAATTTGAAAATATTGAAAGTGGCACAAATGACTTTCGAAGAAGAGGTAGGATTCCCTATTTTATTAGGTGATGAAGAAAGAATAAAAAAATTAGCGATCGCAAACGGAATTGATATTGAAGGTTTCCCTATTATCGATCCGGAATTGGAAACGAACGAAGGATTAAGAAAAGAATTTGCAGAGATATTTTTTGCCAAGCGCCAGCGCAAAGGCATCAATAAATTTGAGGCAACTAAAATGATGAAGGACCGAAATTATTTCGGTTGCATGATGGTAGATACAGGCAAAGCAGATTGTATGATCACAGGATTAAGTAAAAATTATCCTGATACCATCAAACCGGCAATACAAACGATCGGTACAGAAGATGGCGTTAAAAAAGTAGCAGGTATGTATATCCTGTTCACTAAACGCGGACCGTTATTTTTAGCAGATACAACTATTCAGTTTAACCCGACTGCAGAAGAGCTGGCTGAAATCACTTTGCTGGTTGCAAAAGAAGTACGCTTATTCAATATCAAACCAAAGATCGCGATGCTTTCCTACTCCAACTTTGGTAGCAGCGATTCTACCGAAGCAGGATTGGTTCGTAAAGCAAGGGAAATTGTAAAATCAAAAGAGCCGGATCTTATTTGTGATGGTGAGATACAGGGTATCATGGCTTTCAACAATGATATATTAAAAGAGAATTATCCATTCAGCGAATTGGTTGATGAAGAAGTGAATACATTGGTATTCCCTAATTTGGCAGCAGGTAATATCGCTTATAATTTATTGCAGGAAATTGGCGGCGCAGATTCTATCGGCCCCGTTCTATTAGGATTGAAAAAACCCGTGCATGTATTGCAATTGGGTAGTTCGATCCGTTCCATATTTAACATGGTACTGATCGCTGTTGTGGATGCACAAATGAAAAGCGCACCACTCACAAAAGAAGAAATAAAAAAGAACGGAATAGGAATAGCAAAAAGAAAGACGGCTCACGAATTATAAAAAACAATCCCTTATATGAAACTAGTATCAGCACAATCATTCATTAAAAAAAGTACTGCAACTTTTGAGCGATTCCCTTTTGCTATTGTTGCTGCCGTAATTGGCTCGTTTTATTCTATCAAAATAGTGCATAGTAATTTTGATAACAGTTTTGCTGAAAAAGATCATTACTATTATAATATTGTGATGAGCTGTTATTTAGGCATGTTATTATTTACCGCCCTTACCGTTTTTAATGAGCGTATTTCTTTTAGTAAACTGATCAAGTACCTGATCCAAAGTGCAGGGCTGTTACTTATTATTGGTTATTATTTTACGCTTCCTGATCATTTCGTATTGATCAGTTTTACCAGGTTCACGCTTTATTCTATTGGCCTGCATTTATTAATTGCGTTTGTACCTTACATCACTAAAGATGAACAACATGGATTTTGGCAATACAATAAAACGATCTTTATAAGAATCCTAACGTCTATTTTGTACACGTCTGTGTTATATGCCGGCCTGGCAATAGCGTTATTAGCAATCGATAGCTTATTCAAAATTAATATCGATTATAAATTGTACATCGATCTTTGGATATTGTTGTCAGGCATTTTCAATACATGGTTCTTTTTAGCAGGCTTTCCAGACAATTTCGAAGCGCTTGAAACAAAAGATGACTATCCTAAGGGATTAAAAATATTTACCCAATTCGTTTTATTACCGTTGATCACTGTCTATCTTTTTATTTTGTATGCTTACATGATCAAGATCATTTTGATATGGCAATGGCCAATGGGTTATGTTTCTTATTTAGTGATTGCATTTTCTATCGCAGGTATCCTTTCTTTATTGTTGATCCACCCCATTAGAAATGACGAAAAAAATAAATGGATATTAACTTATTCGCGCTTTTTTTATTTTGCTATTTTTCCGTTGATCATTTTGTTGGCTTTAGCCATTAAACGCAGGATCCATGATTATGGGATAACAGAAAACCGCTACTTTATTTTAGTATTGGCAGTATGGTTATTAGGCACTGCTGCTTACTTTCTTATATCCCGTAACAAAAGCATTAAAGTAATACCTGTAACGCTATGCCTTATTGCCTTTCTTTCTTCATTTGGTCCATGGAGCGCATTTAATGTCTCTATTTACAGTCAGAAAAAACATTTGGTTGATCTGTTAGAGAAAAATAAGATGATAGTCAATGGAAAGATAAAGCCTGCACACGATACCATCAGTTTTGCTGATCATAAAGAAATATGTTCTACTATTAACTATTTAATAGATACGCATGGATATCAAACGCTGCAACCTTACTTTTCCGAAAATTTAGATTCATTAATTAAGCCAACCTTAAAAACGGATTATTCATATGAACAATCAACAAAAATATTTTCGTTGATGAATATATCAGAAGTATATAATTATGAAACAGCGGATGAAGTAAGAAATGACGTAGAAAGCCCCTCCCTTAATTACACTTCTGATTACGATGATGAACTACCTGTTGCTGTCACCGGCTACGATTATCTTATTTCAAACTACAGGATGCTACATGATGATGGTGAACAAGATACTTCTATTACAACTTCATACACAGTAGATAACAAGATCATTACAGTCTTTTTTAATCCTATAAAAAAACAATTATATATTATCGCTTCTAAAGATTCTTTGACTTTTAATATTTCTGCTTTTTTAGATTCTTTAAATACCAAAAGCGAAGATTCCGTAAATAATGAGCTGAAAGCGACAGACATGACCTTACAGTCTACCAACGACAAAATGGCTGCTAAAGTAATTTTTAAAAATATCAGTGCTAAAAAAGATTCGACCCAATTTGATGTAACAAATATGGGTGCCGATATATTGCTAAAATTAAAATAACGCTATTTATACAGCTTACTTGAAGGATTCAATTGATTTGACTAATTTCATTTGGCAAAAGCAACAGACAACTTAATAACAGAAAAATAAAGAATGACAGTATTCTCCCATTTTGGCCGCTATCTTTTAATGATAAAAGGCATGTTTACCAGACCGGAAAACATACGTATGTACTGGAAAGAATTTATGCATCAATGTGTTGATATCGGCATTGGTTCATTAGGTATTGTCTCCCTTATTTCATTTTTTATTGGAGCTGTCTGTGCCGTACAAACTTCTTATCAATTGGTTAGTCCTATTATTCCAAGATCTACTATTGCGCAGATCGTACGCGACTCTATTATATTAGAATTTTCAACAACGCTGGCATGTATTGTATTGGCAGGTGTTATTGGCAGCAAAATAGCCAGTGAGCTGGGCAATATGAGGGTAAGTGAACAAATTGATGCGTTGGAAATTATGGGTATCAATACCAAAGCATATTTAGTATTACCCAAAATTGTTGCGGCACTGGTTACCATTCCTTTATTAGTAGTGATAGGAATGACATTAGGTATACTTGGTGGAAGGGTTGCTGCAATCGGATCTGGCGTATTGGATGCTACGACTTATGATAAAGGATTATTACAAAATTTCGTCCCCTATAATGTATATTTTGCTTTGATAAAATCCTACGTCTTTGCCTTTATTATCAGCAGTATTCCTGCCTATTTTGGTTACAATGTAAAAGGCGGCGCGTTAGAGATTGGCAAAAGCAGTACTAAAAGTGTAGTGGTTAGTTGCATTATGTTACTATGCGCCGATTATGTATTATCTCAATTATTGTTAAACACTACTTCACACTAATATGATAGAGTTTAAGCATATAAAGAAAAGTTTCGGCGATAATTTGGTTTTGAATGATGTGAGCCATGTGATGGAGAACGGCAAAGCCAATCTGATCATCGGTACCAGCGGTAGTGGTAAGACTGTTTTGCAAAAATGTTTAGTTGGCTTATTTGAACCCGACAGCGGAGAAATTCTTTATGACGGAATAAGCTTTACCGTTATGACCGAAGATGACCGTAAAACATTACGCCAGCAGATCGGAATGTTATTTCAAAACTCCGCTTTGTTTGATAGTATGACAGTGGAACAGAATATCATGTTCCCTTTAGATATGTTCACCAAAAAGAATCATTCAGAAAAACTTAAGCGTGTTAACGAAGTATTGGAGAGAGTTAACTTGAAAGACGTTAATAAAAAATTCCCAGCAGAGATCAGCGGTGGTATGAAAAAACGTGTAGGTATTGCGCGCGCCATTGTATTGAATCCTAAATATTTATTTTGCGATGAACCCAACTCCGGACTAGATCCTCAGACTTCCATGGTGATCGATAAATTGATCTACGATATCACTAAAGAATTCAATATTACTACAGTAATCAATACGCATGATATGAATAGCGTAATGGAAATTGGCGAAAATATCTTGTACATGTACCAGGGTAAAAAAGAATGGAGTGGTACGAATAAGGATATCATTTTCAGTAAAAATGAGCGCTTGAATAACTTCATCTTTGCATCTGAATTCTTGAAAGATGCTAAGGATATGCGTATGTTGGAAGCTAAGGGTAAGATCGACAATGGTCGCAATATGGATGATCTGCTTAAGTAGTTTTTTTTCTTATTCTTTTTTGTTTTGCCTCAAACCGGCAGGCTTCGTAACGCGGAAAAAGAGTGTTTTCAAATATTTGCCGTTTGTGTTTTCTTTTCTAACTTCTATATTCTAGCTTCAATCTTCTGTTTGTATCCCAAAATATTCTATTCGTTCAATAGGCATATGTACCCTATATTTGCAACTGATTTTTAATTCTTCATTTTTAATTATTAATTAAAACATGTCAGTTCTCGTTAATAAAGATTCAAAAATAATTGTACAGGGTTTTACCGGTACAGAAGGTACGTTCCATGCAACCCAAATGCTTGAATACGGTACTAAAGTAGTTGGTGGTGTTACGCCGAATAAAGGTGGTACACTTCATTTAGAAAAGCCTGTTTTTAATACAGTAGCAGATGCCGTAAAAACAACGGGGGCTAACGTAAGCATCATTTTTGTACCGCCGGCTTTTGCCGCAGATGCCATTATGGAAGCTGCTGAAGCTGGTATCGCTTTAGTTGTTTGTATCACGGAAGGTATTCCCGTACAGGATATGGTGAAGGTTAAAAATTATTTAATAAGTACTAATACACGTTTGATCGGGCCAAATTGCCCCGGCGTAATTACTGCCGGTGAATGCAAAGTTGGTATCATGCCCGGCTTTATCTTCAAGACTGGAAAAGTTGGTATCGTATCTAAATCAGGAACATTAACGTATGAAGCTGCTGACCAGATCGCGAAAGCCGGTTTGGGTATTTCAACAGCTATCGGGATCGGCGGAGATCCTATTATCGGAACCACTACTAAACAAGCGGTAGAATTATTAATGAACGATCCTGAAACAGAAGCGATCGTAATGATCGGTGAAATTGGTGGTGGTATGGAAGCAGAAGCTGCTAACTACATCAAATCAACCGGCAATAAAAAACCTGTTGTAGGTTTCATCGCAGGCCAAACAGCGCCTCCGGGACGCCGTATGGGACACGCTGGCGCTATCGTTGGCGGAGAAGATGATACTGCAGTTGCAAAAATGAAGATCATGGCCGCATGCGGTATTCATGTAGTAGCTAGTCCTGCTGATATTGGCAAGACAATGGCTGAAGCATTGAAGAAAAAATAATTTAATGTGTTTAATAATAAAGCCTCCGTAATTGGAGGCTTTTATTTTGGGACAAACGTTTATGTTACTATTGAACTCCAGTTTCCGAAATTTCTCGGAACACATGCCAACATTTTGCAAGGATAAAAATTTCGTATCTTGTTATTAGTTTAAAAACCAAGGCCATGAAAATTACATCTTTTACGATTGCAACTATTTTTGTTAGCATCATTGTTATTTCTTCCTGCTCAAAAAAGGATAGTTCCCCTGCTAATAATAACAAGGATACAACTGTTACAATTCCTGCAATTGTAGGTGAATGGGAAGCAGATTCATCTTCGATCGTGGCTACTGTTGGACCTTTTGAAATATATCGGCAGGATACAGTATTTACGCACGGACATTCTATTATTCAAATATTTAACGCAGATAGCACAGGTTTATTGATAGATGATACACAATCGCCTCCTGATACAACCGCCGGTAATTATTATCTTGCAAACGATACGGTGTATACTCTTGCAAGCGGACAATCAAGCTATATAGCAACCGGCAAGTATACGATCACAGCTAATCATTTAACACTCGCGGAATCTGAAGATTCATTAGGTGCCGTTATCACGGGAACACTTTACCTAACCAAGCAATAAAAAAATATCATACAATAAAAATCCCCGATCAAATGACCGGGGATTTCTTTTATACAAAGTAAGTATGTTCTATTTGTATTGAGGAATTAAACTCTTAGCAAGATCAACCATTTTGTTGATGCCGTCCTGCGGTAAATTTCCTTTCTTAAATTCAACTAAAACTTCAGGAAGTTTGTTATCCATTTCTGCTAAAAAAGCAGCTTCAAATGCTTTTACATTTTTAACCGCCACATCTTTAATGATACCTTGTGTACCCAAATAGATAACGGCAACTTGCTTTTCAACCGACATTGGTGAATATTGCAATTGTTTCAACAATTCCACATTTCTTGCTCCTTTGTCAATTACATTTTTAGTTGCGGCATCAAGGTCACCACCAAACTTACTGAACGCTTCCAATTCTCTGTAAAGCGCCTGGTCCAGTTTTAGTGTACCGGCAACTTTCTTCATTGATTTGATCTGCGCATTACCACCAACACGACTAACAGAAATACCTACGTTGATCGCCGGGCGAATACCAGCGTTGAACAAGTTACCTTCTAAGAAGATCTGTCCGTCAGTGATAGAAATAACGTTTGTCGGAATGTATGCAGATACGTCACCTGCTTGTGTTTCAATAACAGGCAAGGCTGTTAATGAACCTCCACCTTTAACTAAATGTTTAATAGATTCAGGAAGATCATTCATTTGTCTTGCGATATCATCTTTAGCGATAACTTTTGCAGCTCTTTCCAATAAACGGCTATGCAGATAGAATACATCTCCAGGGTAAGCTTCACGTCCCGGTGGGCGACGCAATAATAAGGAGACTTCACGGTAAGCAACTGCTTGCTTAGACAAATCATCATAGATAATTAGTGCTGGTCTGCCGGTATCACGGAAAAATTCTCCGATCGCAGCACCCGCAAATGGCGCATAGAATTGCAATGGAGCAGGATCTGCTGCAGAAGCTGCAACGATCGTTGTATACGCCATTGCACCATTTTCTTCCAACGTTTTCATGATACCTGCAATGGTAGAAGCTTTCTGACCGATCGCAACATATATACAGTAAACAGGTTTACCTGCTGCATAAAATTCTTTTTGATTGATGATCGTATCAACGCAGATAGCTGTTTTACCGGTTTGGCGATCACCGATAACCAATTCTCTTTGCCCGCGCCCGATCGGGATCATCGCATCAATTGCTTTGATACCTGTTTGTAATGGTTCTTTAACCGGTTCACGGAAAATTACCCCCGGTGCTTTACGCTCCAATGGCATTTCGTATAATTCACCTTTTATAGGACCTTTACCATCAATTGGTTCACCTAATGTATTGATAACACGTCCGCTCATACCTTCACCTACTTTAATAGATGCGATCTTTCCTGTACGTTTTACTTTATCGCCTTCTTTAATGCCGGCGCTGTCACCCATCAATACCACACCTACGTTATCTTCTTCAAGGTTCAAAGCGATCGCTTTAATGCCATTGCCAAACTCAACCAATTCACCAGAGCGAACATTGTTTAAGCCATAGATACGGGCAATACCATCACCCACTTGCAATACAGTTCCCACTTCTTCAAGGCTTGCGCCCGCGTCGAAGTTGGTTAGCTGTTGACGTAATATCGCGGATATTTCATCTGGTTTAATGTCTACCATCTTGTTTTATTTTTATAAAATTATCTTATGTTATGAATGTACTCGTTGTTCAAAAATTCTCTCTTCAATTCGTTCAGGTCCTTCAACACACTTGCATCGATTAATTTTCCACCTGTTTCTAAAATAAATCCGCCGATCAATTCTTCATTCACCGCATTTTCCACTTCTACATTTTTAATGCTCGAAGCTGCTTTCAATTTAGTTACGATCGAATCCGTAAAAGCTGTATCGACCGGAACAGCGGTTGTGATCTTAACTTTGTGAATATCTTTTATTGTATTGTATTGATCAATGAATGCATTGGCAATTTCAGGCAGATCTTGTTCTCTTCCTTTTACTATCAGCAAAGTGATAAAAGCAGAAGTTAATTTTGATACTCTTTCTTTTGTAATAGATGCTACTATTTTACCTTTTATATCACCTTTGATGATCGGGCTGCGTAATACCGTTACAAAATCAGGATTGCTTTTGCAGATAGCTGTTATGAATTTCATATCCGCATACACCGCTTCTAATTGATTTTGTTCAATTGACAAATCAACTATACTTTTTGCGTACCTGCCTGCTAACCTTGGATTGTTCATTTCTGATTTGATGATGTGATAATTTGGCGATTTGGTGATGTGATCCGATTCAATTCATCATCACATTTTCAAATCTCCAAATGATCAAATTAATTAAGTTTAACTTCTTCTGATAATTGCTTGATGTATTTTTCCTGTTCTGTTTTATTGGCTAATTCTCTGCGCAAAACTTTTTCACTTACTTCTACAACTAATTTGCCAACCTGGTTTTTTAATTCAGTAACAGCAGCCATTTTTTGTTGGTTGATAGCCGCTTGTGCATCGTTGATGATTTTCGCCGCTTCGATCTTTGCCTGGTCTTTTGCCTCGCCGATGATCTTATCTTTTGTTTCTTTTGCTTCTTTTAGTAATAAAGCTCTTTCTTCACGCGCCTGTATCAATAATGCTTCATTATCATTTTTCAACTGCGCCATTTCCGCATTTACTTTTTCTGCCAAAGCAATAGAATCAGCAATTGATTTTTCTCTTTCATTCAATGAAGATAGAATAGGTGACCATGCAAACTTTTTAAGAATGATCAACACTATTATAAAAGACAACATTGTCCAGAAAATAAGGCCAAAATGCGGCAATAGTAAATCCATGGTATATATTTTAGATTAGCTCACGCTAATGGTTAAACGCTTTAAAACAAACAAGTTAAGCATTACTGCATCCTCCGTCCTGTACTTCAGATGCAGTAATACTGTAGACTAAGCTTTCAATACCGCTAGTAAACCCGCGATCACTGCAAAAAGGGCAACACCCTCTACGAATGCAGCAGTCAGGATCATGTTACCGCGAATATCATTAGCAGCTTCCGGTTGACGAGCAACTGATTCAGCAGCACCTTTACCGATTAAACCGATACCGATACCCGCGCCGATCGCAGCTAAACCTGCACCAATTGCACCGCCAGCGTTTGCTAAAGAAGCATCTAACAAAATGTTCAATAATGACATAACTGTTGTTTTATGAATGAATAAAAAATTACGCAATAATTGGATCATCGTGGCCATTTCCTTCGCCATGGCCGCCTTCTAAAGACTGGCCAATGAACACAGCGGTTAAATTCGCAAAAATAAACGCCTGGATAAATGCCACTAATATTTCAATGCAATAAATAAATACTGCAAACGCTACAGATAATGGAGAAAAGCCATAACCTGCAACAGTTGCCATTGCACCGAATATAAAAATCAAAACAATAAAACTTAAAATGATGATATGCCCCGCTACCATGTTAGCAAAAAGACGAATAACCAATGCAGCCGGTTTAATTAATAATACACCAGCTAATTCGATCGGTATCAAAATTATCTTAACTAAAAAAGGAACTCCCGGAGGCCAGAAAATATGACCCCAAAAATGCCTGTTGGTACTAAACAAAATAACGATCAATGAAATGATACCAAGCACTAAAGTAAATGCCGTATTGCCGGTAACATTCGCCGAACCCGGTAACAAACCTAATAAGTTATTGATAAGGATAAAGAAAAACACTGTTAACAAATAAGGAAGATATTTATCTGCTTTTTTACCAAGGTTAGGTCTTGCTACATCATCTCTTACGAATGTGATAATTGGTTCGATCGCATTTTGTAAACCTGTTGGTGCAGTTTTTAAGCCCTGTCCGGTTGAATATTTTTTAGCAACAGATATCATGATCACTACTAAAATGGTTAATGCCAAAAACATCTGCACCACATTTTTAGTGATAGAGAAATCATACACTTTTGTCCCGTCTGATGAATAGATCTGTTTGTTCTCATCTAAGCCGTAGCCATTATAAATAATATCGCCGTCCTCGCCGAATTTTGAAGAAGAGAATTCAGTTAAGCCATTTGCAGGAGAATAGATAATCACAGGCAAAGGAATGCTTGCATTAAAGCTGCCGATACTGAAGAAGTGAAATTCATGTGAATCCTTGATATGATCCATAATGATCTTCGCCGGATCCAACTTTTCTTCCTTTTTTTCTGAAGTATGTTGCTCTACAGGCAAAGTAGTGATCTCCTGAGCCGTACAGATATTGCAAAATAATATCATAAATAAGCTGAGAGTCGCTACCAGTAATGCTTTTATGCTATTTTTTGCCATTTTATTTCCTAAATTTGCCGCAAAGATAAGCACCGGAGGTCTGAAAACCGAAAAAGTCTAATCTAAAATTGTAAAAAAAGGGAATATTTTGAAATAGAGACTAATTAAACAATATTTACCTGCTTTTCGAACTGCATTTTGTGTAATTGATGATAAATACCCTTTTCCTGGATCAATTCTTCGTGGGTGCCAATTTCTTTTATTTCGCCTTTTTCAAGCAAAATAATCTTATTGGCTTTGCGAATTGTCGATAACCGGTGAGCGATTATTATGGAAGTTCTGCCGGCAATTAATTTATCAATGGCAGATTGTATCAATTGTTCACTTTCCGTATCCACAGAAGATGTGGCTTCATCTAAAATTAAAATAGAAGGATCATATAATAAGGCACGTACAAAAGAAAGCAATTGTCTTTGTCCCAATGATAAAGTAGCACCTCGCTCCATTACATTATAATCATAACCTCCCGGAAGCCGCATAATAAAATCATGTATGCCAATGAGTTTTGCTGCTGCAATTACCTCTTCTTTTTTGATGGCACTATTGCGAAGTGTAACATTATCATAAATAGATCCGCTGAATAAAAACACATCCTGTAGTACAACCGCTATTTTGCTGCGCAGAAAAGAAAGCTCATAGTCTTCAATATTAATATTGTCGATCGTGATACTACCTTTTTGAATGTGGTAAAGGCGATTCAGCAAACTGATGATTGAAGTTTTACCACTTCCTGTATTTCCTACAATCGCTAATGTTTCGCCGGAGTTGATCGTAAAGTTGATGTCTTTTAAAACATAATGTTCATCTGTATAAGCAAACCAAACGTTTCTAAATTCGACATCACCACCAATTGTCGGTGTTATAACTGTTCCTGTATTTGTTGCGATATCATTATTATCTAAAACCTTAAATACCCTTTCACTAGCGATCATCCCCATTTGTAAGACATTGAATTTATCTGCCATCACACGAAGGGGACGAAACAATAAATTTAGACAAAGAATAAAAGCCGTAATGGTTCCTGCTGCGTTGGCATTTTCTTGTCCGCCTGCCCACCAAACTAATAAGCCCAATGATAAAGCCATTACTAATTCTACGATCGGAAAAAAAACAGAATAAGCAAAGATCGATCTGATATTCGCGTTGCGATGTTCCTCATTGATCTTATTAAATTTATTCAATTCTCTATCTTCTGCAGCAAAGGCCTGCACAATTCCCATACCTGTTAAATGCTCCTGCACAAAAGCATTCAAATGTGCCACTGCATTTCTTACGCGAATGAAAGATTTATTAACACTCTCTTTAAAGTAATAAGTGGCAATGATGAGGCCCGGAAAAGGTGCAAGACATATCAGTGTCAATTTCCAGTCAACAAAAAACATATACGCAACAACGGCAATGATCGATAAAAAGTCTGCAATGATCGGTATCAGGCCATCGCTAAAAATATCGTTGATGGATTCTATATCATTGATCGTTCTTGTAGTTAATGTGCCAATAGGTGTTTTATCGAATTGAGATAAGTTAAGGTCGATCACTCTTTCGTAAGTAGCCACACGCATGTCTTTCACTACATTTTGTCCGAGTGCTGCGGTATAGAAAGTAAAAACAAAACGGCAGACAGTTTCGATCAATAATAAGCCTAACTGTATAATTGTAATACCGATGATGACTTGTATGGGCCCCTTAAAAATCCAGATATGCGCACCGTCCCTAAATCCTTTGTTGATCGTAATTTGTATCAGCCATGGCCTGACAGGAGCTATCACCGCCAAAAAGATCGCCAGGAAAATGGACCAGTAAAATTTACTTTTATGGGGTGCAGCAAAACTAAATACCCTTCGAAGCAAAAAGAAATCAAATATTTTTTTATCCTTAGTCGGTTCACTCATACTACTGCTGTTCTATCTTTTTATTATATGCTTTAATAAAAATGGCGCCTAAGTTTTTGTAAGGCGGTATGTAATTATCCCAGCTGTCTCTTACATCCTTATTTGTATCTGCTGCAAAATATTTGCTTAGGGTGTACCACATATCCTGCCACACCAATCTATCTCCGGAAATAAGATTCTGATTCAGGTAATTCAATATAGGTTTGTTGATATCGCCTTTTCCTATTTCTTTGGTTGATATGATATGTGCATCCGGACAAATATCTAATATCTCATTTAAATTTTTATACCCGCCGCAAGATCCCAGCACAATAATTTTTGCAGTATTCGGCATCCTTGAAATAGTGCGTGGCAACCAGTAACTATGGCCTCTGTGAATAACAACCGAAGGTTCAAGGTCATTTTTATATAAGTACCTGTTCAAATGAATTTGAGCAGAATCATCCAGGTTGGTGTCATTATCCAATGGGCGATTAGCGAAGATCCAGACTTTTTTTCCTCTGATGGATTTGATCTCTACCCATTCTTTCTGCATTGTCACTTTCCAATCTTTCGGAGAAAAAGAACCAACGAAATCAGGAAAATATTTTTTACCGTCGGCATCACCATAAAAGAAAACCTGTTGAATTATTCTACCGCTATCATCTGCCAATACAGAATCGGCAACACTATAGATAGAAGGAATCCCTATTTCATTGGTAAGATCAATACTCGGATCATTCGCGGATTCAAAAATTGTTTTTAGTAACCCATAAATAATTCTACCCTTTGTATTACCATCTGCTATACTTTTCTGTTCGTTGTCTTTTACGTTTTGTAAAATCGTTTTTAACAACCCCGGGTCTTTAATACTGCTATAACTATCTGCAACATCAACAGCATCTTCCAGACTGCCTGTATTATCAAGGTTAGCAACAAACCCTTTCATCAAAGCCTGAGAATTTTCTTTCGGCATTAAATTTAAAAAAGTATTTAGCTGATTAAAATTAGCTGCCATCTTTATGAACTTTTTAAAGTAGTCCATATTTACATTGATCAGTAATTGATCGCTTCGTGGCGTGGGGCCCATCTTCTGAATCATCCTGTCAAAAGCGTACTTATAACTCGATGTATAAATATCATCTTCACCCATTACCAATACATAATAAATTTCTTCTGCAGTTAACGGCTCTATAGCCTTCATGCGAATATTTAAATTGGTTTGCTCGTGCAATTCATTGATCGGTGTAATAAAATCTTCAATGGCTTTTTTCTGCAGTACATCGCGTAAACCATTCGTACCCATCATTGCAATCGGCGTGTCTTTGCTAATGAGCCTGAGGTTATAGCCAATTTCAGTCTTTACCAATAATTTAAAATAATCGACCTTATCTCCGTCGCCAATATATTTTTTTATACTGTCGATCGTTATTTTTTTACTGAGGATATTATCTAAAAAAGGGAAATAGAATAATGCATTCGGTGTCTGACTTAAAGATGCCACAACTTTTACAGTAGCATTTGTATTGCGATGTATTAATTGCCCTTCGGGAGAGTTAACAGCAGATGCATAATCATATACCTGCACCGGATCACGCAATGTAGTGGCTGTGATAAGGCTATCAGCAAAAGATTCATTTACATATGGCCTTATGGTCGAAAGTACTTTATCAGGATGTAACCCACAATATTTCAGGTACAATATGCTAAGACTCTTATTGTATCCTATATTCTTTTTAAAAATATCTGCATTGATCTGTCCTATCTCGTAAGGTACCTGGGCAATATATGGCGCCATACTGAGTGTATCAATATTGGCTTCCATGATCTTTTGGAAATTATCGACCAACAGTCCTGCTAACGCGGGATTGATCTCTTTTGCTTCATAAGCCATCCGAAAATCCCTTACAAGATCTTTGATAAAAACAAGGTAGCGTACTTTATCATTGTTGGAAGGAATCTTATTATTTACTTCTACCGAATCCGCCAGTTCATTGATCCGGCGAAACATTATATCCGTAACCTGAAGGTTTATTTCATCATTAGCGCTAACTTTAAGCATGCCATCAAGGTGGCCATCATCCTTATCCAGTAATTTTTGTTCATTCGCTATTTTATCATGAAAAAGGATACGGGCAAACGGTACCTTCACCGTATCTACAGAAGCAAAAACCGTAAGAGAGAATATCGATAATAAAGAAAGGAGAAAAAGCTTTAACATGTGTTCCTTTAAAGCTACTAAGTTACGCTAACCTTTTTAATATGTAATACCAATACAACAAATCGCTTAACAATTTGATAATACAAGGAATACGTTCAAACTGGCTTAATACTTACTATGATAAACTACTTTTGCAAATAATATATGAGCGCTGTTAAGAAAATATTAATTGCTGATGATGAACCGGATATCCTTGAGATACTACAGTTCAATCTGCAAAAAGAAGGGTATAATGTTATAACTGCTAAAAATGGCGACGAAGCCATCGAACAGGCAAAAAAACATCAGCCGGACCTTATCATTCTGGATATAATGATGCCGGGTAAAAACGGTATTGAAGTTTGTAATATCCTTCGCCAGCAACCTGCATTTTATGCCACGCTGATCATTTTCTTATCTGCCATCAGCGATGAGGGTACCGAAGTTTGGGGATTGGAAACAGGTGCAGATGATTATGTTACCAAGCCAATAACACCTAAAGTTTTAGTCAGCAAAGTAAATGCTTTGTTTAGAAGATTGACTAAGGGAGAAACCGCCATAATACAAATTGGCGATCTCAAAATTGACCGCGAAAAATACATCATGAATTACCAGGGTAACGATATCATTCTTGCCCGTAAAGAATTTGAATTACTAGCGCTTCTTGCTTCTAAGCCCGGTAAAGTTTTTTTACGAAACGAAATACTGAACCAGGTTTGGGGCACCGAAGTAATTGTAGGCGATCGTACCATCGATGTACATATCCGCAAGATCCGCCAAAAATTGGGATTAGACTGTATTACCACCGTAAAAGGAGTTGGTTATAAGTTTGAACTATAATTTATCTTTACGCTAAGCCCATCAAAACGTGTAGGTATGTTATCACCTAAAAATTTTTCTCCGCAACAATTGTCTGCTTTAGCGGCACTGGCGCTATCAGTTCCGATTAGCCTGAGTATTTATTTAATAGATCCTAACTGGTGGATCATCCTTACTTTTTTTATCATAGTATTTTCAGGTAGTTATGGATTGATCCTGTACACTATGCAAACCTTTGTGTACCGAAAGATAAAACTGATCTATAAACTAATATATCAAACCAAAGCAAGTAAAAGAGAAGAATTTTATTACAAGAATATTCTACCACAAAAAAGCGTGGATGAAGTAGGAGAAGATGTTGAAACGTGGGCCAAGCAAAGGAAAGCCGAGATAGAAGTATTAAAACAAAATGAGGCGTACAGAAAAGAATTTTTGCAAAACCTCTCGCATGAATTGAAGACACCCATTTTTGTGATACAAGGCTATGTGGACACTTTATTGAACGGTGGCGCCTTGGATAACCCGGAAGTAAATAAAAAATTTCTGGTCAGTACATCAAGAAATGTTGATAGGTTAGTTAACCTTGTTGATGACCTTGATGAAATTACCAAACTGGAAAGCGGTGAACAGGAATTATACCTGGAAAACTTTGTGATACAGGATATTTTTAAAGAAGTATTTGAATCATTGTCAATCAAAGCAGATGAAAGACAAATAAAATTATCAATAAAAAAAGGTTGTGAATTGCCTTTGACCGTTTTTGCCGATAAGGAAAAAATAAGACAGGTTGCAACTAACCTTGTTGACAATGCCATCAAATACGGCAAACAACATGGTGATGTGGAAGCAAGTTTTTATAAGATCGATGGTGAAAGAATTTTAATCGAGATCAGTGATAATGGTTCGGGCATTGCTGAAGAACACTTAGGAAGAATATTTGAACGTTTTTACAGAACAGATCTGGCAAGAAGCAGAAAAGGCGGTGGTAGCGGATTAGGACTATCCATTTGCAAGCATATTATTGAAGCCCACCACCAAGCTATGCACGTGCGAAGCACATTAGATGTTGGTACTACTTTCGGCTTTACTTTAGTGAGCAAAAAAGAGGCTGTATAGGTTAAATATCACATTTAGTTAATATCCAGTTTACAATTTAGCAACATACAGTTGAGTACTTTGTACAAAGTATATACACTTTGGAAAAAAGAAAAATGGATGTTGCAGTTATTTCAGATGTTCACCTTGGAACTTATGGCTGCCACGCCAACGAATTATCCCGCTACCTTTCTACAATAGATCCCAGCATACTGGTTTTGAACGGCGACATTATCGACATGTGGCAATTCAGCAAAAAGTATTGGCCAACAGGGCACATGCAGGTAATTAAACAAATTACGAGCATGCTTAGCCGTGGCGTAAAAGTGTATTACATCACCGGTAACCATGATGAAATGCTACGCAGATTCGAAAACTTCTCTATCGGCAATTTCCATATCGTAAATAAAATGGTTATCCATCATACCAATAATACCCGTAGCTGGATATTTCATGGAGATGTATTTGATGTTACGATGCAGTATAGTAAATGGCTCGCAAAGCTGGGTGCTGTTGGATATGATATGCTTATTTACATTAATTCTTTTATTAATTATATCAGCAAAAAAATGGGTAGGGGCAAAATCTCTTTGTCTAAAAAAATAAAAAACTCTGTAAAAAGTGCTGTAAAATATATCAACAGTTTTGAAGATACTGCCGCAGGGATCGCCATTGAAAAAGGATATGATTACGTGCTATGCGGACATATACACCAACCTTGCAATAGAGAGATCGTAACCGAAAAAGGGAAGGTGAACTATCTCAATTCCGGTGATTGGATCGAAAACCTTACTGCTTTGGAATACAAGGATGACAATTGGGATATTTATTATTACCAGCAGGATACAGAAGTGAACGAATCAAACGATTCTATTTATATGGACGAAGCCGCTTACCTGCGCACAACAGAATTGTTTAAAATGATGATGCAAGATTTTCACCTAGCCTCTTAAAATTATGAAAGTACTATACGCCATACAAGCAACAGGAAACGGACATATCAGTCGTGCCAACGAAATTATTCCCATGCTTGAAAAAAAATGCGAGCTGGATATTTTAGTGAGTGGTACAGAAGCTGATATTGATCTGAATCACTTTATAAAGTACCGCAGAAAGGGTTTAAGTTTTGTTTTTGGTAAGAAAGGCGGTATCGATTTTTACAAAACATTAAAACAACTGCAATCAAAAAAATTCTTAGCAGAGATAAAAGACCTGCCGGTTGAAGATTATGACCTGGTAATAAATGATTTTGAACCCATCAGTGCATGGGCCTGCAAAATTAAAAATGTTCCCTGCATGGCAATGAGTCATCAATATGCCGTGTTGCATAAAAATGCTCCAAAGCCATTAAAGGCTGATCCTTTATCGTGGTTGGTATTACGGTATTATGCACCCTGCAGACAAGGCGTTGGTTTTCATTTTAAAACATACGGCAACGATATTTTTACACCTGTTATCAGAAGAGAGATACGCAATGCCACTCCTAAAAACATGGGACATTATACAGTTTACTTACCGGCGTATGATGAGAAAAAACTGGTAAAAGTTTGCAGCGAATTTAAAGATGTGCAGTGGCATATATTTTCTAAACGTTGCAAAAAAGCATATAACGTAGGAAACTGTTTGGTGCGCCCCGTAAACACGTTTGATTTTACAGGCAGTTTTACAACCTGTGAGGGAATATTGTGTGGTGCAGGTTTTGAAACACCGGCAGAAGCCATGTACATGGGTAAAAAACTTTTTACCATTCCAATGAAGAGCCAGTACGAACAACAATGTAACGCTGCATCAATAAAAGAATTTGATATCCCTGTAATTAAAAGCCTGAAAGAAAAACATTATCCAAAGATCGAGGCTTGGTTACAAGAAAAACCTAAGCCGACTATACGTTTTGAAGACGAAACGGATAAAGTGATCGATTACGTATTATCTCAGGGAACACGCAATAATATTAGCGGTCCCGCGGCAACTATCCGTGACATATCTGATATGTTGAGTAAGGATATGCTTGTTGCTGAGATCGGGTAGAATTAATTCTTTTCAACCTGTTCTAAAAATTGCTTTGCATCTGCAGATAGAACTGTTGCATTCAATTTTCCCTCTTGCAAGAAAGAGAACAACATACAATGTTCATCATTCATTCTAAAATAAATATCTGCTATTACACTGTCTTGTTTAAAAAAATGTAAGGAACCATCGTAACCGCACTTAACTTCCGGATCTGTTGATTTATCCGAAACAAGTTCACTCAGCTTATTAATAGCGTTTTTATCCCTGATTATTTTTACTGTTACAACCGTATCAAAAGTTCCATCGCCTTTAAAATAATTGATAGCAACACTATCTGCATCAACAGTAAGTTGTTTAAGCGCTTTATTAGCATCCGTATGGCAAGCCGTTAAACAAACAAGCAAGCTTGCGAAAAGAAGGATCGTTTTCATTCAATAAAATAGTGAGGTTAATTAATTTGTTCTGCAAGCATCTCTTTTTGAAATTGTCTTTCAAATACAAAAGCGCCAAAAGGAATTATGGCCGCAATAAATGCTTTGGCAAACCAGCCGAAGTTCTTTTTCAGCTTACCTCCTACTTCAAAAGAAAGAATTAAAAAAGTAATGAATAAAATACCGTGTGTCATCCCCGCAATTTTTACCGGTTGTTGATAGTGGGCCATATATTTTAACGGCATCGCGATCAATAATAACACTAAAAAAGATACCCCTTCTGCAATGGCAATGATCTTGAACCATTGCAATAATTTATTTTCTTTCATAAATAGTTTTATTAATAATCGATCACCTGCTCTTCCATTACTACCGGCATTTTTCTAAATTCGTATTGTTGATTGCGTAGCTGAGGTTCGAAGCCGCCTTCTTTGATGGCTTCCTGGATACTCTTGCTGGTAAAGCGATGTGGCGCTCCTGCGGCACTTACAACATTTTCTTCGATCATAATAGATCCAAAATCATTCGCGCCTGCATTCAAACATATTTGTGCTGTTTTTTTACCGACTGTTAACCAGCTCGCCTGTATATTTTTTACATTCGGCAACATGATACGGCTCATCGCGATCATGCGGATGTATTCTTCTGCAGTTGTTAAATTATGAACACCTCTTATTTTTGTCAGCAGTGTATCGACGTCCTGGAACGTCCATGGAATAAAAGCAATAAAGCCTTTTGCGTGCTCCGGCTTTCTGCTTTGCACTTCTCTTATTTTTACCAGGTGTTCCATTCGTTCTTCGATTGTTTCAACATGGCCAAACATCATTGTTGCTGATGTGGTGATATTTAGTTTGTGGGCTTCGTGCATAATGTCTAACCATTCCTGGCTACCGCATTTCCCTTTGCTTATTAAGCGACGAACCCTATCAACCAATATCTCTGCACCTGGACCCGGAAGGCTATCCAGTCCTGCTTCTTTTAATGCAAGCAATACTTCTACATGCGTTTTTTTAGAAACCTTAGCAATATGCGCCACTTCCGGCGGACCAAGCGTATGCAATTTTAAATTCGGATATAAGCTCTTCAATTCTTTAAACAAACCAACATAATAATCTAAACCAAGATCGGGATGATGGCCACCTTGTAATAATAATTGCTCGCCGCCATATTTGATGGTCTCGTCAATTTTTCTTTTGTAGGTTTCAATATCAGTTATGTACGCATCTTTATGGCCCGGTATGCGATAGAAATTACAGAATTTGCAATTGGCAATACAGACATTTGTTGTATTTAAATTACGGTCAATGATCCAGGTTACTTTGTTGTGTGGAACTTGCTTTTTACGTAGTTCATCTGCTACAAACATTAATTCTGTCAGCGGTGCATTATCAAATAGAAATACCCCTTCTTCTACAGAAAGAAATTCGAAATTGAGCGCTTTTTGATATAGGTCGTTTAAATTCATAATTAGTGAGTTTTTGCTCCTTATTGGTATACCGTTGAAGGGAGTGACATCCCGAAAGCTTTCGGGGTTGATCAAAGATCTGCCGCTTGTTAACCCAAATTTACGTGTAAAAGTACATTGATCCGACTGTATTTTTAGCGATATTCTTGTATCTAAATATTTTTAATACCGAAATAAGTAAAACTATTATTTCTGTTATATTTTACTGTATCCGCCCCTTAACTTTGCAAAATGATTCAATATGAGAAGTTTACTCTTGCCAACGGGCTAAGAGTTTTGGTACATGAAGATAAAAGTACCCCAATGGCGGTGATAGATGTCATTTACGATGTGGGAGCAAGAGATGAAAACCCCAACAAAACAGGATTTGCACATTTATTTGAGCACCTGATGTTTGGTGGAAGTGTGAATGTTCCGGTTTATGACGAGCCTTTACAGATTGCAGGTGGAGAAAACAATGCCTACACATCCAATGATCTTACTAATTACTATTGTCAGTTGCCTGCTGAAAACATTGAAACAGCTTTCTGGCTGGAAAGTGATCGTATGCTAAGTCTGGCTTTCAGCGAAAAAAGTCTGGAAGTGCAACGTAAAGTGGTAAGCGAAGAGTTTAAAGAACATTATATTAATAAACCTTACGGTGATGTTTGGCATAAAATGCGCAAACTGGCTTACACTAAACATCCTTATAAATGGATGACGATTGGCGAAGAATTGAGTCATGTTGAAAATGCTACTTTACAAGATGTGAAAGATTTTTTCCTTGAACATTATACACCATCGAATGCCATTTTAGTTGTAGCAGGAAATGTAACAATTGCTGAAGTAAAAATGTTAGCAGAAAAATGGTTTGCACCAATTCCTGCAGGTAATAAATATAAACGCGATCTTCCGCAAGAACCCAAACAAACTGAAGCAAGAAAATTAGAAGTAAGAGCCAATGTGCCGTTAGATGCTATTTACAAATGCTGGCATATTTATCCGCGTTTGGATCAAAGATATTATGTTGTTGATCTCATCACAGAAATCTTGAGCGGTGGGGGCTCTTCCCGTTTATTTCAATCATTGGTAAAAGAAAAAAAATTGTTCAGCAACGTTGAATGTTATCATGTAGGCAGCACCGATGCAGGTTTGCTAACCATCGAAGGAAAATTATTAAAAGGCGTAAGCATGGCTGATGCTGATGCTGCGATCAACGAAGAATTAAAAAAATTACAGGCCGAAGGCGTTAGCGCAAAAGAATTGGAGAAAGTAAAAAACAAAACAGAAAGCACCATGGCCTTCAATGATATGAGCATCACTGAACGTGCCGATAGCTTAGCGGTATACGAATTACTGGGAGATGCTAACCTTATCAATACAGAGTTGGGAAAATACCAGGCCGTTACAACCACAGATATTATCACGGAGAGCCGTATAGTTTTTGATGAAAAAAATTGCAGTACACTTTATTATTACTCAAATAACGCTTAATGCCTAACGCTGAAGCCAAATGCTTTGCAGTATGCTTTCAGCATTGTGCGTTTAGCGTTAAGCATATATCAAAAAAAATAAAATGATCAATAGAACGATAGCCCCGGAAATAAAAGACGCGACAGAATTTAATTTGCAATTGAAGCCATACGAAAAATTTACGTTAGACAATGGTGTAGAAGTTTATGCAATTAATGCTGGCGCACAGGATGTGCTGCAATTGGAAATGGTTTTTTATGCAGGCAATAGTTATGAGTCTGCCAATGCAGTCGCGGCCGTGACCAACCATATGCTGAAGAACGGTACATCAACCAAAACAGCTTTTCAGATAAACGAGCATTTTGAGTACTATGGATCACATTGCAATCGTAATTGTTCAAATGAAGTTGCTTCTTTGTCTTTACATACTTTGAATAAACATTTAAATGTTTTGCTGCCGGTAATGAGAGAAATGATCTCGGATTCTGTTTTTCCGGAAGATGAATTAGCAACCTACAAACAAATCTGCAAGCAAAAACTATCTGTAAGTTTACAGAAATGTGATTTTGTTGCTAACCGTTTAATTGATGCTTACGTATTTGGGGAAGCACACCCTTACGGAAAAGTGATCACTGCTGCTGATTATGATGCAATAACTACTGACCAGTTAAAACAACATTTTAATAAATATTACCTGAACGGAAAATGTATCATTTTTGTTGCAGGATTATTACCAAAAGATATATTTCAGCAATTGAATAAAAACTTTGGTAGCTTATCATTAAATAAACAGCAAATAATTTTACCTCCACACGGGATACTTCCTGCAAAAGAAAAAAAATACCGCATTCAAAATGATGCAAACGGTGTACAGGGAGCCATCAGAATGGCAAGACCTTTTCCAACGCGCCACCATCCTGATTATATGAAGACGATGGTATTGAACGCCTTATTCGGCGGATTTTTTGGATCAAGATTGATGAGCAATATCCGTGAAGAAAAAGGGTATACTTACGGTATCCATAGTTATATCCAAAACCATATACAAGACAGTGCCTGGCTGATCAGTACAGAAGCAGGTAAGGATGTATGCGAAGCAACAGTGGAAGAGGTCTACAAAGAAATGAAATTATTGCGGGAAGAATTGATCGATGAAGAAGAGTTATCTTTAGTACGCAACTACCTCATCGGTTCGATATTGGGCGATCTGGATGGACCTTTTCATATCATCGGCAGGTGGAAAAATATTATTTTGAATGATCTGGATGAAAAATATTTTTATGATTCGGTGACTGCGATAAAAACTGTTTCTGCTGAAGAGTTGCAGGCTTTATCAGAAAAATATTTAAGGGCCGAAGATTTTTACGAGCTAATTGTAATTTAACGACAATGAAATTCTTATTAAAAATTTTGATCAGTACGGTGAATGTTTTCGTTCTGGCATACATCTTACCGGGAGTAGCCATTGTAAACAATAATATTTTTACCGCAGTAGCAGTAGCCATTGTATTGGCAATATTAGATGCGGTTATAAAACCGATTTTAATACTGCTTACATTACCCGCTACGATCTTGTCTTTAGGCCTTTTCCTTTTTGTGATCAACGCCTGTATTATTTTGATAGACGCGCATTTTGTTCATGGCTTTAAAGTAGATAGTTTTTGGCATGCTTTATTATTTAGTTTGTTATTATCCTTTTTTAATTCTTTTGTAAACAAAAGGGCTTTTGCAGAAGAACAAAGAGAGGATTAATATATAGGTTGATACAATTTATTCATCAAGCTTAAATTCAATATAATGACTCCACAAAATTTTGATAACCATAGAAGGTTTTCTCCGGTATATCATTTTATGTTATATCCTGTTTCGATCGCCGCTGTAGTAATTTCTATCGATTATTTTTTTCATACTTATTATCGCACCGATGGTTTATTGCTTTCGATATTATTAGTATTGATCAGCGTTGGATTGTTGCTGGGTGTTCTGGCATTTCGCCGGTTTCCCTTAAAGGCGCAGGACCGCGCTATCAGGGCAGAAGAAAATTTGCGCTATTTTTCTATAACAGGAAAATTATTTGATAAGCATTTAACCATGCACCAGATCATCGCTTTGCGTTTTGCTGATGATAAGGAATTTGTTCAATTGGCGGATAAAGCTCTACGGGAAAATATGACCTCTTCTGAGATCAAAAAAGCCATACAAAATTGGAAAGCTGACAATAATAGGGTGTAATATACCCGTACGTTATCTATTGGTTATAAATGCTGTTTTTTATCATCATAGCTCAAAAATATGCAGCAATTTTTTCTTTTTTAATACTTTATATTTGTTATGGATATACATTTGTATAATCTTTAAGCAATATTATATATATAATTATTTCTTACGATATAACGCCTAACTAAAATTTATCTTAGTGTCAAACCATCACAACAAATTCTCAGCCGCAGGTTTACTAATTGCATTAGGAATTATATACGGTGATATTGGTACTTCTCCATTGTATGTATTTGATGAAATTATAAATGGAAGAGTGATCAATGAACTATTGATAATCGGTTCACTAAGTTGTATTATCTGGACACTTACATTACAAACAACCGTTAAATATGTTATTCTAACCTTGCAGGCAGATAATAAAGGTGAGGGCGGTATATTTTCTTTATACACTTTGGTTCGCAGACAAAAAAAATGGTTAGTGATACCCGCTATGTTAGGTGGCGCCGCTTTGTTGGCTGATGGAATGATCACACCCCCTATCTCTGTTGCATCTGCCATTGAAGGATTAAAAATAAGACCTGAATTTAGTCAGATACAAGAATCTACTATCATCTACATCGTGCTGGCAATATTAGCCGCATTGTTTTTTGTACAACAATTTGGTACTGCATCTATCGGTAAATTATTTGGACCGATCATGTTTGTTTGGTTTTCGATGTTACTTGTGTTGGGGTTCATGCATATTTCGGATGACTGGAGCATATTCAAAGCATTGAATCCTTATTATGCGATCAAATTATTAAGTACTTATCCTAAAGGCTATTGGCTACTGGGATCGGTCTTCCTCTGTACCACTGGTGCCGAGGCACTCTATAGTGATCTGGGCCATGTAGGTAAAGAAAATATCCAGGTGTCATGGATCTTTGTAAAAACAGCTTTAATATTTTCTTATATCGGTCAGGGCGCATGGTTATTAAAACATCATGAAGGAACTGTTTTTGCTTCAAAAACATTTTACGGTGTAATGCCCGATTGGTTTCAGCTTCCGGGAATTATCATTGCAACGGCTGCTGCTATTATCGCGAGCCAGGCTTTGATCAGCGGATCATTTACTTTGATAGCTGAAGCCATTCGCTTGAATCTTTGGCCAAAAATGAAGATCAATTATCCTTCTGAGGCAAAAGGACAATTATATATACCAGGCATCAACACTTTATTATTTTTAGGTTGTTGCGGAGTTGTATTATATTTTAAAACATCCAGTGCAATGGGTGCTGCATACGGTTTGGCGATCACGCTTTGTATGTTGGCGACTACTATCCTGTTTTCAAACTTCATGATATCACGTCGTGTTAACGCTGTATTCATTTATCTTTTCCTGGGTGTTTTCTTAACGATCGAGACCAGCTTTTTAATTGCAAACATCCGCAAATTTGCCGATGGCGGTTTTGTTACGGTAATCATGGGCGGTGCATTGTTCATCATAATGTATGTATGGTTCAGGTCAAGAAAGATCAGGAACCGCTATGTAGAGTTTGTTCGTTTGGAAGAATACATTCCTAAAATAGAAGAGTTAAGCAATGACACTACTGTTCCTAAATATGGTACGCATCTTGTTTATTTAACGAGCGCTAATAATCCAAAAGAAATTGAACATAAGATCATCTATTCCATATTAAGTGGTAAACCAAAACGTGCAGATATCTATTGGTTCGTGCATGTTGATACACTGGATGATCCATATACCTGCGAATACATTGTTGAGCATATTATCCCCAATGATATTATACGTGTAGAATTCAGACTTGGATTCAGAATACCTCCGCGACTTAATTTAATGTTCAAAAAAGTAGTGGAAGAATTAGTGATCAATAAAGAAGTGAATGTTACCAGCCGTTATGAAAGTCAGCAACGTAATAATGTAGTAGGAGATTTTCAATTTGTGGTGATGGAAAAATTTTTATCGCAGGATAATGAATTACCGTTGATGGAACGTTTGATCATGAAATGTTATTTCTGGATCAAAGGACTTTCTTTAAGTGAAGAAAAAGGATTTGGTTTACAACAAAGCAATGTGGCTGTAGAAAAATATCCATTGATCGTTGCTCCGGCAAATAAGTTCAAATTATCGAGAGTATATCTTGACGAAGAAGAGGTCCTTTAATTACTTCAGCTGTAAATAATTTAAAATGATCGGTCACTAATTATGATCGATCATTTTAAATGTAAGGCCATACCCGGTATATCCAAACGCATCAAAGGGTTGACTCCTGTTTGCCGGCTGATAAATATTGTAAAAAAAATTGCGGTACACCAATCCAATTCCTTTTGCATATTTTTCTACGCTATACGTGTTCGTACTATAAAGTGTGTCATAGCCGTCGATAAGATCTGTATGATCCTGAACGCCAACCTGCTGATTGGTCTCGGCCACTTTTATGGTACTATCTATTATTAAATTATTCAAAGTAATAGGAAAGTTCAGGCTATCATAAGTATAATCCCAATTCTGTAAATATTGAAAGCTGTCTGTATTATCTGTGTAGAGGTAAGCGTTCCCGTTCCATGAAAAAGCCTGTTGAATTGGTTCCACCAATTTTATATATTTCTGATTGTCTTGACTAAACTCTATCGTACTACCGGTATTTAGTGCCATTGCGGTATGATATGGAACCCACGAGTGCGTCGAATCAAGACGAAAATTACAGGTAATGTGATAGCCGAGCCTGTTAAGATTATCGTAGAGTGTTCCATCAATGATATATTGTACCTGATAATGAAAACTATCTAAAATCAATGCCGTTGTTTGATAAATAGGTACAGTTGAGTCAACATCGTAAGTAATATATTTACCTATTGTGAGTGGATAATAATCACTTACCGGTTCAAGTACGGAATGATCGGTCTTTTTACAAGCAGCCAATAAGAGTGTAAAAGAAATAATTATTGTAAAGATGGGTCTGCTCATACATAGGAAGTTACTTAAATAGAGGCAATTTCTATAAAAAAGGTTGCTCCGCGCGTTGAATTACGCCGCCGCCAATAACATCATCACCTTCATAAAAAACGGCGCTTTGTCCGGGTGCTATACCTTTTACGTCATTGTAAAAACGTACGCTGACTCCTTTTATTGTTGGGTGCAGGGTTGCCATGGCACCTTTATCTTTATACCTGATCTTTGTAAATGCTTCTGAACCTTCGGGCATGCCGTCATATTTTATCCAGTTCATTTTTGCTACCAACATTTCCGTTCCTTTAAGATCATCCTCTTCGCCTAAGACTACTGTGTTGGTTTCGGGATCGATGGATGTTACGAATGCCGGCTTGCCTAATGCAATATCTAAACCTTTTCTTTGTCCGATGGTATAGAAAGGATACCCTTTATGCTGACCTAATATTTTGCCTGATTTATCTGTGAAATTCCCTCCGTCAACACGTGCTTCCAAACCTTCTACCCTGCGTTTTAAAAAGCCTCTGTAATCGTTATCCGGCACAAAACAAATTTCATAACTCTCCGCTTTTTTTGCTAATTCCGGATAACCGAAATCATGCGCCATCTGGCGGATCTCTGTTTTGTGGTATGTTCCTAATGGTAATAAGGTACGGCTCAATAGGTCTTGCTGCAGACCCCATAGTACATAGCTTTGATCTTTGGTATCATCAATTCCTTTGCGGATAAAATAACGCCCGTTGGTATGTTGATGAATCTGCGCGTAATGGCCTGTTGCAATATAATCGCAACCCATAGCATCGGCTCTTTTTAATAAGGCGCGCCATTTAATATGTGTGTTGCACATCACGCATGGATTGGGTGTACGGCCAGCCATGTATTCTTCAACAAAATTTTCTATTACAAAATCGCCAAACTCTTCACGGATATCTAAAATATAATGAGGGAAGCCATGTTCAACTGCTGCGGCTCTTGCATCATTAAATGAATCGATATTGCAACAGCCCGTTTCTTTTTTACTGGTACCTTTTCCATTATCGCCGCTGCTAGCATAATCCCATGTTTTCATGGTAATGCCTACCACTTCATATCCTTCTTTATGAAGCATAAGGGCTGCTACGGTGCTATCAATACCGCCGCTCATGGCCATTAAAACTTTCCCTTTTTTACTCATATCGAAATATATCTATGTAAAGATACCTAATTT
>Ga0206961_1042_pt1 | contig 34493 bp, 24 predicted proteins | sample Alteio_BWOrgHeat_30_FD_153238 | JGI IMG/M metagenome (GOLD analysis project Ga0206961, IMG submission 153238) | Enriched cells from forest soil in Barre Woods Harvard Forest LTER site, Petersham, Massachusetts, United States -... | ecosystem: Environmental > Terrestrial > Soil > Temperate forest >...
TAGTGGAAGGGATGCCAATACACCCACAGCTTTTACCGACAAGTGACGGTATTCAAGAAGATAAGTGGGAAACCAGGTCACGAAAAAGTATGTGCCGTAGTAGAAACAGCAATATCCGGCTGCGATGTACCACATGTTGGCCGAGCGAAAGATGATTCTCCACGGCGGGGCGAGTTGTTGGTGGAGATCAACCGAGTTGATGGCCCCATCTGGGGTACAACCTCGAATGTGGGCCAACTCCGACCGATTCACTTTCGGATGCTCTTCCGGGAGGTTGCGATACAAGAGGTAGAACGCCACCGACCAAAGCAAACCTGCCGCTCCGAAAATGTAGAAGATCCACCGCCACCCGAATGCGACCATGATGCTCACGGCCAGAAACGGCACGATGGCTATTGCGAATCGACTGAAACTGTGGGTGACGCCGTGCACGATGCCGCGCTCCGTCTTGGGGAACCAGAGTTGCATCGCCCGCGTGGCGGTGGGGAAGGCCCCAGCCTCCGCTAATCCAAAAACAAAACGAATGCCAATCAGCGAAGCCATGCCGCCAGCGATAGCGGTGGCCGCCGTCATCAGAGACCAGAAGGGGACGATAATCAGAAGCACCAATCGAGGCCCGAGGCGGTCGGCAAGCGATCCCAGCGGAATCTGTCCGATTGCATAGGCCCACAAGAAAACGCTGAAGATAATGCCGATCGCAGTCTGGCTTAGCCCGAATTCTTTTGCCATCGCAGGCGCGGCAATAGAGATACCGGTGCGGTCCATGTATGTGATCATGTACATCAGGCTGATCAGTAGAAGGACCATCCACCGGGTCTTGGTTGGCCGAGACATTAGTCTTTGTGGAGAATCGTTCAGGTGCGGTCAGCGGTGGCGTTCTTGATGGAGTCGGCAGGCCGTGGCCGGGACACCTTGGAAGGAGAGGTCGGGATGTCCACAGGGCGACCCTCTTCCGCCGACTGGTCCGCCGCCTGATAGACCTGCATCACCATTCGTGCGTGCTCGGCTGTCACCAGAGGCTGCCGATTTAAGGCTACACATTCCAGGAAGTGAATGGTTTCCGCTTCCATCGGCCCTGCATAGACGTGTGCTACTCTTTCGCCGGGCATGGTGGAGATAGGAAACTCAATACCTCTTTTCATGGTGTTAAGGGTGACGTCGCGATGCGTGTCATCCACCATGATCGCTCCTTCGGTTCCGACCATCTCGATCCAGGTGGAAGAGAAATTTGGATACGCGGGAGGAAGGACCCAGCCTGCGCCGATGGTAAATACGCAACCATCGTCGAGAGTAACGATAATCCACACGCAATCGGGCACATTGTGCGTGCCCTGCATGATTTTGCGCACTTCCTGGGCATAGACGCGAACCGGCTTTCGGGGCGCAAAACACCAGAGCACAAAGTCGATGTCGTGCGTGGCTTCCATGGCAGCCGGAGAGAGTTTGATGCGGCCTCCGATTTTGTTGCCAAGGTTGCGGGTGATGTGCCGGCTCACGAGCGCACTGACGGGCTGACCGATGGTACCGTCGTCGATTGAACGTTTGACATATGCAAACTTTGGATTGAAGCGCTGTGAATATCCAATCGTGAATAGCAAGTTCTTCGAGTGAGCCAGGGCGATCAACTCATCGGCCTCAGAGAGTTCGAGGGCGATCGGCTTCTCCAGAAACACATGTTTCCCGGCCAGAAGACTTTCTTTCGCCATGGGGTAGTGCGTAGTTTCAGGCGTCGCGGAAATGATGATGGCGTCGATACTCTGATTGTCGAGCAGAGTCCGGTTATCCATGGTGGCCGTGGCTGGCTTTGTCTTATCTGCAACCTCCTTCAGCCGCGCTTCTCTAATCTCTGCGAGATGCAGATTCGCCACATAGGGACTGGCTGCACAGACTTCGGCACGTATGCCCCCACACCAACCCGTCCCGATGATTCCGACATTAATCCTGGTCATGAATCCTCCGCCTGGCGCCTGTTCCTAGCGTACTCCACCCGAGCTATTTGCTGACCAGCAGGACACCGAACGTGTTTGGCTTCATCGGTGGATCCTCCTCACTTTTCGCCGCCTCGAAGTCAGCGATCGGAAGAAAGATGTTATGAGTCTTCGAGTCTATCGCCATGGTGCGGGCGTATTTTTTCGTGGGAACGTTTTCCAGCACGGTGTATTTGTCGGCTGAATCCTGGTGAATGACGGTGAGATTGCCTGATTCACCGTTGGAACTGAAAACGAATTGAGTGTCTGGATCGAAACCCGCGGCGTCTGGGTCCTCACCGATGGCAGGGGTCGCGACCACTTTGCCCGTATCGGCATCCACAATCATCATTTTCTTGTTGCCGCAGACGGAGAAAAGGCGCCGGTTCTTCTGATCGATGGCAAGGCCAGAAGGTTCCTTGCATCCGGTAAGCGGCCAGCGATGGAGCACAGACAGTTTCTGCGGATCGATCTCGAGTAGTTGGGACTTGTCTTCAACATTCACGTACACATGGCCCTGGTCGTCACCAACGGCGAATTCCGGTTTGCCTCCGATCGGGATCATGCCCGCGACCTTGCCATCGGACGCATTGATCGCGGTGGCATTGGCGCTACGGCCATTGAAAGCGAACACACGTTTCGATCCCGCGTCGTAATAAATGGCATCCGGGTTCAGACCGCCCACTTTGACTGTAGTGATCGTTTTCAACGTTTTCAGCTCGAAGATGGTAACGGTGTTGGCTCTTCCGTTGCTGGTGAAGCCGCGGCCTAGATCAGGCGCCAGCGCGATACCATGAACGCCCAAGGTATCCGGGATGTCGCCCACGACGGCGTTGGAGTCAGCATCCAGAACGGCGACGTGCGTACCGTGTGAAACATAGACACGCCGGGCAGCCGCGTCCACGACGCAATAGTCCCATTTGCCTGCTCCGCCAATGGGAATGGTTTTCACGACGTGATATCCAGATGTGCCGGGCGGCGCCGCCTGGGCTTTGTTAGTGAGCAGAAGGCTGGCTGCCACGGTCAGAACCGCGGATGCTATTACGACTGCGCTTTGACGATGCATGATATTGCACTCCTTATATCTCTTGAAATGTTCTTGGACTCTGTGTGAGTGACATCGCTAACCGGCAGTCCCATCTGGCGCCAGTGAACCTTAACCCACCCTTAAACCGTCCGGAACCAGGGGCAGGGAGCGAAGACGCACGCCGCTCGCATCGAAAATTGCATTCGCAATCGCGGGAGCCACGGCCACCAGAGAACTCTCGCCCGCGCCCGCCGAAGGAATGTCTTTGCGATCGATCATCTCGGTCTCAATCACGGGGACATCGCTGAACCGTGGGAGCCGATAATCCGAAAAGCGCCCGTTCAGGATCTGGCCATTTTCAAACTCAATGGCTTCAAAAAGGGTGCCGCCCAAGGCCATGATGTTCGCACCTTCGAGCTGATTTCGCAGGCCATCGGGATTGATGATGGCGCCGCATTCGAATGCCGTGACCAGGCGAACCACTTTGACGTCGCCGGATTTCCGATCGAAAGCAATTTCCGCGAAGGTAGCCACATTGCCGCCCTTCTCGAACCCGCCGCCCATGCCGAAACCCTGGCCCGTGTTACTTTTCGCTTGCCCCCAGCCAAACTTCTTCGCTCCAGTTTCAAACACTGTGCGCAGGCGGTCATTTCTCAAGTTTTTCACGCGAAATTCCAGCGGATCGATCTTTGCAAGATGTGCTAGTTCATCCATAAACGACTCACGGGCAAAATGGTTCGCGGTCGCGGCCAGCGCACGGTATGAGCCTTGCCGCAAAGGGGAGTGCGCAGGATGAAACTCAATACGCTGGTTTTCGATATCGTAGAAAGTGGGAATGCCAGCTGCCCCGGAATTGTAATTGTGGAACTCCCAACTGGAGATCCTGCCGTCCTTGCTCATCGCGCCGGTGATGTCGATGACCGCTGCTGGGCGAAAGTAGGCCCAGGTAAATTCCTCCTCACGGGTCCACATGATCTTGACCGGACGCTTCGCCGAACGCGCCAGCCGCGCAGCTTCGATGGCGGTTTCACCTGTGTGCTTCCCCCCGTAACCTGAGCCCGTATCTGGCATAAGCACTCGGACACGTTCTTCGGGCATATGGAAGGCCGCTGCGAGTTCAGTGCGCACACCAAAGGGGCGCTGGGTGCCGGTCCAGACCGTCAAATCATCGCCCAACCATTGAGCCAGTGCCGCCCGCGGCTCGAGAGGACAATGGGCAATGTAGTTGGCCGTATAGGTCTTTTGCAGGCGATGATCCGCCGACACCAACGCCTTGTCTACGGATCCCGTCTCATAGCGGAAGGGTGAATCCAGCGGCTCAGTTTCTTCGGTTGGTTTCTGTTTCAGATATTCAAACAGATCCTGATTCGAAATCTGTGGCTGGGATTTCCACTCGGCACGGATAGCCGCCAAAGCTCGGGATGCTATCTCCCCACTCGGGGCCGCGACCCCGACAAAATTACCGTCGTGGACGACGACTACTCCAGGGATTTTCTCCGCCTCGTGCGTGTCGAGCGAGGAAAGGGTCGCACCAAAAGATGCTGGACGTAGGACCTTGCCGTAGAGCATGTCCGGTAGTTTCTGGTCGGACGGATAGCGATGCTTGCCCGTAACAAAATCGCGGCCATTCACTTTGGGCAACGGCTGACCGGCAACCGTCCACTGCGCCGGAGGAATCAGAGGACCGTCCACTGACAGAGTCTCAGCGAGTTGCTTATCTTTGACTAGCGCGGCGTATTCGATGGTGCGCTTGCTCTCAGAATCTGTAATTCTCGAATCGGAGGCGATGAGACGTTTCCGATCAACCTGCCATTGCGCCGCAGCAAGACCAATCAGAGTCTCGCGGGCAGCAGCAGCGACTTTCCGCAACTGCAAATTCATTTCTGGAGTCGTACGGCTGCCGAATGTGCCACGGTCATAGGGGGTGAGCTTGGTGTCGCCCATTACCATATCAATCGCGCTCATGGGGACGTGCAATTCTTCAGCGACGGCCTGGGTCAAGGATGTGCGAATGTTTTGTCCCATTTCCACTTTGCCGGTATAGACGGTGATGCTGCCATTTTCTCTAATGTGCAGCCACGCTCCGATTTCTTTGGGGAGTGACTTGCCTAGCGCGGTGTCCGCGCCGGATTCCTGGAATGCACGTGCGTCCTTCAATACGCAAACAACTAGAACGCCAGCCCCCAGAAATTTGAAAAAGTCACGCCGATCCACATCGAAGTGATACGTAGGTGGAGCTGTGAGTTCGTATCGCTCTGGCTCCAGCGAATGGTCGAGATTTAACTCTTTGCTCATGGCTTGGACTCGTGCAGAGCTTTCGCCGCCCTTTGTATCGCCAAAACAATGCGTGGTTGAGTACCACAGCGGCAAATGTTGCCTTCCATTGACCGGGCGATCTCGGCAGCAGACAAATCGAGTTTCGTGTTCAACAGTGACACTGCTGTCATAATCATTCCGGAAGTGCAGTACGCGCACTGCATGGCGCCTTCATCCAGAAACGCTTGCTGCACGGGATGCAGGCGGTCGCCAGTGGCAAGGCCTTCAATGGTCGTTATGTGTCTCTGAGCAACGTCGCCTAGGCGGGTGATGCAGGATCGGCGGGACTTGCCATCGATCAAAACGGTGCAGGCGCCACACTGGCCTTCGCCGCATCCGTACTTGCTTCCGGTCAGATCGAGATGGTCGCGCAACACGAACAGCAAGCTAGATTCGGCTTTCGCTTCGGTGGAATAGACGCGTCCGTTGACGTTTAGTTGCTGGACTGTAGCCATTCAAGCCTCCTTGATTGGAGGACTATTGAGATAGTCCGAAGCGCTATTTCAACCGTCCTCGCAAGAGGGTCCGCTTTCCTTCGAGCAGGTTTTCAGTCTAAGTCACCGCAAACGGCGATGTCCAGTCATTCCCCGCGCATTTACGAACATGTTCATGTTCAGTTCGATTCCATTGCCGGACCGCGTTCCCGCCTCGATTTCAAGGCCTCGGGATTGATCGGATTGCGGGGCATCTGTCCACTAAGGACGCGCACCACTTCCTCTGCTGCCTTGGTCTGCAATTCGACTAGCGACTCCACCGAGTAGAAACTCATATGTGGCGTCAGTATCACGTCATCGCGGCCAAGCAGAGGCGACCCGGTGGGCGGTTCCTGCGACAAAACATCCAACGCGGCTCCCGCGAGTTGTCCGGCATCGAGTGCGTGCGCCAGCGCAGCTTCGTCCACGATAGGGCCGCGTGCAGTGTTGATCAAATAAGCCGTCGGTTTCATACGGAGAAACACTTCGGCGTTGAACAGCCCCTGAGTCTCCGGCATCAGCGGAGTGTGAATGGAAACGTAGTCTGAGATTCTAACCAGTTCGGCAAAATCGATTTTCTCTACGCCAGCAGCGGTCGCAACCCCGTGCGGGACATAAGGATCGTAGGTCACGACCTTGAGACCAAAAGCTCTTGCCTTGGGTGCAACCAGCTGGGGGATCCGGCCAAAACCGACCAGACCGAGAATTCTTCCTCGCAAACGATGAATAGGCACAACCGCCGACATTTCCCATCGGCCCGTGCGTGCGCGTGAATTCGCGAATAGAATCTTGCGGACCAGGGCAAGAAGCAAGGCCAAGGTGTGATCGGAAACCTCATCGATGCAGTAATCAGGGACCCGAGTGACGACGACACCCGCATCGGTTGCCGCTGCAATGTCCACATTGTCCACACCGATTCCGAATCGAGCAATGATTCGACAGTGCTGCATTTGCCGGATCATGTCCGCTGTAATCTTGGCGTAAGTAACGAGCAGGGCGTCGGCATCCCGTGCAACTTGTAGAATGGCTTCCGCTGTAGGTTTTTCTGCGAGGCGTAAGGCGGCGCCGATCTTCGACAGCACTGCACGCGCAGGGTCGAGGTTCGGAAAGACAGAGTCGGCAACTGCGACCATTAGCTGCCCCATGCTAACGCGCCATCGCTTCTTCCATGTGTTCCATGAGAGTGAAGACCACAGGGCCTTCGCCTGAAACTAGAACATTTTCTTCCAGCCGTGTGGTTTGCTGAAGGCCGGGATGCCCAGCAAAGGTCTCAATCGCGAAGTACATATTTTCTTTTATCTCGGCGGGGTACTTGAGTGAGTAAGCCCGGGAGATCCACATGCCTTCATAAAGTGTCAAGCCGATGCTGTGGGCAAACTGCTGCAAGGTAACAGTCCCGTATTTGTCGTCATCGTACTCGGGGAAGGCAGCCGCTACGTCAGCCGTGGTATTGCCGGGGCGCAGTTTTTCTAAGCCGGCATACATCGAATCGTAAACTTCGCGATAGAGATCGATTTCCTTCTGGTTCATTTTGCCCGCACACTTGAAGCAGCGCACAAAGTCAATAAAGTAGCCGGAGGGCCCTACCGCGTTGATATCAACGATCACCAAGTCCCCTTGGCGGATGATCTTTTCAGTCGCCCAGCGACGGTACGGGCTGGTGTTGCCCCCGGAGGCCACAATGATGTCGTAAATAATTTCGCAACCTCGCTCCAGCATGAACTCGTGGACCTTGGCTTCGATCTCGCGTTCGCGCACTCCAGGCTTAAGCCACTCGTTTTTAATCCGCCACATGGCAGCATCGCCGATGCTGGAGGACTGTTTGAGCAGTTCGATCTCGTCACGAGTCTTGACGACGCGGGCGCTGGACATTGCCGGCCACGCGTCAACGATGTTCAGACCGCTTTCTTGAAATGCCTTTAGCGCCGGCATGTCGAAATTGTCAATGCCGATGCGTTCTTTGCGCACTCCGTGAGCTTCCAGGACTTCGACCACGCTCTGCGCCATTCTCCCGGCCATGACCGGAACCGCTCCCTCTGCCCATTGCCACGTGATGGCTGGGTTGATGCGGCCTTCCATCCAGGGGAGATCAATCTCGGCGCAGTGTAGGTCCGATCCCGCAGTCTCGAAAAGAACAGGCTCAGCGCCGTGGGGCAGAACCACATAACGGATATTGATGTTGTATTTCCAATTGCCCTGATAGGAACCGGTAACATAGCGAATATTAGCGCCCGCGAACAGAACCAATGCACCCAGGTCACGAGCAATCATCTGCTCCTTCACGCGCTCCAAGCGATCTTTCCGCAGCCGGTCGAAGTCCACGCGGTATTGCCAGTCTGCTCCGGTTTGGCTATACACACGACGAGGGTCCCACTCGTGGGGCTTGCCGATAAAACTGGTATCCATTCGCTCAACTCTCCGTGGGTGTACGACCCGGAATGTTTAAATGCGGCGAAAACAGAACACATTCATAAAAGGCAGGCCCACTATACATCTCTGTCTGCGGTCAGTCCAGAAAGAAGGTTGCTGACGCGCCCTTGCAATTGAAGGAATCAAGCACCGTGCACCGAGAGTTCAAATCAATTCGAATTCGAGTTCGCCCAGCTTTTCCACGCTGCAGACGATCTTGTCGCCAGCTTTGAGCCAGTTCTGCTTGTCTTTTGGATGGCCCAGAATCACGCCTTCCGGAGTTCCGGTGAAAATTATGTCGCCCGATTTGAGAGTCATATGCCGGGAAATATAGCTCACTATCTGCGCGCTGCTGAAAATGAAATCCTCGGTATTCGAGGACTGTCGAGTTTCCCCGTTGACTCGACATTCAATCCTTAGTTGGTTCGGGTTGATCTGGTCGGCGGTGACTAAATACGGGCCCAGAGGAGCAAACTGATCAGGCGTTTTCCCCACCATCCATTGCCCACCAGTGTCGAACTGCAGGTCTCTCGCACTGAAATCATTGCCCGTACAATAGCCCGCTACGTGCGATAGAGCCTCTCCCTCGCTGACGTTCTTTGCGTTTTTCCCTATAACAATCACCAGTTCGGTTTCGTAATCAAATTTCTTGGCAACCTCGACAGGCAGCTTGATGGAGCTGCGATGAGAACTGAGCGAATTATTGTACTTATTGAACAGTACGGGTTGGTTTGGGATTGTCATATTGACTTCTTTAGCGTGTCGTCGATAGTTAAGACCTACGCACACAATTTTCTCTGGACGGGTGACGACGGGGCCGTATTCAATGTCCTCTTCGTTGATAAAGGCCGTGTGCGCAACATCGGATTTCATCGCGGTAATCACCAGAGCATTCAGGCTGGGACCATCTTCATGCTGGAGGAGGTCGTCCATAGTAGCGGGAGCGTACATATCTAAAAGCTCCGCCGCCTGCGCTGCATTCAGAATGCCCTTATCAGTTTTCACGCCTAGAAAGAATTGCCCGTTGCGGCGCATGGTCAACAATGTCAGCCCGCGCGCCATGCCGCGCGCACGCTTAGGGTCGGCCTGAACCCTGGTAGCTGCTGAGTCGGATTCCAGACCACCGCGGGGGTTTCTCAATTCTCTAACTCCTGGTGCAAAGTAGCATTGTACTTGAGCTGCATTCGATGAGTTTGAAAGCGACGAAACCCGCGGCCTATTTTTCTGCGATGATTGTTGACAGGGCCTGGCCTTCTTGTATAACGTTGCCGTCGTGTTGCCAGAGGAACCGCTTCACTTGGCCAATCCCACTGTCCCCGGACTAATAGTTGAGCGAGCACGAGATGTTCTGACCTTTACCCTGGACAACACCGATCATGGCAACCACGTCACCGGTGTGATGTTCGACGCGATGCTGGCCGCGCTTCATGAAGAGGCATCTCGACCGAACGCGCGGGTTTTGCGCATTCAAGCCCATGGCAAGGTCTTCTGTACTGGCCGGGAGCGGGCGGCCCGGGAGGTAGAGACGATCCGCAACGAAGCAGCCCGCATCATCGAAGTCAAGAGGTCGCTGCGAACGTCGCCGTTGATCACCATCGCGGAGGTGCAGGGCGATGCCTTTGGTTTCGGTTTTGGGCTCGCGATTTTGTGTGACTTCGTTCTGGTTGCGGAAGACGCCAGCCTAAAGTTTCCCGAGATGCGTTCCGGTCTTCCTCCCGCAGCTATCATGGCCTACCTCGGCGAGTATGCGTTGCCACGCTTCGCGTTTCCACTTGTTCTTTTCGGCGACCCCATTGCTCCGCATGATGCTTTGCGAATCGGCCTCATTTCACAGGTCTGCGCGGCTGATCGTTTGACGAAGGACGCCGATGCTCTAGTTGAACGCATCCTTCAGCTGGACCCAACCGCTACGCGACGTTGCAAAGAATTTTTCCAGACTGCCCAGCAGAACAACTTCAACCAGAATTGCCGTCTCGCTATCGATGCCTTGACCGTTGGCAGCATGACCGTGCTTGCCCGGGAGAAATGAACTGGCCGCCACGGCGAACGCGGGCGCACGTCTGGATCGGCTTCCAATCTCCTCTTTTCATCGCCGAATCTTGTGGCTGATCGGCATCGGGATGTTCTTCGATGGATTCGATATCTACGTCGCCGGCGCCGTTCTTGGTGCGACCCTCAAGAGCGGCTTTTCCACGATGGGCCAGAACGCCGAGTTTGTCTCCGTTACGTTTCTGGGAATGATGTTGGGTGCATTTTTCACCGGCTTTCTCGGCGACCAATATGGACGACGCTTTACCTACCAGGCGAACTTGGCAATTTTTGGTGTCGCGTCCGTCGCCGCCGCCTTCGCGCCCTCCATGCTGGTGCTGATCTTGCTGCGGTTTATCATGGGAGCGGGGCTGGGCGCTGAGAACGTGGTGGGATACGCGACCATGACTGAGTTCGTTCCGCCACAAGCCCGCGGGAAATGGCTGGGCATCGTGTCGGTTTTTGTAGTGAGCGGCCTGCCTGTCACTGGCCTTCTGGGAACGCTCATCATCCCTCATTTCGGCTGGCGCGTCATGTTCGTTCTGGGTGGTGTGGGGGCGATGGTGGTCTGGTACTTGCGAAAAGCGCTGCCGGAATCACCGCGCTGGTTGGAATCAATCGGCCGGACGGAAGAGGCGGATGCCATTCTTAGCGGCATCGAGAACGAAGTTTCCCGCCATCACGCCCCCCTGCCGGATCCAATATCCTCTCCCCCCGCCATCCATTCGCGCGCGCTTGGTTCGCTGCTCACCCCCGTTCTTTTGCCGCGAATGATCGTTGGCGCTACTACTTTGATAGTGGTTAACACCTTGATCTTCGGGTTCGTTACCTGGTTGCCGACCTTCTTTGTTCAGGAGGGACGCAGTATTGCGTCGTCGCTTCGCTATTCCCTAATCATCTCCCTGGGTGCGCCGCTAGGCACAGCACTTGGCGCGTTCACTGCGGATTCATGGGGCCGCAAGCCCACCATCGTCGGTGCTTCCGTGCTGACGATTGTCTTCGGCAGCGTCTATCCCTTTGTCGCGGACCCTTCTCAGTTAATGATGGTGGGGTTTTTGCTGATGATCCCGATCTATATGCTGGTCGCGGTCCTTTTTGCTATTTATATTCCAGAACTATTCCCAACTGAGGTTCGCATGCGAGCATCGGGGATCTGTAACACTTTCGGGCGCGGGGCAACGATTCTTACTCCCTTTATCGTTGTCGCTCTGTTCCGGTCGTACGAAGTCAGTGGGGTCCTGGGTTTCCTGATCGCGCTCTTAATCGTACAGATTGTCATCGTCCTCAGATTTGGAGTCGAGCCGAAGAAACGGCGGCTGGAGGACATCGACCTCACAGGTGTGCGATGATGCGAGGAAGGAGTGGGAAGTGCCACCAAATATGGAACGTGTTCATTTTTTTGTTGCGGCCATGGTTTTCTGTTCTATACTTTTGCTCCGCAAGCTAACCACAGGTCCAATGTCCGCGAAAACAGTGTCGCGTCCAAGGAAATCACTAGGTCCGAGTTACTAGCCGGCAACCTTCAGGAGGTGGCCAATGGCATTCGAGATCCATTCAAAAAAATCTGCGGTCTGTTTTGTAGCGGCTCTGGCTTTGCTGCTGGGTGCTCTTTGCTCCAATTCGCTATTCGGGCAGGTAGTTGGCGGAACGATCTCCGGTAAGGTTACCGACAGTTCGGCTGCCGCCATTCCTGACGCCAAGGTCACCATCAAGAATATCGCAACGGATGTGACTACGACGATCAGCACCAATACACAGGGCATCTTCAGTGCGCCAAACCTATTGCCGGGAAACTATGAGGCCCGGGTCTCGGCAACTGGATTCGAAACATCTGTCCAGAACGGGATTACTTTGGCGGTTGGCTCGCAACTAGTCCTTAACTTTGGGATGAAGGTGGGAACCATCAATGAAACGGTCGAAGTTACTGCGGTGTCGTCAGACTTGCAGTTGGCCTCGTCCACCATCAGCGGAATCGAGGACTCAAAGACCATCGTCGAATTGCCCCTGAATGGAAGATCGTGGACGGATTTGGCGCAACTACAGCCAGGCGTTTCGACTATTCATGCGATGGCTTCCGTTGCAAGCACCGACCGTCTTGGTCGTGGTTACGGCGTCGAGTTGTCGGTCAGTGGCGGGCGGCCGCAACAGAATAATTATCTGCTGAATGGCATCAGCATCAACGACTATACCAACCAGGCCCCGGGCAGCATTTTGGGTGGCAACTTAGGGGCCGACGCGGTTGCGGAGTTCAATGTTCTGACGGTCAATCAACCAGCAGAATACGGGCGGACATCGGGCGGCGTCATCAGCGCCATCAATCGCTCGGGCACAAACCGTTTTCACGGAAGTGCGTATGAATTCCTGCGCAACAGCGCTCTCGACGCGCGCAACTTCTTTGACGGTCCCACCATTGCCCCGTTTCACCGCAATCAATTCGGAGTCTCTGCGGGAGGCCCCATCCGTAAGGACAAGACGTTTATTTTCGGTGACTACGAAGGTCTGCGACAATCGCTCGGCTTGAGCATGGTGGACAATGTACCCTCGCTTGACGCCCGGGCTGGACAGCTAAGTACCGGCAATGTGACCGTGGATCCTCTGGTAAAACCTTATCTGGCTTTCTATCCTCTCCCCAACGGTCTGATCTCAGGGGACACAGGAATCTTCAGCTTCGCTGGATCCGCAATTACCACGGAAAATTACTTCACGACCCGGGTCGATCACAAATTTTCGGATAAAGACAATTTGGCGGGCAGCTACATGTACGACAATTCGCCGTCTTCGCAGAATGACGAATTTAACAACAAACTGATCTTCACAAAAACCCGACGGCAATTGGTGAGCCTGGAAGAGAACCACGTCTTCCAATCTTCCCTGATGAATTCTTTTCGGCTGGGATATCACCGCGAGTTTGCCGCCGCCCCATCTGGCAGTAAAGCGATCAATCCTCTGGCAGCCGACACCACTCTCGGATACGTACCGGGAGACACGGTGGGTTTTATTGGCGTACCCGGTCTAACCTTTTTCACTGGGGGCCTCAGCACCCAGGCCCCCGCGGAGTACAACTGGAACTCCTGGCAAGTCTATGACAACGTGTTTTTCACCAAGGGAATCCACAGTCTGAAATTCGGCGCAAACGTAGAGCGCATCATCGACAATCAGTCCACGCCTTCCCAGCCGGGTGGAGATTTCGAGTTTTCCTCTCTGCAAGACTTTCTCACCAACAACAGGCCCCCCAACCCCACCATCCCGCCGGATTCCCTGACGCTGATCGCCGACGCGCCCGGCACCGTCTCGCGACGAAGGATGCGAGAAACCCTCTTTGGCGCCTACTTACAAGATGATCTGCACGCACGCCCCAATTTGACTCTTAACCTGGGGTTGCGCTATGAGATGGCCACCGTGCCTTCGGAAACCAGTGGCAGGCTGGCCAGCTTGCCGAGTCTTACTGCACCAGCGGTGATCGTGCGTTCTCCCTTGTTTGCGAATCCTACACTTCATGATTTTGAGCCCCGCGTGGGTTTTGCGTGGGACCCCTTCCGCGATGCCAAGACCGCCGTTCGTGGTGGTTTCGGAATGTTCGATGTGCAGATTTTGCCCGCTAACCTTCGGCATACGATTGACGGTACGATACCTTTTTACCAGTCCGTGAATGGCCAGGTCCCAGTCGGATCGTTTGGACCTTTTGGCGCCTTTACCGGTGCCCAGCCGGCCGCGTACACAACCCTCTCGACAGGTGGAACGGCGCAGCGTGCGGCATACATCGATCAACACCCCAAACGCAACTACGTGATGCAGTGGAACCTGAATATCCAGCGCACGCTTGCAACCAACATGACCGGGATGATCGCCTACGTAGGCTCGCGGGCCGTGCACAACCTCATGCAGACCGATGATTCCTCCATCGTGCTGCCCATCGCCAAGACTACCGAAGGGTATCTATGGCCCACGGCAGGCGGGGTAAGAATCAACCCAAACTTTGGTCGCGTACCTGCGACCCTTTGGAACTCGGACTCCATTTATCACGCCATGCAACTCCAGCTTCAAAAGCGATTTAGTCATGGACTATCGGGGCAGGTTTCTTACACCTGGGGGAGAACCATCGATACCGCCTCTGGCTCTACCGATGGCGATCAATTCAAGAATGGTCTGTCCAGTCAGTTTTTTTTCGACTCGCGGATTCGGCGCGGCCCGTCTGACTTCAACCAAACCCACAATCTGGTCGTCAGCTACACCTGGGAAATACCTAACCCCAAAGGCCTTCCCCGAGGTCTGGGCTGGGCAGCAAGCGGCTGGGAGTTGGGTGGAATTTTCCAGGCAAGCTCAGGCATGCCCTTTTCCGTCACCATCGCCCCCGACCCGCTGGGAATCAACAGCACTGATCAGTACGATTTTCCAGACATCGCAAAGGGCTGCAACCCGGTTCATGGCGGCATCAACTATCTAAACCTGAACTGCTTTACGCTTCCAGTTGCGACTCCCGACATTGCCGCGTTGTGTGTTCCCTTTTCCGGCACCTCGGTTCCCAACACTTGCGCGAATCTTTTAGGCAATGCTGGACGCAACCGCATTGTGGGCCCGGGGTTGGTCAACTTCGACTTGTCACTGTTCAAGAACAACCGGATCGAGAGCATCTCTGACCTGTTCAACATTCAGTTCCGGGTGGAAGCTTTTAACGTCTTCAATCGGGCTAATTTCAATCCACCGACTTCAAACAGCCAGGTATTTAATGGGGATGGAAGTACGGGAGGGCTGACCCCCGGAGTGCTGGACACCACGTCAACCACTTCAAGACAGATCCAGGTTGCCTTGAAGGTGATCTGGTAGATAGTCTCGGCAACCTAGCTTCGCTTCACTGCACAGCAGCGGGTTTCGGTTCTGCGAATTGAAAAGGGGAAACGATGTCTAGGTCAAGCAGACTCGCTGACGTCCAGTTCGTCACACTGATTGTGGCCGTGATTTTGGCAACGCCCACTGCTTACGCGCAAGGAAAATGGGTAAGGTTGGCGCCGTTTCCTCAGCTTGCCGAGGAAATATCGGGTGCCGCCGCAGCAGGCAAGATGTACGTTTTCGCGGGCCTCGCACCAGTCTGGAAGCCCCTCGGAATGGTTTACGAATACGATCCCGCCTCCAATGCCTGGACGAAGAAGAAGCCGATGGCTCTGCCGTCGCATCACGTAGCCTCCACCGAATACCACGGCAAGATCTATGTGTTTGGCGGATTCGTGCTGCCGGAATCAGGGTCTCCTGGATGGGTACCTATCAACAATGCGTGGGAATATGATCCCACCGCTGATACCTGGAAGGCTTTGACGCCGATGCCAAGCAAGCGCGGGTCAGCATTGGCAGCCGTCGTGGACAACAAAATCTATATAATCGGTGGCGCCACTACGATCCCCGGATCAAAGGAAACGGCGGTATTTCCGACCCACCCTCACATGTCGGTGGGAACAGTTGAAGAATATGATCCCTTGGCGAATACTTGGCGCGAGCGCAGTGCGATGCCGACGCCCCGCAACCATGCCGCAATCGGTGTGGTCAACGGAAAGATCTATGTAATCGGTGGGCGGGTCGGGGCGGCGTTCATCGGGTTTGCTTCCGATATTTCCGTGGTCGAGGAGTACGATCCAGCCGCTGATCAATGGAGTGGTCCACGCTCACGTATGCCCATTGCGCGCAGCGCACTCGGAGCAGGCGTCTATGGCGGACGCATCTATGTTGCCGGGGGCGAGTATCAAGACCCTCATATGATGGCCACCTTCCGGGCCGTTGAAGCTTACGATCCGGCCACTAACACATGGACCGAAATGCCTCCGATGCCAGTGTCGCGTCACGGACTGGCGGTGGGTGTCATCGGCAATCGCTTGCATGTGGTAAGCGGCGATGTGCAATCGGCTGGAACCGGAGTCGAGGTCTCGACTGCGGAGCATGACGCATTCGAGTTTTCCAGCGGTAACAATTAAGTGCAGGCGTGGGCGTCCCCGCTCGTTCGGGAGAGAGATGACAACTCGATCAGGACTCGTCAGCGAACCACTATCGCGCAGACAGATGCTCAAAACAGGACTGGCAACGGCCGCCGCAGCCGCGATCGGCCAAACCGGAACCGCGCTTACTCAAGATCATGTGCCCCGCCCTGTGAGCTCTGATGGCCCGGTGATCGATATCCATGCCCACTATTTTCCCGAGACTTTTCTCGACCTGATCAACACTGAGGGCAAGCGCTTCGATGCGTCCTGGCACATGACCGACAACGGCTGGTTCATTAAGACTCCCGCCGCCAGCAACGGGCCATTATCCCCGAATTTCATCGATGTGAAAGCGCGCATCGCCGATATGGACCAGCAGGGTGTAGCCGTGCAGGCAATCTCACTGACTGCACCCATGCTGTATTGGGCAGACGCCGAACTCTCCGCCAAACTCGCCAAGGCATGGAATGATGCGGCGACCGCCGCGCATCAGACCTACCCCACCCGGTTAGTCAGCTTTCTCACTCTTCCAATGCTTTACCCGGACCGCGCCCTCGACGAACTCAACCGGGCCAGCAAACTACCCGGCATGCGTGGCGTGTATCTGGGCACCAACATCGGCAACTACGAACTGGATGATCCTCTTTTCGAGCCCGTCCTGGCGCGCATTGAAGCTCTCGACCTGCCGATTTTCCTGCACCCCGTGGAGCCGATTGGCGGGGACCGCCTGAAACCTTTTTTCCTTTCGAACCTGATTGGCAATCCGGTGGATACGGCCATTGCTGTTTGCCACCTCATCTTCGGAGGGGTGCTGGATCGTCATCCCAAACTTCAGATCGGGCTGCCCCACGCAGGCGGTGTTCTCCTCATGTTGATTGGCCGCATTGACCAAGGCTGGCGCACACGCCCTGAGCTAAAAAACTTGCCGCAGGCGCCCAGTGCCTATCTCTCACGCTTCACGTATGACACGATCACCCATTCGAAAGAAGTAATGGAATTCGTGATCAGACAGGTGGGAGCGGAACGGATCATGCTGGGCAGCGACTATTGCTTCACCATGGGGTACGACCGTCCGGTGCAGTTTCTCGAGCAAATTGATCTGGGAAGCACGCAACGCAAGATGATTTTGGGGGGGCAATGCGGCACGATTACTGAAGCTCTGAATCTGTAAATCAAACATAGGGCCGCGATAGCGGATTCAGGTTCCAATTCGCGGGCAACTGAGAATATATGAACACGTACACTTTGGAACATGTTCAGTAAGACATTGCCAAGATTCCTGGATATCTAAGGAATTGACAGAATCATCGCTCTGATCGCCGAGTGGGAGTTCGTGGTAAGTTGGAACTATGTCTGTTCTGCCTTCAGAGCTTGGGCTGCGAGAACAAAACAAGTTAGAGAAGCACCAGCGCATTTGCGAGGCCGCGCGGGAGCTTTTCTCCAAGCATGGATACGACTCGGCTACGCTTCGCCAAATCGCCCGGCGTGCCCATGTCGGTCTGGGGACCCTCTTTAATTACGCGCACGATAAGCGCGACCTGGTGTTTCTGATCTTCAACGAGGAGCTTGCGGAGGTGACCGATGAGGCGCTTCGGGCAGCGGAGGCACATCATGCCCTGCTCGATCAACTCATGGATATCTATAAGCCACATTACAGATATTTCAGCAAGCGTCCCACACTCTCACGCATCCTTCTCAAGGAAATGACGTTTTACTCGGAAGGAAAACAAGCAGCGGCACTCCAGGAGATTCGTGGACGGCTGCTCTCAGGAATCGAAAACGCGGTGTGGACAGCTCAGCAGGAGCGGCGTATCCGGTGCAAAGAAAAAGCGGCGATCATCGCACGTCAATTGTGTTTCATCTCATCAGGGGCGCTTCGCTGGTGGATTGCCAGCGCGAGGCCGGAGCCCCGCAAAGGATTGGCTGAGTTGCGGCGATTGCTCGCGCTCCAGATACATGGTCTTCAGCCGGCGCGAGGTTTACGCAAAAACCTCCGCAAGTCGGGCGCGAGAAAGAGTAAGAACGCCCGCTGCTAGACCCCTGCCCCCACGCCTTCGCGAAAGGCCGCAATCACATGCCAACGGAAGGGGCGCGGTCCCGATAGTGACTGGGTTCGCCGGAATGGGATGTCCGACTAAGTGCAATCGGAGCCATCGAGTATTTGAATGATAGGGAAGAGCTTATGCTCTTACTGAAAAACCTAGCTGAGCATGACCTCACAAAATTCCCGGCCGGCCAAAGTGGGATGGCACAATCGGGGACATCTACCCGGTGAGAGATCCCACGACCGGGACGCAGAAATTCAACGTGCCGTTGAATGAATCCTTATCGAGCTCCAGTTTCACCTCAACGGTAACGGGTCAAAACAAGAAAGCCACCCGCCCAGAGGACGGGTGGCTTGGTCAAGAATCCAGCAGTGCCTAGAACGTCAGGCGCAAGCCGAATTCCATTTGCCGTTGCGAACCGAGCGAATACACACCCGTGCCGTTGCCGACTCGGAACGATTCTTCATCGGACCGCGTGGTTCCGTTAATCGAGAGCGTTCCGGGGCCGTTCAAGACGCCGAACATGGTAGTCGGCGGCAGGTTGAAGTTGGCGAAGTTGAACAGGTTGAAGAAGCCCACGCTCGGCTCGATGGTGTACCTCTCGAGGAACGTGTGCCGCCACGCCAGTTTCAAGTCCGTCGCGCGCAGCCAACCGAAATCTACCTGGCTGCCAGGAGAATTGTTGGTGCACCCGGCTTGCGAGGTGGGTGGTGGTGGGCAAATGACGGGAGATACGCCACCCAAGGCTTGCAGCTGCGCAAGGCTCATGACACCGTTGGCGATCAAGACCTTCCCCGCAGGGGTAGCCTGATTTGCCTGAGTAGAGTTGTAGTTGTTGATCAGGTTAGTGAGACCGGCGGCGTTGACGCTGCGGTCAAACGAGCCGAACTTTGTCCCCGGGAGTGGATCCTGGATGGTTCCGTCCCCGGTAAAGTCCGTCCGGAAGATTTCGCCGGCCGAACCTGTGTTGGCAGCATCAATCGAACTCGCCAATGGGCTGTAGAAGTGGGAGATCAGCCCAATGCGGAATCCTGCTGGTACATCTACATACCCACCAAAAGAGAGCTGGTGGGTACGATCCAGCAGTGATGGTCCGAAGTACCGGCCAGGGTTGTTGTTGTCCGGGGCGATCACGACAAAGTCCAGATCGTTGTCTGTCGGTGTTCCCGTAGCTTGTGTGCCACCGGTGTTGGAGAACCGCGACAGGCTGTAGGACACCTGGAAGTTCGCCGCTTTGATTCCGCGCATAGGGCTGACCAAGTTCTGCTTCAACGACATCTGCAAAGCGTTATAAACCGAGCGCCCGATGGGTTCGAGGAAGTACATCTGCGACTGGCTTTGATTCGTTCCACCAAAAGCGCACGGACGCCCGATTCCATTGATGGCGTTCATGCAACCTGCGCCGATATCAACCGCGCTGCCGAGGCCGTGCCTGGCGAAATCGGCCATGGTCGCCGCTCCTGCCGGAGTGGTGGCCGTGGCTGGGTGGAGTCCGGGACAGCCTCCTGGGGCAGCAGCATCATCAATACTGCCGGCACCACACGCTGCCAAGGTAGCTGCAACGGCAGCATTTGCACCCGCTAGGTTAAAGACGCTGGCGTCACCTACACGGTTGACGTCAATACCGGATAATGCGCGCGTTTCCACGTTGCGCAAGTAATCGGCACTGAATACCATGCCATGGCGGATTTCATGCTGTACGCCGAAGTTCAACTGCAACGAGCGCGGCGCCTTGTAATTGGGGTCGAACAGGTTGACTGCGCCGTTCGTGCCTGCGCCGCCACTCATGAGGTTGCCGATGTAACTGGGGTTGGGAGCCTGCAGATTAAACGGATTCCCAGCCTTCACCTGATTCCAGAACGACAGGATCGCCGGAATCTCGCTGCCGATGCGATTGCTATTGCTGCAGAAATCAGTTGAGCCTTGCTGTCCCGGCGCTATTGTTCCGCCGGCTACCGGGACGCCCTGCGCAACGCCGTTAAGACATGCTATGGTCGCCTGGTTGAAGGCCCCGGTTTGTAAGCGCAACGGCCGATCAAACAGAACGTTGTTGAAAATCGCGTTTTCGAAATAGAGGCCGGCGCCGCCGCGAATCACGGTCTTGCCGTTTTTCATCGGGTCCCAGGCAAAGCCTAACTGGGGCGCGAAATTGAGGTTGGCCTGCTTAACCGGGTTTCCAAAGCCGGGGAAAGCGGCATTGATTTGTGGAATGGCAGGTAGATCGCTGTCGGTACGGCCACTATCGCGGTCGTAGCGCACGCCGACATTGAGGGTGAAGTTGGGCTTAATCTTCCAGCTGTCGCCCAAGTAGAGACCGATACGGTTATCCGGCCCCAGTCCGCCAGCCGGGAAGCCTAAAGCTGGTTCAAGCGTGTTGAAGCCCTGCCCGTTTCCGACGGTAAGCCGGTTGACAGGATAGTTCAAAGGATTGGCGGAGCCACCCGGGAAAGGTCCGGCAGCGGCGAAAGCCGAGCACAATTCGTTTCCGGCGGAGCCGCAATTCGTTGACCCCACATTGAAGCGAACCCGCGGCGCGGTGCCGAAGAAATCGGCAAAGCCGCCGCCCTGAATGTGGTTGAGCGATACCCCATAACGAATAGTATGGGAGTGCAGCACTTTGCTGCCATCGTATTTAACTTCATTGTTCTGCTGGGGGGTGCTTTGCGGAGCCAACAAGTTTGGTCCGAACAACGACTGGGTTGTGTCGCCAATCTCCAATCCAGTGCTACTAAATGGAAGAGCCGCGTTGCCTGAAGTTACATCCGCGATCTGGTTCTGGAACTTCAGATACGAGTAACGAATGCTGTGAGAGAAGCTGCCCGTGGTGAAGTCCACGCCTACAACATGCGTCCGGGTGTAGTCCTTGTTGTCGTACACCTGGAAACCGAATCCGAAAGTGGCAAACAGCGAGTTCTCGAAGTAAGAGTAACGGTAGAACGCCTTGGCGCCGTTGCCGAAGTTGTAATCGACTTTGCCCAAGAGGTTGCTTTCGCGGAAAGGCTGGCCGAAGCCGCCGCTCAAACTTGCGAACGGAGAGCCGGCGAGCGAAACGGCAGCAAACGAATCCTGCTTGGTGCGCTCGCCGTCGGCGAAGAAGAACAGCTTGTTCTTGATGATGGCCCCACCTACGCTGCCGCCGAACTGCTCACGCTGAAAAGCATAATCGTGGCCGCCGGGTGCGCTGGCTGCGAAGCTGTGGTCGCGGATGAAACCGAACGCTTCGCCGTGAAGGGTGTTCGTGCCCGATTTCGTAGTGACGTTCACAGCACCAGACGAAGTCAAATCGTTAGAGAGGTCGAGCGAGGATTGGCCCAGCTGGAATTCGTCAATGGCGCTGGCCGGGATGTCGGCGGTGGTGGTGCCGACGGTCTCATCGCTGATATCCACGCCGTCCACGTTAATGCGAGCGGTGCGGCCGAAGCGGCCGCCGAAGGAGATGGAGGAATAACCGGCTTTGGTCGGGTCGAAGTTCTGACCGTCTTGAATCTGGACGCCCGGCTCGAGCTGTGCTAGATCCAGGAAGTTGCGGCCGTTCACCGGCAGGTTCGCAATTTGATCTGAATTCAGGATGCCTTGCACCTCAGCCTGCTCGGTGTTGACTGCTACCGTGCTGGCCTGGACCTCAATGACCTGGCTCTCCTGACCAAGTTGCAGTTTGATATTGGCAGCGGCAGTGTTGCCCACTTCCACTGCGATTGTTTCGCTGACACTGCTGAAGCCTTTCGCGGAAACCTGCACTTTATAAGTGCCTGGATCCAGCGGACCGGACGTGTAGGCGCCGGATTGGCTTGCGGTCAAGTTGATCGATTGACCGGTGCCCGCGTTGGTGACGACCACTTTGGCGCCACTGACGACTGCGCCAGTGGGATCGGTGACTGTGCCGACAATGCTGCCCGAACCTACTGTGGTCTGGGCCCAGCTGGAAACGGCGAATATCAATACCAGCAACGCGACCGCAATCGCAACTATCGATTGATACCGGTTGCTCCTGCCGTTTGTCGCTCTTATTCCATTTCCATGCAGATTTGACATTTTCGTCCTCGTTAAAGTTTCTGATGACTCGTTCTGGTTGGCCTTGCAGTCAGGCGAGTTACCTGCTGTGGCTAAAGCAACCCTCGCCAGCGGCGTAAATCGTGCGCTGAGGCGAGGGAAAGTGAACATGGGCTGAGATTTCAACTTAAAACTCATTACTTCCTCCATCACATTGGATTGACCGCAAACACTGGCTGACCAAACGTTGGCGGGTGCACCCTCGTAGAGTGCTGATGGAGAACAAGGCAAGCTGAGGGCCGTCTTTGGAGGAAAATACGTGAGGTCCCACTGCTCAGGTGCGAGTTTCAGGGAATAGAGAGTGACGGATTGACCAATTGTCGGAACCAAGTAAAACAAGCTCACTGATCAATTCATACGGATATCTGTAGAGATCGCCGGCGATGCTGTGAGATTCGGTACGCCAGAGTGGGTAAGGCCAGAAATTAGAACTGGGTTCTGCGATCTTGAAGCTGTTCTTTCCCCATGTTTTCTCCGCTCGACAAACCGCACCTGTAACATGCATACTAGTTGGTATGTTAGTTGCTAGAAACAGACCAGGACGCGGCGGGGCCACACCACGCGATCCAGAGCGCACGCGAGGGCGCTTGTTGCGGGCTGCCTCCCAGGAGATACACCGCTCAGGATTTCGGAGTGCCGACCTGGATGCTATTCTGGACAAGGCGGGGGTGACCAAGGGCGCGCTGTACTACCACTTCGATAACAAAGAAGCCCTCGGGTATGCGGTAGTGGATGAGGTTATCGCAAGTAACCTTCATCAGAAGTGGGTGCAGCCTTTGCGGCACGCCAAAAACCCTATCGACGTTCTAATCCGCATTATTCAGTCCGAATCATTGAAAAGGGAAGACGTTCAGCGTGGCTGTCCCTTGCTTAACCTGTCTCAAGAGATGTCAGGTCTTGATGAGGGGTTCCGTAGAAGGACGGCAAAAGTCTACAAAGACTGGCACGATGCCATGGCCGAGGCACTGCGCGAGGGACAGAAACGCAGGGTAGTGCGGAGTGATATTAACGCGAGTGAAACGGCTACGTTCCTGATCGCGGCGTGGGAAGGGTACGTCGTTTTAGGGAAGAATTCACAGGATCCCCGGATGATGCAATCCGGCCAAAGAAGGGTGAGTGGCCAGATCGAGTCGCTGCGCCCAGCACGCGGCCGGACCCGAGCACCAAGGCGAGACTAGCCACCGTCTTTTGACGGGGCGCAACGGGCTTCGCAACCGCCCACCCGTGGACCGGCAAAGTGCGATCACGCGGTTTTACTAAACGACAGGTGGTTCCTCGCATTAATGCATATATCTTGCAATGCAAACATACATACCAGTCGGTATTATAAGGCAACTATCAACAATGACTGCCGCATCATAGGTGTGAAGGTCGTTTGTTATTTGAATCCGCGTCGAAGGGAAAATCGATGAACCGAACGGTAATTAAGACAATCGCATTGGGTGCTTTCGCGCTGGGCGCTTGGCAAGCGCGAGCACAGGACGCCAAAACTCCGTATCCCAGCATGGCCCCGCTTGACCAGTATCTGATTACGGATCAAAACGCTGAGATCGCTCTGGCACGGACCGCAGCCCCGCCGTCGATTTCCCGCGATGCGAAAGTGATGGTCCTCGGAAGTCATGGCTATGAAACGGCGGTTGAAGGCAAGAACGGCTTCGTCTGCATGGTAGAACGCGCGTGGATGAACCCATTCGACAGTCCCGAGTTTTGGAACCCTAAGAATCGCAGTCCGATTTGCCTCAATCCGCCCGCCGCTCGCACGGTGCTGCCGATTACCTTGGTGAGGACAAAATTAGTCTTGGCTGGAAAATCGAAAGAAGAAGTCAGGGAGAGTGTCAAGTCCGCGATTGAGAAAAAGGAATTGCCGGCTCTCGAGGCTGGCGCGATGAGCTACATGATGTCCAAGGAAGCCTACCTGACTGATAAGGGTGGGCACAACATGGCCCACCTTATGTTCTACATGCCACTCGGTACGGTATGGGGCGCAAATCTGGTGGACTCCTCAAATAATGTGTCGGAACCGTTCCCGGGCTCTCCGCTCCTACTGGCTCCAACGTACAAAGGCAACCCGGAACCGATGTATATGTTCCTGATGGGTACTGGCGTGTGGTCGGATGGAACGGCGGCCCCAATGTAGGAAGCCGCATGGAGAGAAATGCGGGGTTTGGTGTCGTGCCCGAGTTTTTCCTCATCAGTTCGGTCAAGACTGGAGTGTGAGAGCGTGATGAGAACTGTGTGCGAGAGAGCGGAGAGGACAGTCTCGCAGTGCGGGAGGCTTCTGTTGGCCGCGTTGCTTTTCTTGCCGTCAAGTGCGCTTGGACAGGCGCAACTACCGGCAAAGCCGGATCCTGCCACAATTCGCCCATTCAAAGTGCATGTTTCCGACCGCGTTCTCATCGATCTTCGGCACCGCTTGGCGGAAACCAAATGGCCCGATCAACTTCCGGGCACAACGTGGGAGTACGGTGCCGACATCAAGAAGGTCCGAGAGCTGGCCGATTATTGGCAGAACAACTACGACTGGCGCGCGCAAGAAGCGAAGATGAATCGCTTTGACCAGTTCACCACGGAAATTGATGGACAGCAGATTTATTTTATCCATCAGCGCTCGCCCCGCCCCGACGCAACACCGCTGCTGTTGATTCACGGCTGGCCGGGTTCGATTGTAGAATTTCTGAGACTGATCGAGCCGCTCACCGATCCCAAAGACAAAAAGAGCCCGGCATTCGACGTCATCGTTCCTTCGCTTCCTGGCTTTGGATTCTCCGGACCCACCACAACTCGGGCCTGGGGCCCACAGCGAATGGCGAAGGCCCTGGTCGTTCTGATGGATCGTTTGGGCTATTCCAAGTACGGTATCCAGGGCGGCGACTGGGGTTCGTTAATAGCCCGCGATATGGCTTACCAAGTGCCCACGCACGTGATCGGGCTTCATCTGAACCTTATAACCGCAGACCCGCCGAACCCGGAGGCAGTTGCGCAAATGAGTGATTCGGAGCGTAAACGGTTTTCATACTTTGACCGGGAAGAGAGCAGTTTTTTTTTCCTCCAAGCCAGTGAACCGCAGACTCTTGCCTATGCCCTGACGGACTCCCCGGCCGGGTGGTTGGCTTGGATGGTAGCTAAATTTCAACTGCTTACGGACAACAACGGGGATTTTCTTACAGCTGTGGATCGAGACACATTTTTGACCGATGTCACTCTCTACTGGGTCACAGACACGGTCGGTTCCGCCATGCGAATTTATCGCGAGCATCGGCTCACGGAAGAAGATGCGTCGCCATCGCCGCGCCTGGAGACTCCCGTGGCGTACGCGGATTTTCCGAAGGAGGTAGCTGTCCCTCCGTTTCGCTGGATTACTCGGACTTACAACGTCGTACAAAGGACGGAGATGCCGAAGGGCGGACACTTCGCGGCTCTGGAACAGCCCGATCTCCTGCTTGACGATATACGGAAGTTTTTTGCAAAGGTGGATCAGCAACAAGCCGAAATTGTGCCCTGATACGGGACGGAACGGAGGCCCCTGTCAGGTAGGGACACACCACAATGGAGAGGATGGAGCCGATGCTTTGAAGTGTAAGGCGTCTCCTTGCCGGCCAATGGTTCTTCGCTGCCGGATTGAGTAGCAAGTCCCGATAGTCAAAGCTGAAGTCAGCGGGGTTCAACGAGGAGGTGACAAAAGTGTCTTCGATGGAGCGGTCGCACCGGTGTGCATTGAACGTTGGTACTGCCAGTGCCGCAGATCAAGCTCGTGGACGGCTCGGTCTGGGACGCAAATTTGCCCAGCTTATTACTTTTACTGAGTCCGCAGTTCAGAGGCAACCCGCCCAGTGCAAGAGCTGTAAGAGGAAACCATGCGCGTGTTGATCGTGGATGATGAGCCCCTGGCCCAAACGGCTTTGGCAAATATCCTGTCGGCAAGAAGCGACGTGGAGGGTTTCGATTTGGCCAACGATGCGAGCGAAGCGCTCGATAAATTGGCCACAGACTCTTACGATGTTTTGCTTCTAGACATCAATATGCTGGACCTGTCGGGCACTGAACTGGTAGTTCAGCTTAGGGAACGAAACCTTCCGTTGCCGTCCATCGTGTTTGTAACGGCACACGCTGAACACGCGATCGCAGCCTTCGAGAAACACACCGTGGACTACGTGCTAAAGCCTTTCTCGAACGAACGGATCGGCGAGGCTTTGGACCGGGCCTCTCGGAGAGCGAAGGGCGAGCAAGCCGCGAAATTAATCGAGGCTTTGCCGCATTTGCAGAAGCTGTCTCGTCCCCGGCACCCGAGGATCGCTATCAAAGCCAAAGGAAGGATTCTCTTCGTCAATGTTGGCGATGTGATCGCAGTTCAAGCTGAGGGCAATTATGTATTGCTGCAACGGGAATCGGACTCCTATCTGCTGCGCGAGTCAATCTCGGTGGTGGCAGAGAAACTCGAGCCATACGGATTCATTCGGATCCATCGATCTGCACTCGTGAATACTTCGTTTGTGGAAGAGATTAAGCCGTCCGCGACGGGAAAGTGTGCTCTCCGCGTCAAAGGTGGGAAGGAATACGCAGTTACCCGCGCTTACAGGAATAATCTCAAATCCCTCACAGAATTCCGGATCGGTAGCGGTGTGTTCCTTGCGGAATAACCCACTTCACCCGCAATCATGGGCTCTTCGCTAAGAATTGTGGCCCTTCCGGCTTTGCGCATAAAAGAGCGAGATAATACCCAAGAAAACCGAGAATGCCGGCACTGACCAACGCAACCCCTCCACAAAGAAGGTGGTAACCGAGATTGCCAGCAGCAACAGAATGCCGATCACTGTGAAGAGCGGATGGGCCCACAGACGCATGGGCAAACTCGATAGCCGTTCGTTAGTAATTGCCTTCCGAAAACGGAGGTGCGTGTTGAGAATTACCAGCCACACAAAAAGCATTCCAGCGACTGCGGTCCCGTAGAGCATGAGGAAAGCGTTCTTAGGGGCAAAAATCGCCAGCAGGATGGCCGCGACGATTCCCGCGGTTGAGGCCAGCAGAGCGCGATGCGGCACCCCGTTGCGGCTCACCTTGCCGATCCATGCTGGGGCGTAACCTTCCTGGCCCAGCGAGAAAAGCATTCGAGTTGACAAATAAAGGTTCGTATTAACGCTGGACAACGCGGCCGTGAGCACGACAAAATTCATGATCGCGGCGGCGAATGGTATATGCGCAGCGGCGAACGCGGTCACAAATGGGCTGCCGGAAAGTGCCGACGAATTGCCGGCCTGGTTCCAGGGAACCAACGTCACCATGATCGCAATCGCCAGCACGTAAAACAAAATGAGCCGCCAAACAATGTTCCGCACTGCGTGTGGAATGGTCACTTCCGGATGTTGGGCCTCACCTGCGGTGACGGCGATAATTTCCACTCCCATGTAACTGGTGACCGTGATGGTGAGTGAAAGCCAGACTCCTTTCCATCCCGCCGGGAAAAATCCTCCATGCTGCGTCAAATTGGCCAAGCCGATCGCATGCCGCGAACCAACGCCAAAAATCAAAGATATTCCTACAATGACGAAGCCGACGATGGCGGCAACTTTGATCATTGCAAACCAATATTCAAACTCACCTAGCCGGTTGACCTGCATGGAATTCAGCGCGATTAGAGCCGCTGACACCAACACCACCCAAATCCATTGCGGAACATTTGGCAGCCAAAAAGAAATGTAGATGCCGGCGGCTGTGACTTCAGCACCGATGGCAATGATCTGTGCGACTCCGTAAGTGGCTCGAACTGAAAAACCTGCCCAGGGGTTCAGATACTTCTCCGCGTAAACCCCGAACGCGCCGGCGACAGGATGGACCACTGCCATCTCTGCCAACGCATAGGACATGATCAGAGCAATACCCGCTCCCAGAAGATAGGAAAGAATTACGGCCGGTCCGGCAAGGCGAATGGTTACACTGCTTCCCAAAAACAAACCCACGCCGATGGCGCCACCAATCGCCATCATGGTGAGCTGCCGTTGGCTTAAGCGGCGGTGGAGGCCTTCCACTTCCGGAGCAATGGGAGGTTTCTCATCGGCAAGTGGGGATCGGGGTGCAGAACGTTGTTGATCAGTCATAGCTGACAACAGTCATCCACTCGTTATTTCAGCCAATGAGCTTCCGAACCGGTGAACCTCTTCGAGGGTGTTGTAGTGCACCAGCGACGCTCGAACTGCGCCACTCTCTTTGGTAAGCCCAAATCGTTTCATCAGACGTGGGGAATACATGTGGCCGTCGCGCACGCCGATATTTCTTTTTGCCATCTCCTCCGTGACTTTAGCTGGCGAGGTGCCAGGAAGATTGAAGCACAACGTAGGCGTCCGGTGTGAGATCCCATCCTTCGCGGTAACGCCGTACACGGTTGCGTTGGCATTCGCCAGCGCATCAAGCATGGCTCGCGAGAGCTGCGCCTCGTAGCCCCGGATGGCCTCCGTACCCGCTACCAGCGCGGCACGACGCGAGGTTGTGGCAGGGTCAATCGACCGCCCAAGGTCTTCCATGTAACGTACAGCGGCATCCATGCCAGCTACGTTTTCGTAAATGTAGGTGCCGATCTCCAGCTTGGCGGGTGTGGTATCGGGGACAAAATCTTCGCGGAACGTAGGCAGAGCATTGAGCGTCTCCAGGCGACCCCAAAGAAATCCCATGTGGGGAGAAAAGATTTTGTAACCCGAGCAAACCAGGTAATCGCAGTCAAATTTCTGAACGTCGATTGTCCCGTGCGGCCCGTAGTGCACTGCATCGACAAACACCTCGGCTCCGGCGGCGTGCGCTCGCCTGGAGACCTCGGCAATATCGAGAATGGATCCGATTGCGTTTGAGGCCAAGGTGCAGGCCACGATCCGAGTTCGCGAAGAGAGCAGCGCCTCCAGGTCTTCGGGATGAAGCCGGCCGTCGTCTCTAAAATGCCACCAGACAATCTTCGCGCCTTCCCGCTCGAGGGCCAGCCAGACCGCGATGTTGGCTTCGTGGTCAAGGTCGGTCACGATGATTTCGCGACGGTCCTTCAATGATTGTCCGATGGCAATGCTGATCAGCCGCATGAACGAGGTGGCATTCATGCCAAACGAAATCTCGTCGGAGTGCCGGGCATTGACCAGCAGAGCTACGCTCGCGCGGGCTTGGGCGATGGCTTCATCCACTTCCTGCGAGTGCCTGTATCTCCCGCCTCTTTGGACATTTCTGTGGAGAAGATGGTGAGCCACGGCATTCAGCACTGTATCAGGTGACTGCGCACCCGCTGCGTTATCAAAGAAAACGAACTTCTCCTGTAATGCGGGAAATGCGGCGCGGACCTTGTCAATCGGGAACTCTGCCATGCTCCAGATGATATACCGGCCCGCTGATTCAGATTCTTGGAAAGTCCTCTTCGAGCACCAGAACGGATGCGCCCGGTTTTCTTGGTGGAAATTGTGCGTATTATTTGGCTGTCACCGGCCGTGGCTTGTGCTCACAAGTTTGGGTATTGACGCACGAATCCCTGAGCCGTAGGCGTTCCACCGGGACGTCTCCTACGATGTGGGACTCGATGATTTCGTCCACGTCGGCTAGCGTCACTCCGCCATACCAGATGCCTTCCGGATAGACCACCAGGTTGGGACCGTGCTCGCACTGGTCCAGGCATCCCGCCTGGTTTGCCCGGATTCTGCCTTTCAGCCCGCGTTCAGCCAGCTTCTGCTTGAACAGTTTCTGCAATTCCGCCTTGGCCTCGGGATCGCAGCATCCGCGTGGATGCCCTGCCGGCCGCTGGTTTCCACAAATGAAGACATGCTTCTCAAACTTGGCCATATGCACACAATGTACAAGATTCCCCGCGACCCGTTCACGCTGGATTGCCGGGTACGCCTGTTCTACCTTCCTCCGCGTCTTGTTGTCTCCGGTGGTACATGAACACCGGGGTCATTGAGGCCCGGCTGAAGTTCGAAGACAATCAAAGACAGTCAGGGCTCGCAAAGACTGGAGGAAAGCGGTGCCTACTCGGCGTGTACTCGCGGCCATTGTAATTATCCTGAGCTGGACAGCTCTGGCGCGGGCCAAGGATTTCGCTCTGATCTCCAACAAGGGAAACAACGTCCCTGCGATGACGCTGCCCGACTTGGTGAAAATCTGCAAAGGGCAGACCGCGCACTGGCCGGATGGCAAGGTGGTCACCTTTGTCACTCGCGATGTTGGGGCGCCGGAAATGCATCTGGTGCTGGAGAAGATATACGGCATGTCCAAGGACGAGGCCAAGGCCGCGATCAACAAAGCCAACCATGACCGAAACAATAATCCCGCCGTGATCGTGCTCGATTCCGACGAGGCGGTGGTGAAGAAAGTGGAATCCACCCCCGGGGCCGTTGGCCTGGTGGACGTCTATTCCATCAGCGGCGGAGTGTCCGTATTGAAAGTAGGCGGCAAGCTGCCCCTTGAGCCGGGTTATCCCTTGCACGGAAATTAACGGCGGTGCTGCAAAGCAGACATTGAACTAATCATGGAACCATTTGCTCCCAAACAGGTCTATGCCGCGAAACTCACGCGCCGGTTTCCGCGCCTTGCCGTGGATATGCGGGTCACAATACAGGTTTTCCGCTCGGGCGAGGTCACATCCATGTGGGGACGCTCCAGCGAGTTGGGAGAGGATGGCGTCGGTGTCACGCTTACAGGAGAACTCGAGCCGGGCGAAGTTGTCTCCGTCGAAGTGTCCCTGCCTCTGGCTGCCTATCCACTGAAAGTTCGAGCCCTGGTGCGCTATCGTCAAGGGTTGCGCCACGGCCTTGAATTTCTTGCGGTCACCACGGAACAGCGCGACGTGCTGCGGCGAGTGTGCGAGATGCTGGCCGCCGGGCAGTAACAGATTCTCCATCCTCTCCGGATTTCGATCCGCTTCATTACGTCCGTAACTTTCGAGTAACCCCACGGCCATCTAACATCCTCAATGGAATCTGTTTTTTGCCGAGGGGGTTCGATGGGTGATGAAATCACCCGCGCGGGCATACCCGATGAGTTGACCCGCGCGAAATTCTTGCGAGAGGCTCTGCAGCAGAAGGCGCCGGGCTTGTCTCGTTCGGACGAGCCTCCGCCTCCCGCGCTGCAGAAATCAAGCCCCACGTTTGCGCCTGACAACCCTGACTTGCAACGTGCCTACCTTGAGCAAATTGTAGAGTGCGCTCCGGAAGCCATCAGCATTCTGGACCTGGATTACCGTATAACCCGCCTCAATAGTGAGTTCACTAATATTTTTGGTTTCCGGCCCGAGGAGGCACTCGGAAAACGCATCGAGTCACTGATCGTCCCGCCCGATCGCAGCTCCGAGACGCGCTGGATCACGGACCTGGTGGTGAAGGGCAAGAAGGTAGAGCTGGAGACCAAACGGCAGCGCAAGGATGGCGTGTTGCTCGACGTTTTCATTTCGACAGCACCGATCGTAATCGCAGGAGAGCACGTCGCGAATTGCGTTCTCTATCGCGACATCTCTGAACAAAAGCGCGCTGAAGCTCTAAATTCGGCGCTCTACCGGATCGCTCAACAGGCAAGCCTGGCCGCGGACATGCAGGAGTTTTACAAGTCGATTCACGGGATCGTGGGCGAGTTCATGCCTGCGCGCAATTTCTATATTGCGGTCTATGACCCCGCCGCCGAGTTGCTTAGCTTCCCTTATTTCGAAGATGAGGAGGATCCGCGGCCTGCGTCCAAAAAACTGGGCAAGGGTCTAACCGAGCGCGTCCTCACCACGGGCAAACCGCTTTTGTGCACGCCGGATGTGTTCAAGAGCCTGGTGAAACAAGGAGACGTCGAACTGATCGGCGCTCCGTCACTGGACTGGCTCGGGGTCCCGCTGAAAACGGGAAATCAAACCTTTGGCGTAGTGGTGGTGCAGAGCTACGCTGGAAATATCCGTTTTGGAGAAACAGAAAAAGAAATTCTGACATTCGTTTCCCAACAACTGGCCAGCGCCATGGACCACAAGCGCAATGAAGCGGCGTTGCGCCGTTCCGAAGCGCGTCACCGGTCTCTGGTGCAGAGTGCGGTCTATGGGATCTATCGCTGTAGTCTGGATGGCAGGTTTCTGGATGCGAACCCTGCTCTGATTACGATGTTGGGTTACGACTCAGCGGAACGAGTGCTGGCTTTAGATCCGAAATGCGACCTGTTTCTTGACGCAGGAGAACAAGAACGCCTGACGCGCGAGTTCCAGCGGGGAGGCCGACTGGACAATTTTGAAGTCCGCTGGAAACGCAAGGACGGGTCGTCGTTGACGGCGCGGCTGAGTGGACGCGCCGTCGATAGACCAGAGGAAGCAGCCGGTGTGTGGGAGATATTCGCCGAGGATGTCACCGAGCGCCGAGTGCTGGAAAATCAGTTCCGACAGGCGCAAAAAATGGAAGCTGTCGGACGTTTGGCGGGCGGAGTAGCTCACGACTTCAATAATCTGCTGATGGTGATCAGCGGCTACACCGAAGTCCTGCTGGAACAAACTGGCAAGACCAACCCACTGTATCCTAAGATCGAAGCCATCTACCAGGCTACGGACCGGGCCACGACTCTTACCCGGCAACTCCTCGCTTTCAGCCGCAAGCAATTACTGGAACTCAAAGTGGTGGATGTAAACGTTATCGTTCAAGATATGGAACGATTGCTGCATCCGCTCATCGGGGAAAACATCAAGCTGCAAACTACACTGTCCGCCGATCTCGGCAAGTCTCGCGCTGACGCCGGCCAGATCGAGCAAGTCATCATGAACTTGGTGGTGAACGCCAAGGACGCCATGCCGCAAGGTGGAAAAATCACGATCCAGACCTCCAACGCAACTCTTAATACTGAAGGGTCGCGCGGAGAGCATTCCTACATTCACCCCGGCCAGTACGTGCTGATCTCGGTCAGCGATACCGGACAAGGGATGGACAAGGAAACTCAATCGCGCGTTTTCGAGCCATTTTTTACCACCAAAGAAAAAGGAAAGGGCACCGGCCTGGGACTCTCCACGGTGTACGGCATCGTGAAGCAGAGTGGAGGATACGTTTTGGTCGAGAGCGAGTTAAAAAAAGGCTCGACCTTCCGCATCTATCTTCCCCGGGTTGAGGAGTCCGCTGAACCGGCGGGTCCGGCGCGAATCCCACGATCGCATGCCGGAGGCACGGAGACAGTATTGCTGGCTGAAGACGAAGCTTCCGTCCGTCAGTTGGTCCGCGAAACGCTTGAATCCAAGGGTTACAAAGTCCTGGAAGCCGCCAGCGGAGAAGCCGCGCTCGAGATCGTCGCAACTCACTCTGGCGAAATCGATATGCTCATCACAGACGTAGTCATGCCCGGCATTAGCGGTCGCGAATTATCTGCGCGACTGAGCGCCACCCATCCGCAAACCAAGGTACTCTACTTGTCGGGCTATACCGAAGATTCCATCGTGCACGAAGGCGTGCTCGATCCCGGCACCGCTTTCCTGCAAAAACCGTTTACCCTGCAAATGCTGTCCAGAAAAGTGCGCGAAGTTCTGGGAAATACTCGTTCCTGAGGCTGCCGCTCAGTTGCTCTTCGTTGACCTTGGCCACCCCTACCTGGGTATATACCGAAAAAAGTTCGTTTTCCGTCTAATTCTATGAATTGATTGGACGAGAAAAAGAGATACCTGCGCAAAATATCCCTTCTAAAAGACTTAGGTGAAGGGATACCTGAACCGCGCGTCTTGAGTTCGGGGGGAACCGTCTTGCCTCTATTCTTATGATAGCGGATGGCACAGAGTAAACCCGCCAAATTTGGAAATTTATATTGGCATTGGGCAGAGTCGGTTACGGGGAAAACGTCGTTTGAAGGGGCTTGACAGGAATCGGGAGGGTTGCAGGCGGAGCCCGTTAGCGCCCAGAGAAATGGACGCGAACCTGAGGCACCAAGCGAATAAAAATCAATGTCACATGCGTAGAAGGCTTGCTTTCAATGAGCAATATTGTGCTGACAGGGCCAACCCTTGTCCGGTAGGTTGTTTGTATGACCTGCTTACGAGTGCGAGGGGTCGTTCAATTGGCTTGCTTGCTGGGCGTTCTCGGCGGGGCTGCGATCGCGCAGACAGCTGATTCCGAGAAGGCGATCATCATCCACGCGGAGTCTTTGCCCCGCGCTTTCCTGCAGCGGCCTTATGAGATTCGTATCCCTGCCGAGGGCGGAATCCCGCCGCTGACCTGGAAAGTGACCGATGGCAATCTTCCGGCAGGGCTTACGTTGCAGCA
>Ga0206961_1044_pt1 | contig 34244 bp, 26 predicted proteins | sample Alteio_BWOrgHeat_30_FD_153238 | JGI IMG/M metagenome (GOLD analysis project Ga0206961, IMG submission 153238) | Enriched cells from forest soil in Barre Woods Harvard Forest LTER site, Petersham, Massachusetts, United States -... | ecosystem: Environmental > Terrestrial > Soil > Temperate forest >...
GTCAGCAACTGAAAATCCTGAAATACCACACCCAGATTGCGGCGCAGATAAGGAACTTTTTTCCAGGTCATGTCGCGGAGATTAAATCCGGCAACAGTGCCCTCCCCTTCTTTCAGGGTAAGATCACCGTACATGGTTTTCAGGAGACTGGATTTACCGGTACCGGTTTTGCCAACCAGGTACACAAATTCCGCCTTGTTCACTACGATATTTACATTGCCCAGTATCAGATTGCCTGACTGGTAAATATTCACATTTTTGAGCTCTACAATGGGTTCCGCCATATTTCAAAGTTAAAGGGACTGCCTGATCCGGCAATGGACAAAATGCGTTCAGAAAACTTGCATCTGAAAAATAAATATAATATCTTAACGTTTAGATCCCAATCCACGAAAACGAAATACACCAATATGAAAACCTCCCACAAACCATTCCTCGCCATCCTGATTTTAACAGTAGTTGCACTATACGGTCTGATGGCCATCATCGCTTCCTGAACAAAATCAACTAACAGGTTCTACTTCATAAACCGGACTAAAAAGATATAGTTTGCGGGAATGAATATCTATGCCCTCTATTCTTTTCCTGATCTGCTTCCCTCTTTTAAATACCCTCCCGTCGGCTGTTTTAAACTGGGCACCTTCTTTTATTTCTTCTACCAGCATCGAATTGTCTTTTTTTGAATCGTAGTTTTTCAAAACCCGGGTCAGATTCAAATCCGAGCAGCTGCTGGCAGGCAGATCATGAAGTGACTTAAGAAGTGCCTGATTCAAATCCGGAGGAAATATTTTAAGTTTCATGAAATCCTCCAATACAATCCGGTAAGCCAGTTTCCATTCCTTTCCGTGAGACAAGACCTTTGTGCCATACTGCTGAAATGTAACCAGGTGACCGATTTCATGTATCAGGGTAATCAGAAAGGCATAAGGGTTCAGGTTGCCGTTTACGCTTATACGGTGGTGATCGGCGCCGTTTGCATGCCGATAGTCTCCCAGAATACTTTTTCGGGTACGCGTAATGGTCAGATGTACTTTATACCGGTGCAGGTATTCCAGCATTTTTGCGGATGCCCCGGCAGGTATGTAGTTATTTAAGTATTCAAGCGGCGCTTCCTTCTTAGGCATTGGGCTTTTTACTCATTTTCAGAACAGAACGCATCTCGGTAAATGTGTAAATAAAATATAAACCAAAGCAGCCAAAAAGCCCCGGCTTATTGACCCCTTTCTTGAAGATGGCAATATAAATGAAAGCAGCAATGGCAATCAAAAAAAACTTCAGGAGAAATGCACCATATACCAGCCTCAAAAAGCCCTGCGTGTTTTGATGCTTCATGGCGCCTGTATTCATTTTCAATGAAACTATGCCTATGAAGAATAACAACAGATTGCCGCCCATTAAAACGCGGTAATCCACTCCTGAATTTTTATCAAAAATCCAAAGCAGGGAAAAAACAGCCGCCAGTGCAAAAAACAAAATGATAATAGAAGTAAAAACTTTGGTATTCATGGAATGCCCGCTAAATTACTTCTTTTACGGTAAAGATGGACCGTGGAACGGTAAATGCCGGGAGCTTATAACCGCTCGTTCTGCGTTCACCGTTGCCCGTTCACCTTATGAAAGTGCCAACGTCGGCGACTTCGAATAATCATCTTTTGCATTCGAAGAAGAACTGGATTTTCCACTGGTCGATACCGTTGCTTCCTGAATCATATGGCATTGCCCGTTGAAATTGGCTGCCGGCTCAATCTGCAGTTTCGCAGAATGGAGATTTCCATTTACCTGGCAATTACTTTTTAGCTGAAGGAGCTCCTTCACTTTAATGGTGCCATTTACTTTGCCCATGATATCAGCGGTCAGACCACTGATGTCGCCTTCCACGACACCATTCGCTCCAATAATCACCTTGGAAGTACAATTAATGTTGCCTACGAGCGTACCATCAATGCGAAGGTCTCCGCTGCTGGTAATATCGCCTTTGAGAGTTGTTCCACCGCCTATGATGGTGGCACTGCCTGAGGGTACAACAGATTTTGTGTCTGTTGTTTCGGATTTGGATTTGTTATTAAACATTGGTATCAGATTTTAATCGTCGATTTTTTCCGCTTTCGGAATCTTGAGTGCCGTCGTATCCATTTTCACCGTACTGCTTCCCTGCAACACATTTCTCAGACTCTGAAAATACTGATCGCGGTACCTCACTTCCTGCTCTAACGAATCAGTACGTATTTTTAGTTCACGCAACTCCTTAGTATTATTTAAATCACCATACCCCGGTATATAAAGCTTTAATGGAGTAAATACGATTAAAGCAACTGTAAGCCCGGTTAATAACACAAAAACCGTGCTGAGAAAAACATATACGCTGAGCCGCGAAAGTTTAAAAGTAACTACCTCTTCATAGGTGTCGTCGTTCATTACCACCAGCCGGTACCGGTTCTGCAATCTTTTTAATGTGGAATTGGCATCGAATTTGGCCATATGGGGATATTGCGGTCTAAAGATAACAAGTTATTGGTTTGCAGGTTAAAACGACCTTAAATTGACCGTTTTTTAAAATAAAAATCCGGTTTATCAGTTAATAACATTTTAGTTTGCAGCACAATCTGAAAGGACATAGGGTGAAACGGATCGTTACCTCGGTTATATTCTTTTCTTTATTTTTTTGCCTGGGCGTATCTGGCCAGGTAGGGGTGGATTATGATCTGAAAAAACCGGATAAATACGACAACCGGACCCTGGGATACGAAAAGACAGCCACCACAAAGTGGACTACCTCCCGGGCGCTTCTCCAAAATACCATCACGCATTACAATTTCTATTTCAATACCAATAATAAACTAAGTGAAGTGCTGGTACGGGCCAAGGGACAATTCAGGGAAGATTACACCCAACTCCTGCCCTTTTACAATTATTCACTCGAAACCACGGCAAAAGACAAACGGAACCTGGACTCGGTTCTCGAAAAAATAAATGCCGCCATATTACTGCATGATCTGCGCAATAGCTGGAACGACAATTTGTACATACTCATGGGCCGGGCTTATTTTTATAAGAATAATCTGGACTCAGCCCACATACTTTTTCAATTTGTCAATTATGCCTATGCCCCCCGTGATGTGGACGGTTACGCACTTCCCATTGGCAGTAATCAGGAAGAAGGAAGTAATGCATTTACCATTTCAACAGACGAAAAAAGAAATATTGCAAAGAAAGTTTTTAGTCTGCCCCCCAGTCGCAATGAATCTTTTATATGGCTGATCAGAACTTATTTTCAGCAGGAAAAATTAACGAAGGGAGCAGTGCTTATTGAAATCTTAAAACAGGATCCCAACTTCCCCGCACGTTTAAAGCCTGCACTTCACGAAATGCAGGCCCTGTACTTTTACAAAATCAAACAATGGGACAGCGCCGCTTTTCACCTGAGTCTTGCGCTGGACAATACAATTGATCAGGGCGAAGAAGCCCGATGGGAATTCCTGACCGCCCAGCTGTATGAACGGAGTGGTCATCCGTCAGAAGCAAAGACCTGGTACGAAAAGGCCGCTTCAAATACCCTGGATCCGGCACTGGCTGTATACGCACGTCTGAATGCGATACGCGATAATACCGGCAACGGATCTAAAAACGACTATATACAAAAAAACCTGAATGCACTGATGCGTATGGCCAGAAAGGAAATTTATGAACCTTATCTGGATGTGATCTATTATGTGGCTGCAGAGATGGAACTGGAAAGGCATGATAAGAAAGCGACCCGGGCATATTTCAAAAAATGCATAGAACACGCCAACGGCCTGGGGTACAATCGCGACCGGGCTTTCCTTAAACTGGGCTGGATATTCATGGAAGATAAAATGTATCCGGAAGCCAAGTACGCTTACGACAGTGTAAATGTGAGTAACCCGATGATTGCCGATTCCCTGAAAATATTGGTAGACAGAAAACTGGCACTCAGCCGGATCGTACCGCAGATTCTGATCATTCAGCGTCAGGATAGTTTGCAACGCATTGCTGACATGCCCCCATCTGAGCGGGATGCCTATATTCGAAAAATGCTGCGGGCTTATCGCAGGCAACAGGGCCTCGCTGAGGAAGACAACAGCGGTGGATCGGGCGGTTATGGTTTTAAATCCAATTCCGTTGTTCCCGATATGTTCAACAATCCCAATGGCGCAGGTGACTGGTACTTTTATAATCAGTCGGTAAAAGCCAAGGGTTACAATGATTTCAAATCCAGATGGGGTAACCGACCCAATGTAGATAATTGGGAAGTGCAGACACTCATCAATAAACAGGTAACAGGACTTACCCCGGCCAGTAATTTACGACTGAATGGCGCAGAACCAACTGTGACCACCCCCGCGGCAGCTGTATTAACGGCATCAGAACTTCTGGACGCTGTTCCGCTTACGCCGGAAAAAATGAAAAAGTCAAGAGACTCAGTAGAAAATGCTTTTTTTGCACTTGGAAAATCCCTGCAGGAATACATCCCGGATTATCGAAGCGCCCTGAAAGTATATGACACGCTTCAGGCAAAATTTCCTGATTCCCGTTTCTATCAGGAGAGTCTTTACAATCAGTACTATTGCTATATACATTTGGATGATTCGCTCAATGCCGCGCGGATTCTGGCTCTGATGAAACAGAAATTTCCGTCAGGACGATACATCACGTTGATTGAAAATCCACCGAAAGGCCCTGCCGATCTGCCTGCCCGTACACAGGCGACCCTGGCTTATGAAAATGTTTACGAACATTTTATCGAAGGTCATTTTGATCAGGCTGCCGGCGAAAAATTAAAACTGGACAGTGTATTTGGTGAAAAATACTGGACACCCCAGTTACTGTATATAGAGGCTCTCTATTATATCCATTATCGGTACGACAGTGCGGGTAAAGCCACCCTGAATAAAATCATCACACGCTTCCCGGGTACGGTAATGTCGTTCAAGGCGAAAAATGTACTTCGGGTATTGAATGAAAGAGAAAGGATAGAAAAATATCTGAGTAACCTGCATGTAACAAGAATGCCGGAAGACAGCATCGCCCGTGTGGCAAACGCAGTTGCACAACAAAAACCGGAAGATTCGTTGAACGCAAAATCCAAAGCAATGAGCGCGCAGAATATCAACCGGGACAGCACGCAGATTTCGATTAAAAAACCGGATGCAGGGCAGCTCAAAGCGCAATCTCTTTTTGTTTCACCTTTTATCTGGTCACCCGATAAACCGCAAAACGTAGTGATGGTGATGACCAATGTGGATCCTGTATATGTTACAGAATCGAAAAACGCTTTCGACCGGTATAACCGCGAGAACTTCTACGGAAAAAATTATGAAGTCACCAAGCAGTCTCTCACCGATTCCACCAAGCTGATGGTCATGCAGGGCTTTGAAAACGCTTCGGCCGCGTTGGCTTATCTGAATAAGGCCGGTAACGCAGCCGGAAGAGAGATCATTCCATGGCTCCCTGAAAAAAAATATTTTTTTATAATCATCGACGATCAAAACCTGGAAATTCTGAAAGCGAATAAAGACGTTCAATTGTATAAAAAGTTCCTGTCTGTTTATTCGCCAGACAAATTTCCGACGGGTAAATAATCCATGGTTCTGAAAATAATAGGCGATACTCGTTAAACGAAAAAGTATAAATGAACCCAATATATAATTATGCGTAAAGCGATCCCGATATTCTGGAAAGTTTTTTTTGCAGGCCTGGCCGCATTCATCCTGTTTCTCGTGCTGATTAATTTTGGCGTGTTTGGTCCGCTCCCGTCTTTGAAGGAATTGGAAAATCCTTCCATCATGCTGGCTTCAGAGGTGTATGCAGACGATGGAACTCTCATGGGAAAATATTACAAGGACAAGAGCAACCGGAGTAATGTGGAATACCATGATATCTCTAAGAATGCCATTAATGCATTGCTGTCCACAGAAGACAAAAGATTTTACGATCATTCGGGCATCGATGGCATGGGCGTTTTGCGCGCCGTAGTAAAACTGGGCCGGGACGGCGGTGGATCCACCATCACTCAACAGCTGGCTAAATATATGCTTGGGCAAGGTTCGCACAATATGGGCAGACGCGGTATTGAAAAGCTGAAAGAGTGGATTACTGCCGTTCGTCTGGAGAGAAATTTCACAAAGGAAGAAATTCTGGCGCTCTATCTCAATGCCGTTCCTTTTGGTGACAACGTCTACGGCATTCGAAATGCAAGCCGCACTTTTTTTCAGAAAGAACCAGACCAGCTCACGGTAGATGAGTCGGCCATGCTGATCGGCATGTTGAGCGGAAATACTTTGTACAATCCAAGAAAGAATCCAAAAGCAGCAATAGAAAGAAGAAATACGGTAATCAACCGGATGGTAGAAAGCAATTTTATTTCAGAAGATGAAGGTCGTAAATACAAGCTGAAGCCGATTGATTTATCCAACTACAAAAAACTGGATGAGAATAACGGGCTGGCACCTTACTTCCGCGACGTAATTCGTGATGAGCTGAAAAAATGGTGCAAGGACCATAAAAATGCTGCCACCGGTGAATCGTACGACCTCTATGAAGATGGATTACGCATTTATACGACCATCAATCCACGCATGCAATTGTACGCAGAAGAAGCAGTAGCCAAACAAGTGCCGAGTTTACAGAAAGTACTTAATTCCCAACCGTCTATAAAAAAAGGATTGGTTTGGAAAGACCATTCCAATACACTGGAATTCCTGATTCGAAATACGGAACGCTGGAGAAATATGGAAGATGATGGCGTACCAGCGGCCGAAATTCGCAAAAGTTTTGATCAGCCCATACAAATGAAAGTATTTGCCTGGAACTCCCGCCGCGAAACGGATACGGTGATGAGCCCGCTGGATTCCATAAAATACAATCACCAGATGATGCAGACTGCATTTCTGGCAATGGATCCGATGAGCGGTGCCGTGAAGGCTTGGATCGGTGGCATCGACTTTAAGACTTATAAATTTGATCACGCCAATCTGAATACCAAACGTCAGGTAGGGTCTTCAATCAAACCATTGTTATATGCTGACGCCATCGAAGACGATGGCTTTACGCCGGAAACCATTGTTGATAATGAAGCACAATATTTCGATGGGTTTGGATTGGTACCAGCCGGCGGAAAGTGCGAACTCGGACCACAGGTTACGATGGCTACAGCGCTGGCACATTCTTTAAACTGTGCTTCGGCATCAATAATGAAACAGGTTACGCCAAAAAGATTTGTGGATTTTCTTCATAATATCAACATCAAATCAAAAATGGAGGCTTACCCTTCTCTTTGTCTGGGTGCCATTGAAATTTCATTGTACGAAATGTTGTGGGGTTATACCATGTTCCCTTCCGGTGGATTCAGCACCAAACCATATTATATAGCCCGCATCGAAGACAAAAACGGAAATGTCCTTGCCCGTTTTGATACTGAAAGAAAAGAAGTAATCAGTCAGAATACAGCTTACACCATGTGTCGCATGATGCAGGGAACGGTGGACGTGGGTACTGCTGCCGGCATGAGGGATCGCCTGGGACTGGCAGAAATGGGTGGGAAAACAGGAACTACACAGAATAATACCGATGCCTGGTTCATTGGATACACACCGCAATTGCTCGCAGGAGTCTGGATCGGCTGCGATGATAATTTTATTCGCCTGGACAGCAAACTGGGTGAAGGTGGACGCTCCGCCCGTCCGATCTGGGAATATTTTTATGCCAAAACGGCTGCTGACAAAGACGCCGGCCTGAATCGTAAAGCCCGTTTTGTTCAGCCTGAAAACATGAAAAGTGATATGATGAATGACTATATGAACATCATTGATCAAACAAATCCGCCGGGTGCCGAAGGCGATAATCAGGGTAATGGAAATGCGGGCCAATATCTCGACACCAGCTCTCCGCATGTGCCCGTCGATTCAAAAATTACACCGTTAACGCCCGAAGAACAGCGTATCATGGATGAAGCAACAGGTAAAAAAAAATCTGAACCTGTAAAACAGTCCCCTCCGCCGGATGACAAAAAGAAGAAAGGATTCTTTAAAAGGCTGTTTGGTGGAAAATAAAAACCCCTGACCGGCAGGGGTTTTGTTGCGAAGGGAGGGTTCGAACCTCCGACCTTCGGGTTATGAGCCCGACGAGCTACCGCTGCTCTACTTCGCGATGTGGAGGGCAAATTTACGATCATACGGACTACTATCCAAACTAATATTGCATTTTCTATCTTTAACCAATGAACTGCAAATATTTCACTGCACTCCTCATCCTTCTATCTTCTTGTAAACGGGTAAAACAATCAGACGACAGCTTGTATTCTAACCACCTGCAAAGAAATGTGAAATTGCATATCCTGCATACACCACCTCCGTCTGACCGTTCATTATTTAATCTGCTGATTATAAATGATGGGCAGGATCTGGAAAAATTGCGTGTGAAAGAAACCCTGGATAGTTTATACAAAGCTGAAAAAATATTACCGCTGGTGATTATCGGAGTGGAACCCGGCGATCGTATGCAGGAATACGGTGTCGCAGAAAGACCCGATTACCTGAATCGTGGTTCTAAAGCTTCTTTATACGATGCTTTTATCAACAATGAATTATACCCTTATGCAAAAAAAGAATCCGGCGTAAGAAAATTTCAGTCAGTTGCCATCGCGGGATGTTCGATGGGGGGCCTCTCCGCTTTTGATATCGCGTGGAATCACCCGGACAAGATCAGCAAAGTAGGCGTATTCTCTGGTTCTTTCTGGTGGCGGGATAAGGCATCTGAGGACAGCAGCTATTCGGATGAAAAAAACCGCATTATGTATTCAAAATTAAAAGCGTCGAGAAAAAAACCGGGCCTTCTGTATTGGTTTTATGCCGGTGCGGCAGAGGAAAAGGGCGACCGCGATAAAGACAGTATTATAGATGTAATCGACGACACTAAAGACATCATTCAATTGTTGGAAAAGAAAAACCTGGTGGCCCCGGAAGGGATTGTTTATAAAGAATTGCCCGGTGGAATTCATGACTACATCAGCTGGAGTCAGGTATTTCCGGAATTTCTTATTTGGGCTTTCCCTGCTCGCCATTAATCAATTTCCCTAATTCATGCCCTGGGGTGTTGCCCGTTGTGCTTTAGATCATCTCTCGTTCCAGCACGGGATTTCTGGTTCTGCGATTGGCAAATTCTTTGGCCGCTTTTATAAAATGCACAAAAATCGGTTGCGGGTTTTCCACAGAACTTTTTAATTCGGGGTGATATTGAACTCCGATAAAGAAAGGATGATTGGGTAATTCGATAATTTCTACCAGTCCGCTTTCAGGATTTTTTCCACTGGCAATCATACCGGCGTCTTCAAATTGCTGCAGGTATTCATTATTGAATTCATACCGGTGCCGGTGTCTTTCGGATATCAGTGATTTGCCATAAATCGTTTTCGCAAGCGTACCGTCTTCAATGGCGCAGGGATAAGCGCCCAGGCGCATGGTACCGCCTTTTACAGTAATTTTTTTCTGGTGCTCCATCAGGTCTATCACAGGTTCCGGAGTATCCGCCTGCATTTCAGTTGAATGTGCCCTGGTAAGTCCGAGAATATTTCTTGCAAATTCAATCACGGCCATTTGCATGCCGAGACAGATTCCAAAGAAAGGCAGTTGGTTTTCACGCGCATATTTTACTGCCGTAATCTTTCCTTCAATTCCCCGATGACCAAAGCCGGGTGCCACCAGCAGGCCGTCCAGATTTCCCAGTTTTTCCGAAACATTTTCGTTTGTAATAGACTCACTGTGTACGTTCAAAATCTGAACTTTGCATTCATTCATGGCACCTGCATGTATGAAAGATTCCAGTATGGATTTATAGGCATCCTGCAATTCAATATACTTACCGATCAGGCCAATGGTGACTTTTGATTTGGGATGACGAAGTTTGTCCAGGAATTCTTTCCATTTCGTTAATTCGGCATCCGGATAATTGGTGATATTCAGTTTTTTCAGGCAGATCAAATCCAGCTTCTCTTTCATCATGGTAACAGGTACCTCGTAAATAGAAGAAGCATCGGCAGCTTCAATCACAGCTTCTAGTTTTACGTTGCAGAATAAGGCAATTTTTTTTCTTATTTCCGGAGAAAGAGGTTCCTCAGTCCGGCAAACGATAATATCAGGTGTAACACCCTCCTGACTCAGCATTCGAACACTATGCTGGGTCGGTTTTGTCTTTAACTCTTTGGCCGCTTTCAGATACGGTATCAGTGTAAGGTGAATCACCACCACATCTTCTTCCGGCAATTCCCATTGCAGCTGTCTGACCGCTTCAATAAACGGAAGTGATTCAATATCTCCCACCGTACCGCCGAGTTCTGTAATAATAACATCATACTCATTGCGTGCCCCCAGCAATAACATTCTTCTTTTTATTTCATCCGTAATATGTGGAACAACCTGAACGGTCTTTCCAAGATATGCTCCTTCTCTTTCTTTGTTAATTACCGTCTGGTAAATCCTTCCGGTTGTTACGTTATTTGCCTGTGAAGTAAATATGTTGAGGTAACGCTCATAATGCCCCAGGTCAAGGTCGGTTTCTGCGCCGTCTTCTGTTACAAAACATTCGCCGTGTTCGTAAGGATTCAGTGTTCCGGGATCAACATTGATGTAAGGATCAAATTTTTGAATAGTAACCCGGATGCCCCTTGCCTGTAATAACTTAGCGAGAGAAGCCGCAATAATTCCTTTACCCAACGAAGAAGTAACACCTCCGGTAACAAAAATATACTTAGCCATAATGTTTAAATTAAGACAACAATAAACTCAGTAAAGTGAAATGATATGACCTGTTGAATTACAGATGTAAAACAGTAACCAGAAGGTCATGCAAACCTACGGCAAATTTTTCATTCGTCCGAAATCGGTAAAACAGATTGTGGATAAATGGAGCAAAGAAGAACTTGTTAAATAATTATTTGATCAGATTGACCAGCATGTAATCGGAGGCGGACTTATTTTCCACGGCCGGCTTTTGTAAGTGTATGCCTTTGACCACATGGTTGAAAACAATCTCTTCAGGATGTTTTTCAGCCTGTTTGATTTTTACGACGTGAAATAAAGTAATGATTAGAATTTCTATGGCTAAGACGTAGCTACTGGGGTTGGTTTTCATGTTTTGGATTCTTAACAATTTCCTGCTAAGTATTTATAAGGGATTTCCCCTATAACGGTAAATTTCGATCTATATTTCAACAGTTACAAGCAGAAAACCTAAGATTTATGCACTTTAAATCGTAAAAGATTGATTTTCAACACGCCTTTTAGTCCTGACCTATTTTCTGATAACTTGCCACCAGACCTTTAATCAAAGACGAGCTGAATCCACGATGTTCCATTTCATTAAGCCCTGCAATGGTACAACCCTTCGGAGTGGTCACTTTGTCAATTTCCTGCTCCGGATGGGTTTGTTTCTTCAGAAGCAGCTCTGCAGCCCCTTTTACAGTTTGGGCAGCAATCAGACTGGCTGTGGCCGCATCAAAGCCTATTTCAATTCCTCCCTGTATATTGGCCCGGATATATCGCATCGCGAATGCCGTTCCGCAGGCACCCAGCACAGTAGCCGCATCCATCAGCTTTTCATCTATTTTTACGGCACTCCCCAGTTGATTGAACATTTCCAGTATCTCCTGAAACTGTTCATGCTCAACATCTTTACCTGCCAGGCAGGTCATGCTTTCCCGGATAGCTATGGCCGTATTGGGCATGGCACGCACAATCGGAATTCCATCCGGAACAAGAGATGACAATTGCTGAATACTAACTCCGGTTACTACAGAAACCAAAATATGCTTGCCTTTTTTGAAACCACCTTTCAGTTTAGTCAATACTTCGTTTACCTGGAAAGGTTTTACTGCCAGCACAATCAGTGACGCATAATTCAGCGCATCTTCATTGTTTGCGCTAACCATTACGCCCTTTCTCTCCAGCGCGTGTAACTGATCAAGCGAACGACGGGTTATCAAAATATGACCCGGGCTGATGAATCCGCTTTGAATCAATCCCTCCGCAATGGCCATACCCAGATTGCCGCCTCCAATGATGCCGATTTTATTGATCATGGGTCAGTAATAATTTTTATTTACAAGATAATTTTTTACATAATCGGATACCCCTTCCTCCAGCGTATAAAAATTTTCATCATATCCCGCATGGATCAGTTTATCCATTTTGGCTTCTGTGAAATATTGATACTTGTTCCGGATATCATCCGGCATATCGATATATTGAATCCGGACTGGTTCGCCTGCACCGGAAAATGTAGCTTTCACCAGATCTTCAAAACTTCTGGCTTTCCCGGTCCCCAGATTATATAAACCATTCCCCTGTACGTTTTCAAAGTTTTCCATCAGCCAGAAACAGACCTTCAAAATATCTTTTACATAAATAAAATCCCGCAACTGCTGGCCATCTTTAAAATCAGCGCGATGTGATTTAAAAAGTTTTACTGTTCCATTATTTTTTATCTGGTTGAAGGCATGCCAGATCACACTGGCCATTCTTCCTTTATGGTATTCATTGGGTCCGTATACATTGAAGAATTTTAATCCGGCCCAGAAAGGCGGATGGCTTTTCTGCTGAATGGCCCACTTATCAAATTCATTTTTAGATATACCATATGCATTCAAAGGCTCCAGCTCAAAAGGCAACTGATGATCATCGTTATAGCCCAAATCCCCGGACCCGTAGGTGGCGGCAGAAGATGCATAGACCAGCGGAATCTGATTCAACATGCAATAGTCCCAGATTGTCTGTGAATATTGAAGATTTAATCTTTCATGAACCGCATAATCAAATTCGGTGGTATCCGTTCTGGCACCCAGATGAAATATGAATTCGACGGCCGGTTTCCTGATTTCCAGCCACTGAAAAAAGTCGTCCCGCTCAACCTGATTGCGGAATTTCTTTCCTCTCAGATTGTCCACTTTATCCAGACGACTGAATTCGTCGACAAGAATCAAATTATCAAAACCTCTTTCATTCAGATAGCCCGTCAGACAACTCCCTATGAATCCGGCTGCTCCGGTAACAACGATGATCGAAGATCTGGTCATGCTTCAACAATTGATTCCATTTCCTTTTCTATCGCGGTATCATAGGCATATTTCCATTCCCGGATATTTCCCCAGTCATGCCCGTTCACAACTACCGGCGAAGCAGTTACCTCCCCAAGCTTCTCCATAGATATTCCTTCCAGCGATTGTTTAAAGTCTTTCAATTTTTCATTCTTCACCGTAACCACCACCCTGCTTTGTGATTCCCCAAACCAATAGGCATCCTGTCGTATTTTTTCATTCTGACTGACTACAGAAAATCCCAGATTTTTATGAAACCCACATTCCGCCAGCGCGATGAACAATCCGCCTTCTGCCACGTCATGCGCAGATTCAACCAGACCATGCTGAATACAAGCCAGCAGTTTGGTTTGCAAAATAAATTCTTCTTCCAGATCAAAATAAGGGGCAGGACTGAATTCCACATCATTAAGCGCGTGCAGAAAAGCAGATGAGCAAATATCTTTTCGGGATTTCCCAATCATAAATATCTGATCGCCGGCACGCTTAAAAAACATGGTCATCTTTTGTTTCGTGTCTTCCAGAAGACCAACCATTCCAATAGTGGGTGTAGGATAAACGGCACCTTCCGGATGCTGGTTATAAAAACTCACATTACCACCGGTAACCGGTGTATCAAATTTTAAACAGGCCTCTCCCATTCCCTTTACTGCATGAACGAACTGATAATATACTTCCGGATTATATGGATTACCAAAATTCAAGCAGTTCGTAACGCCCAGTGGAACGGCGCCTGAACAAACCAGGTTTCGTGCGGCTTCTGCAACAGCGATCATGGCGCCTTTATAAGGATCGGCCAGTACATACCGGCTGTTACAATCTGTTGTCATTGCAATACCCTTGGTGGTTCCCAGTACATTCACGACGGCGGCGTCTGATGGCTCATTCGTTGATGTATTTGCAGCGCCCACGGTACTGTCGTACTGAACACTGATCCATCGCTTTGACGCTATGGATGGCAGCTTGATCAGCTCTTCCGCAACTGCCCGCAAATTTTCTTTTGCGGTTTCCGGAATTGAATCCGGATTGAAAGACTTAACCTTCGAAAAATATGCTGGTTCGTGAAACTCTCTGATGTATTGTGGAGCGCCGCCACCCAGTACAAGTTCCACCGCCGGAATAGAAGCTTCGAGAATCCCATGATAATAAAAGTTCAATAATTTATCATCCGTTACTTCTCCAATATTTGAACAGGGCAGATCCCATTTTTCAAAAATATCAAGAACCTCCTTCTCCCTGCCTTTTTCCACCACCATGAGCATGCGCTCCTGGCTTTCACTCAGTAATAATTCCCAGGCTTTCATACCCGTCTGACGGGTCGGCACTTTATCGAGATCAATGCGCATGCCGACTTCCCCTTTCGCGCTCATTTCGGCAGTTGAACAAATGATCCCCGCCGCGCCCATATCCTGCATGCCAATCACGGCACCGGTTTCGATCACCTCCAGACAGGCTTCCAGTAATTTTTTTTCCTGGAATGGATCGCCGACTTGTACAGCCGGCAACTCCTGAACAGACTCTTTGGTAATATTGGCGGAAGCAAAGGAAGCACCCCCGATTCCATCTTTTCCCGTGGCGCTGCCTACAAAAAAAACAGGATTGCCTTTTCCCAGGGCTGTGGCAGAAACTGTTTTGCCTTTTTTTACAATGCCAACACTCATCGCATTGACCAATGGATTGGTATGATAACATTCATCAAAATATATTTCACCTCCCACCGTCGGAACGCCAAAGCAATTTCCATAATGCCCTATTCCATGTACCACGCCGGCCAGCAGGTGCTGGGTTTGCGGATCACTCAATTTTCCAAAACGCAGAGAATTGAGCGAGGCAATAGGCCTTGCACCCATGGTGAATATATCCCGGTGTATTCCGCCGACACCTGTGGCAGCACCCTGAAATGGCTCGATGGCTGAAGGATGATTGTGTGATTCAATTTTAAAAACCACGCCAAGTCCATCGCCGATATCCATCAGTCCCGCATTTTCTTCCCCTGCCTTCACCAGCATTTTCTTTCCGTCCCGCGGCAGCGTTTTCAGCCAGCGTATGGAATTTTTATAGCTGCAGTGTTCACTCCACATCGCGCTGAATGCACAGAGTTCTGTGAAATTCGGGGTGCGTCCCAGTTTCTGGCAAATCATTTCAAACTCTTCTGCAGTTATCCGGAGTTGTTCGGCGGTTTTTACAGTAATATCCATGTTATTTAGGGAAAGCGCAAAATTACGAAGGACGCGTTAATCTATTTCATTATTTTAGAATTCCATGAAGATCGCTTTCATCCATAACCATCAGGCTTTTTTACCGGAACTCAACGCTTATCATCGGTTTTTTCAGTCGCGAAATATACAAACCTGTACAGTAAACCCTGGACAGGAAGAAGCGTCCGGGTCAGATGTTCTTTGGTATTTTATGGGATTTCATTTCAAACCGAATCGTTCTAAACTGATTATTCATGAATACGCTTCAGCTTCGGTTCCCCCTTACCGTAAAATCAAGGATTTGCTGAAAAAAAAATTGGTGCCCCGTCCTCACTTTAGATTATTTCTGAATGAATACGTGCGTTTACAAATTAATATACACGACGAAGTTCCATTTGGCTATCGGGATATGGGCGTCAGTAATGAATTTTTTCATCCTGCAATGAATGTCAAAAAAGAGTTTGATTTTATTTATGCAGGAAACCTTTCAGCAGGAAGAAAACTTGCTGAACTCCTCAAAGTATTTGATGATGGCGCACTAAAAAATCAGTCCATCGTTCTTTTGGGAAAAGATGTGAACGGTTTAAACAAAACTTTTGGTCATTGTAAAAATGTTTTTTTCCGTGATGCCGTACCATGGGAAGAAGTTCCCGGATGGCTGGAGAGAGCACGGTATGCAGTGAATTACATTCCCGATGAAGAACCATTCAACGCGCAGACGCCCACCAAATTCCTTGAATATGCTGCTATGCAAATGCCCATCATCAGCACAAATTATTTCTGGATTTCAGAGTTTCAGGAAAGATATGGGGGGAATTATTTCCTACTAAAGGAGGATCTGTCGAATATGACCTGGGAAAGAATCAATGCATTCCAGTTTGCATTTCCCAACCTGGAAAGCTGGCGCTGGGAAGAACGGATAAAAGATTCCGGTGTGCTGGAATTTCTTTTACAGGCACAAAGCAAAAAATCATATTAAAGTGGTGAATGTTTAAGTGTACAAATTTGCCACATTAATGTTTATCTGTCCCCAGCGCCCGATCATACTCTTTTAGTATTATTTCAATCCCAAATTTTGTCGTTACCAGCGCACGCCCCGCTCTGCCCATTTCTGCACGGCGGCCATTACTGAGTCCCATCATTTCTTCCATGCGTTTGGCCAGATCCGTTGCATCTTGCAATGCACATAAAAATCCATTGATCCCCTCCTCCACCACTTCCCTGCATCCGGTGTTACGGGAAGTAATGATCGGCACTTCCATCGCAGATGCTTCCAGTAAACACCTGGGTATGCCCTCATGATAGTAGGATGGAAACACAAAACAATCCGCTTGGCGAAGAAAAGGGCGAACATCGCGGGCGAACCCGCCATAATGTATAATACCTTTTTTCTCCCAGTTCCTGAGTTCTGACTCCGATATGGAGTCCGGATGATTCTTTTCAAAAAAACCAATCAGTTCAAAACGGATATCACGATGTCTGCTTCGGAGTATCCGTGCCGCCTCGACATATAATCCAACCCCTTTGGTTCGGAGTAATCGCGTTCCCATCAGAAATTGAAAGGCTTTGCTTCTGGCTACCGGCTTGTTCGAAACGGGAAAAAAATGAGCCGTATTTATTCCTTCCCCGGGCAATATTTTTATTTTTTCCGGATCTGCCAGTTTTCGATCGGTAAACAAAGCGGCATCCTCCTGATTCAGAAACCAGACTTCCCTGGCCTTTTTCAAAGCCCGGCGATATAAAAACGAAACCACGCGGTTTAACCAGTTATTCCGGTCAAAAGCATACCCGAGGCCGGTAATAACGGCAATTGATTCGATTCCGCAACGGTCGGCTGCCAGCGTACCATAAATATTGGGCTTAATCACATAGTGGAAAATAAAATCCGGTTTTTCTAACCGGTAAATTCTTTCCAGTGATCTGAACAATGCAAAATCCCGCAGTGGGTTCTCGGAACGGTTATTGAAATGAATATTCAGAAAAGAACAGCCGGCTTTTTTCAATTCTTCCGAAAAATCATCTTCGGGAGAGATAATGAGTATTTCATAATTGGCCAAAAGATGGAGGATCAAATCCATCCTGAAGTTATACACAGACCATGCACTATTGGCAACGAGCGCAATCTTCTTTCTTTTCAGTTCGGGCTGATTTACGATCATCCGGAGTTATTAAATTCAAATTTATAGATTTGGGGAATCAAAATCAGGTAAAGTTCCTATGTTAACCTATTTCCTCTTTTTCTTTTACCTGTTTACCGGAACCCTTTTGCTGCACCTGATCATCCGTCGGAACAATTTCCCATTCAGTATTTATCATACAACAACCATCGTATTTTTTAAAATATTTATGGGATGCGTGTACGGATGGGTATTCCTCCACTATTACGGAGGAGACGATACCTGGAATTATTTCCTGGAGTCGAAAGACGAAACCAACCTTCTCCTGCAGCACCCGGGCCGCTTTTTTGAACCCTTCAGCCCTTACTACTCCCTGAAGATTAAAGACGATAACGGATGGGAAGCGTTTCGGATGTATGTCAACGATTTTGAAAGATGGTTTATCATCAAAGGCCTGGCGATTCTGAATTTACTCAGCGGGAAAAATTATTATATCGATGTCGTCTTTTTCGAATTTGGGATCTTTGCAGGACCTCTGCTTTTATTCAAAGTACTGGCGCGGGAATTTCCCGCGCGCATGGGCATGTATTTCCTGCTGATTTTCTTTTTCCCTTCGATCACTTTCTGGACAAGCGGAATCAGAGCTGAAGGCCTGTTATTGCTATTCCTGGCTTTAATGATTTATAACGGACAAGCTTATGCGCGTAAACCCATCGCCTGGCGGATATTCGGCATCCTGACTGGTTTTCTCGGTATGTTACTGATCCGATATCAGTTTCTGCTGGTTTTTCTGCCATTTTATGCAGCCTATCTGATGAGTTTGAGACAAAAGGAAAACACGCCCAGGTATTTCAGACGGGTTTTCATGGCCATTTCGCTGATTTTCTTTTTGAGTTTATTCCTTTCACCCAATTGGCAGCTCTCACGGCCGCTTCAGCACGCACAGACAAGTTTTTTCCTCCTGAAAGCCAATACACGCTATCAGCTGGACAGTCTTAAACCCGGTCCATTAGCTTTTGTGAAAGTATTGCCACAGGCAATTTCCAATAGCGCCCTGAGACCTTTCCCCTGGGAGGGCAAATCGTTACTCCAGTCCGTTTCCTCTGTAGAAGTACTTTTTTTGATAGCCGGACTGTTTTTTTTTATCGCTTCGCCCAAACGAAAATATCAAATCTCCCACCCCCTTTACTGGCTCTTTTTGTTTTATGGAGTCTCCCAATTGATCATCATAGGAATGGTAGTACCCTTTCCTGGAGCCATTGTACGCTACCGGTCCATTTCTCTTCTTTTTTTAATTTTATTTCTTTACGCAGGTAATCCTCTGTTGCAACAAAAACTCCGTTACTGGATTTTTAAATTACATTAGAATTAACCTTAATGTTAATGTTTTTAATGTTTTTAAATAGATAATTGATAAAAATCTTAGGTCAATTCAATATATTTTAGAACAACTTCTAAAAAAACTCCCGTAAAGCTCTTTTTTTTTCGCCATTATGAATAATCGCTTACATTCGTTTCAATTAAAATTATTGTAAATGGAATCGTTAAGAGTAAAAGCAATTAACGATCTGTCAACAAGATCTTCAATAGAACTTGACGGATCCAAGAAAATCACAGCCATTTTCGGAGAAAACGTTTTTAAACTGCAGACCGCCCGCGAATTCCTGAGCGATGAGGCTTATAAAAGCCTGACGGGGTCTATTAAAGGCGGAAAGAAAATCGACCGCCTGGTAGCAAACCAGATCGCCTCCGGTCTCAGACAGTGGGCTGAATTAAAAGGTGTTACACACTATACCCATTGGTTCCAGCCGCTGACCGGTTCATCAGCTGAAAAACACGATTCATTTTTTACCATCAAAGGCGATGGTACGCCCATAGAACAATTTGAAGGAGATGCCCTCATTCAGCAGGAACCGGATGCCTCTTCATTTCCCTCAGGAGGAATTCGTGCAACCTTCGAAGCCCGCGGTTATACTGCCTGGGACCCTTCTTCTCCTCCTTTTATTATGGAAATCGGTAATGGTAAAACCTTATGCATACCGACCATTTTCGTTTCCTACACCGGTGAAACCCTGGATTATAAGGCTCCATTGCTGAAATCGCTTGAGGCTATGAATAAGGCAGCCGTTGATGTATGTAATTATTTTGATAAGAATGTCACCAAAGTAATCGGAACCCTCGGTTGGGAACAGGAGTATTTCGTCATTGACGAAGCGCTTGCCAACGCCCGTCCGGATCTGGTAATGAGCGGAAGGACGGTGTTCGGTCACCCGCCTGCAAAAGGACAACAATTGGAAGATCATTATTTTGGTTCTATCCCGGAAAGAGTTTATGCCTTTATGCGGGACTACGAAACAGAATGTTACAAACTGGGAATTCCCTTAAGAACCCGCCACAATGAAGTGGCACCTTCCCAATTCGAGTGCGCTCCTATTTATGAAGAAATCAGTGTGGCTGTAGATCATAACACGCTCCTGATGGATATCATGGATCGCGTGGCCCGTCGTCATAAACTACGTGCCCTTTTGCATGAAAAGCCATTCGCGGGAATCAACGGGAACGGTAAGCATAATAACTGGAGTATGTCCACGGACACAGGTGTAAATCTGCTGGCACCGGGTAAAACACCAAAGACCAATCTCATGTTCCTGACTTTCTTCGTGAATACGATTAAAGCGGTTCATGACTATGCAGATATTCTTCGCGCTTCCATAGCCTCTGCAGGCAACGACCATCGGCTGGGTGCGAATGAAGCACCCCCGGCCATCATTTCAGTATTCATAGGCGAATATCTCACCAAAGTACTGGCAGATATTAAGGAGAGAGTGGGTGCAAAATTCGACGAACAGGATGAAGCAATTCTGAAACTGGATCTGCACAGAAGCATTCCCGAATTATTGTTAGACAATACAGATCGCAACCGGACCTCTCCTTTTGCCTTTACAGGGAATAAATTTGAATTCCGGGCAGTAGGATCTGCTGCCAACTGTGGCAATCCAATGACAGTTCTCAATACAATCATGGCCGAAACGCTAAAAACATTCAAGAAAGACGTCGATGCCCTGATTGAAAAAGGGGAGAAAAAAGAAATTGCGATCATGCATGTGATCCGCGAATACATCGTCAGCAGTGAAAAAGTTCTCTTTGAAGGCGACGGATACAGTGAAGAATGGGCCAATGAAGCTAAGAAACGCGGCCTGGCCAATGTAAAAGCTACCCCGCTCGCACTGGACGCGATGGTTACCGAAAAAGCAAAGCATCTTTTCGAATCAAACCATGTTTTAAGCCATATTGAACTGGAAGCCAGGCATGAAATAGAACTCGAAAAATACGTAAAGCGCGTTCAGATTGAAGCCCGGATTATGGGAGAACTTTGTACCAGTCATATCCTCCCGCCTGCATTCAAATATCAGAATACACTGATACAAAATATCGTGGGAATCAAAGAAATCGGTTTGAAGGAACCCGCATTTTCCAATCAGAAACAAATTTTGGAAAAGATTTCTGAACACATATCCCAGATCAGTGAACAGGTGAGCAAAATGATCGATGCAAGGAAAAAAGCCAATGCCCTGACGGATTCAAGAGCCAAGGCCATTGCCTATTGCGATGATGTGAAAGGCGCATTCTTCGATAAGATCCGCTATCACGTCGATAAACTGGAAGTATTGGTTGACGACAGCGAGTGGCTGCTTCCTAAATACCGAGAAATTTTATTCCTGAGATAGAAACAAAAGCTACTTTTCACAAGGCCCCCCGCGGGGCCTTTTTTTATTGAATAATGTTAATATTAAATATGATTTTATTAAATAAATTCTAATAATCAGATCATATTAAATTAAAATATATATAATAGGTTAACGAATTAGATTTAGAATTAATAATACTTTCACATCATTGAATGAGTATTATATATTTATTTAATGTTTTTGTTAAACCTTCTCTTCTGCTGATCGAAAAAGAAATCCATCCAATTATTTGAAAGCCAGTTCGACGACGATTCAGCTTAGCCATTAAGCGTGCTAAAGTAGTATCCCTGGTCAGGGTATTACTGATTTTTCAGTAATCTTTTAAAAACAAACTGCAATGGTTAAAAACTTTAAACTGCTTATGATCGCCATCGTGTCCTTTGTATCGGCACAAGCACAGGATTCAACAAAGGCTGCCATGCCGGCCCCCAAGGTTGACTCTGTGCCACCGAACCCTTCCACTACCTTTTCCGGTTCACTGGATCTGTATTATCGTTACAATTTTGCGAATTCGCCCAGTTCATTTAACAACTACACCAGTTTTACGAATTCCCAGAATTCATTTGAACTGGGCATGGCAACCATTCGGGCCGATCACAGTTGGGCAAAAGCAGGTGTAACCGTAGAGCTTGGTTTCGGAAGAAGAGCTGAAGAGTTCTCTTATAATGACGGTGCCGCTAATGGCTTCTTTTCACTCAAAAACGTGGTACAGGCTTACGTCTACTACCAGTTAACAGACAAAATCAAACTGACTGCCGGTAAATGGGGTACCCATATTGGCTATGAAGTGGTTGACGCGGCGGCGAACAGAAACTACTCTATGAGTTACATGTTCTCTTACGGTCCGTTCTTTAATACGGGTATCAAAGCAGACATCGCCATTGCCGGTAAAACCGCCATCATGGTCGGTATTTCAAACCCAACCGACAACTCCACCACAACAGCAGTTCAGAAAATGGCCATTGCCCAGATCAGCACAGCTACTCCTGACGGCAAATGGAAATTCTTCCTGAACTACCAGGGTGGCCACAACACGGATTCTTCTACTTTAAACCAATTTGATCTGGTATTGACCGGAACCATCACCGATAAATTCAGTGTGGGATTCAACGCAACCGAACAAACAGTAAAAATTGCTGAATCCAACAATTGGTGGGGCGCTGCGCTTTATCTGAATATTGATCCAAGTCCGAAATTCGGTGCCACCTTAAGGGCAGAATACTTTGACAATAAAGATGCTGTACTTCCCATTCCTGCAGGAAATTTCATGGAGTACACACTTACAGGACAGTTTCATCTGGGTAAGCTGACTTTCATGCCGGAAATACGGTATGACAATTCTTCTGTTGACGGAGCTTTCCTGAAACACGATGATTCACCAACTAAAAACACATTTTCCGGCATACTGGCTGCCACTTACGTCTTTTAATATGAATTCCATTTAAACGTATTCAAAAACTTATACTAGCAGCAACTTATTAGGTAATTGAATACATCATTTACTCAATCTCAATCAACAAGACTATGCTCTTCTTAAAAAACATCAGCAAAACAGCCACACCGGCCATTGCGATCCGGTTAACAAAATCGCAAAAATGGAAAATCGGAATCGGTATTTTCTTTGGTAAAATCCTGGGACTTCTCATTGTACTGGTAGCAATGAAAATCATTCCTTCTTTACTTGCTACACCGGCTTATGCGGGCGACACCTACACACCGCATGAGACTTCGATGATTAATTCAATCAACACAGTCTGGACACTGGTAGCTGCTTTTCTGGTATTTGGTATGCAGGCAGGATTTGTCATGCTCGAAGCCGGTTTCGCCCGGGCCAGGGAAACGGTGAACGTTTTAATGGAATGTATTTTTGATACCTGTTTGTGCGGCCTTTTGTTCTGGGCCATCGGGTATGCATTCATGTTCAGTCATGGTAATGGTTTTATCGGACAGAACTGGTTTTTCCTTACAGGAGCACCAGCTACTTACGAAGGAACCGGCATCCCTTTACTGGCGCACTGGATTTTCCAGTTTGCATTTGCTGACACCTGTTCAACCATTGTATCCGGCGCAATGATCGGTCGTACAAGTTTCAGGGGTGATATCATTTACAGTATTGGTATTACTGGTTTTATTTATCCAATCATCGGCCATTGGGCATGGGGACCAGATGGTTTTCTTGCCACCATGGGAAGTGCAGGAAATTTCCTGCCTACACTGGGTCAGCCATTCCGCGATTTCGCCGGATCAACGGTTGTACATACGATCGGGGGTATCGCCTCTCTTGCCGGCGCTGTTGTGCTGGGTCCAAGAATCGGGCGCGTATTTGCCCGTGACGGAGGTGGAATGCCTGCGCCGCATAACCTGACAGTTGCTGCTGTTGGAGGATTCATTCTCTGGTTTGGATGGTATGGCTTTAATCCGGGCAGTACCCTCTCTGCACTCGATGCAGATGGCATTGGTCGTGTTGCAGCAAATACCACACTCGCAGCCTGCGGTGGCGGACTGACTGCCATGTATATGGCGCTTTGGTTTGGAAGCACAAAAGGGAAATTTGATTTGGGTTTTACAGTCAATGGTTTCCTGGGTGGTCTTGTGGCAATTACCTGTCCTTGTTACTGGGTTAGCCCATTGGGTGCGATCCTGTTGGGTGGTATTGCAGGCATCATCATCTGGCTGGCTGTAACTTTTGTAGAATATATAAGAATTGATGATCCGGTAGGTGCCGTGGCAGTTCACGGATTTTGCGGAATCTGGGGTACGTTGTCACTTGGATTTTTTGCAAGCGGACAATTCGGAGCAACCGGACCTCTGGGAGCAGATAACTCAGCACCTGTTGCCGGTTTATTCTATGGTGGTGGAATGTCCGTGCTCAAAGCACAATTCATCGGTAGTGCCATCGTTACTGTTGCCACTTTTGTTGTAACGTTTGTAATGATGTGGCTTATCATGAAACTCCCACATCCATATAGCCTGCGTGTTGAAGCAAAAGGCGAAACAATGGAAGGCGGTCTGGATATGTTTGATCATGGAACAACCGCATATCCGGTTCAGTAATTGTTAATAGTCAATTGTTAATTGATAATTGAATTTATATAAAAAGTCCTCTCGGGTAACCGTGAGGACTTTTTCGTTGTTCGTTGTTCGTTGATCGTTGTTCGTTGTTCTGTAATAGAATTTTCGATTCATCCCCATCCTCTTATACTCGTACACTCTTATACTCTTATACTTCAAATGAACGTACAAAACAAACTTCAGGTTCGCAGTCTGATTTTTTCGTTCGCCAGTTTCATCGCCAGCTGAAACTGTTCCGCTTCCGTAAGATTGGAATTGTCCAGCACAATCGCATCTTCCGCTTTTCGAAGCGGACTGATTTCCCGATGGGAATCAATATAATCGCGCATCTCCAGATTGTTCTTCACTTCCTCAATACTGATATTCGGGTTTTTTTCATACAATTCCCGGAATCTCCTCTCTACCCGAACAGCATTATCTGCCGTCATAAATATTTTTAACTCTGCATTGGGAAAAACGACGGTTCCGATATCGCGGCCGTCCATTACAATGGCTTTTTTATCTCCCATCGCCTGCTGCTGTTTCACGGCGTAGTCGCGAACTTCTTTAATAGCAGCTACCTCACTTACTTTTTCTGCCACCACCAGATCACGGATCAGATATTCTACATTTTCCCCGTTGAGCATCACTTCACTGGACTTGGTAAACTCATTGTGCGAAAACTCAATATGGATTTCTTTCAGCGCCTTCACCACTTTTTTGGAATCGGTCCAGTCCACATGATTTCTCAGAAAATAAAGAGTGATCGCACGATACATGGCGCCACTGTCTATATAAACATACTTCAGCTTCGCAGCCATCTGTTTGGCCAGCGTGCTCTTGCCGCAGGACGACCAGCCATCAATCGTTATAATAATTTTTTGATCGTGCATGTTTTAAGTACGTACTGCAAATAAAAGATTTGCCACGGACAATCGGAAATTTCCGATGCCGTGGCAAATAATATTTAAACAAAAATGTTTAGACTTCTGACGCTTCTTTTTCTTTTTCCTTCAGGGTGAATTTAATTTTCGACTCTGCTTTATCCAGGTCCGCTATCATCGTGTCCCCGTTCTTGATACTCATATTCAGAATTTCTTCTGCCAGCGGATCTTCCAGATACTTCTGAATCGCCCTGTGCAGCGGCCTTGCGCCAAATTCTGCATCATATCCTTTTTCAGCCAGGAATGCTTTTGCGTCCGCTGTCAGTTCAAGACTGAATCCGAGTTGTACCAGTCTTTTCATCACCCCTTTCATCAGGATATCAATGATGTTGAATATATTATCCCGGTCGAGCGAATTAAATATAATGATATCATCCACCCGGTTCAGGAATTCAGGACTGAATGTCCGTTTGAGTGCCTTCTCTATAACAGCTTTGTTGTTCTCTTCTGCATTCGCCGTTCTTGCCGACGTCGCAAAACCAACACCTGCCCCGAAATCTTTCAGTTGCCGGGCGCCGATATTCGATGTCATAATGATCAGGGTATTCTTGAAATCTACTTTTCTTCCCAAACCATCTGTCAGCTGACCATCATCCAATACCTGTAATAAAATATTATAAATATCGGGATGGGCTTTTTCAATTTCATCCAGGAGAATAACACTGTAGGGTTTCCTTCTTACTTTTTCAGTAAGCTGGCCGCCTTCTTCATAACCCACGTATCCGGGAGGTGCACCGATTAAGCGGCTTACCGTGAATTTCTCCATATACTCACTCATATCAATCCGGATCAGCGAATCTTCCGAGTCGAACATATACCTGGAAAGAGCCCGCGCCAGTTCTGTTTTACCAACACCGGTCGGCCCGAGGAAAATAAAAGTACCAATTGGTTTTTTCGGATCTTTTAAGCCTACCCGGTTTCTTTGAATGGCTTTCACCACTTTCTGAATCGCTTCGTTCTGGCCGACAACCATTGAAGCCATATCCACAGACATATTTTTCAGTTTCTCACTCTCAGCCTGCACCATTCTTTTCACCGGAATGCCCGTCATCATACTCACGACCTCAGCAATGTTTTCCTCGTCTATTGGATAACGCCTGTGCTTGCTTTCTTCTTCCCATTCGAGTTTTGCCTTTTCCAATTCTTCCTGCAGGCGCTTTTCAGCATCCCGGAGAGAGGCGGCTTCTTCGAATTTCTGACTCTTAACGACTTTGTTTTTTTCGTTCTTTACTTCTTCAATTTTCTTTTCAAATTCAACAATGTTCTGCGGCACATTGATATTTTTCAAATGCACCCGCGCACCCACTTCATCCAGCACGTCGATGGCCTTATCAGGCAACAGGCGGTCAGTCATATAACGGTCGCTTAATTTAACGCACGCCTGTATGGCATCGTCCGAATAGGTTACATTATGATAGTCCTCGTATTTGGATTTGATGTTTTCAAGAATCTGAATGGTTTCTTCCACACTTGGCGGATCAATCATCACTTTCTGAAAACGACGATCCAATGCACCGTCTTTTTCAATATACATTCTGTACTCATCCAGTGTGGAAGCACCGATACATTGCAGCTCGCCGCGTGCGAGCGCCGGTTTAAATATATTTGAAGCATCCAGTGATCCGGAAGCACCACCCGCCCCAACAATCGTATGTATTTCATCGATGAACAAAATGACATCCCTGTTTTTCTCCAGTTCATTCATGATCGCCTTCATGCGTTCTTCAAACTGACCACGATATTTCGTACCGGCAACCAAAGCAGCCAGATCCAGTGAAATCACACGTTTGTCAAATAACACCCGCGAAACTTTACGCTGCACTATGCGAAGCGCCAAACCTTCCACGATGGCCGTTTTACCAACACCGGGTTCACCGATCAGGATTGGATTGTTTTTCTTACGCCTGGAAAGTATTTGTGACACCCGCTCGATTTCTTCTTCCCTTCCAACGATCGGATCGAGGGAATTCATTTCCGCCAGACGGGTAATGTCACGGCCGAAATTATCCAGCACCGGCGTTTTACTTTTTGTATTTCCTGCCGGGCGGGCCTTCGAAGCGGCATATTTCTTTTCATCATCAAAGTCATCGTCGTTCTCCTCGGCATATTCGCTGCGGGTATCATTGCTTTTAACAACACCCAGTTCATTTCTGAATAAATCGTAATCCACGTCGAATTGATTTAAGATTTGAGTTGCGATGTTTTCTTTGTTCTTCAGTATCGAGAGCATCAGGTGCTCCGTCTCTACCGTAGGACTCTTTAAAGCCTTTGCCTCGAGCACGGTAACCCGTATCACCTTTTCTGCCTGCTTCGTCAGCGGCAGACTGTTGATATTTGCAATGTTCTTTCCTGTCTTATCCTTCACTGCCAGTTCAACTTCCTTGCGGAGCTCATAAAGATCTACATTGAAACTTTTTAAAATCCGAACGGCCGTATTGTCACCCTCCCGGATCAACCCGAGCAGTAAATGTTCGGTGCCGATAAAATCGTTTCCTAACCTTAAGGCTTCTTCCCTGCTGAACGAAATAATCTCTTTAACCTGGGCCGAAAAATTATTATCCATTTTTAACTAATTGAGCTTAATACAATAATAACGAATATTTTTGATTACTGTTTTCCATGGTTTATTAACGTATGTTAACAATTCCACCGTAATGAAAGTCAAAATTAGTACCAACGAGAAATTCCATGCCATTACTGTAAATGAACCCCATCTCGCTGCTAATATGACAGCAGCCCTGCGAGAACTTTGTGAGCCTTTTTTGATTCAGGAGGTAAAAAACCTGCTCCTCAATTTAAAAGACATTCAAAAATTAGATTCTGCTGCTGCGGATGACCTGCTCGGTTTAAGAAACCTTTTTTACAATAACCAGGCTTCTTTTGTGCTTTGCGAATTGCAACCGTTAGTAAAAAAATATTTCGAACAGAATGAACAATTTGAAATATTACAAATAGCCCCCACACAGAGTGAGGCTTCCGATATCATTTATATGGAAGAAATCGAAAGGGAATTTACGGATTAATTTCAGAAGGTGACGGATATTATGCTAACGATCAAATCCCTTTCCTATTACATTTTGTATTATTTTTCAGCCGGTATCTGGAATTTAAAGCTTCCGGCCCCATTGATCATACCTAAATTCCTCCTGTGCTCGCGGTAACCATATTAGGCAATAATTCAGCCATACCGGCTTTCGACAGGCACCCGACTGCCCAGGTGATCACACTCGATGATCACCTGTTTCTTATTGACTGCGGAGAAGGTACACAGACGCAAATGAACAAATACAAGATCCGGCGCAGCCGCATCAATCATATTTTTATCTCCCACCTGCACGGCGATCACTATTTTGGCCTGATCGGACTCATCACCAGCATGGGACTCCTGGGCCGCAACCAGGACCTGAATCTTTACGGCCCACCACCACTGATCGATATTTTCAAAATGCAACTCGAAGTGGCTGATACGAAACTGCCTTACAACCTGATTTTTCATCCTTTGAAGGAAGAAGGAATTATGGTGAAAGAAAACCGCTTCCAGGTAAGTTGCTTCCGTGTTTTCCACCGGATCGAGTGCTGGGGTTTTATTTTTGAACAAATCCGGCCACCCAGAAAGGTAAATCCCGATAAAGCCAGAATCGCAGGCATCCCGGCAGCTTTTTTCGACCGTTTGAAATGGGGAGAAAATTATGAAACTAAAGAAGGAAACATCATTACGAATGTTTCTGTTACTGATCCTGCACCCAAACCAAAATCTTATGCCTATTCGGCAGACACGGTATTCAATCCGCTGGTTGCAGAAAAAGTAGCCGGGGTTGATATGCTGTATCATGAATCCACTTATTTGAAGGATCTTGAAGAAAGAGCAGCAAAAAGATTTCATTGCACGACGGTGCAGGCGGCTGAAATTGCAAAAATCGCCGGAGTAAAGAAATTGCTCATTGGACATTTCAGTTCCAAGTACGATAAACTCGATGAATTTGAGAAAGAAGCCAGGGAAGTGTTTCCCAATACCCATCTGGCACTGGAAGGTGTTAGCTACATGGTTCCGTAAGCCTAAAGTCCAAAGCTTAAAACCAATTCAATTCCAAAGACATTTACCAACTTTTACTTTTTAATCAACTTGATCAACACTTCGAAATTTTTCTTGTATGGGTTTTAGGCTTTAGACTTTCAGCTTATTTATATTTTTCTCTCCAGCAAGGAAGCAGCAAGTTCTTTCAGGGCAGTCTTGTTTCGTTCGGGCACCTGGATATTTTCCAAATGGGCATACGCCTTACCCATATAATAATTCTTGGCCTCCTGGGCAACACGATCCACACCCGCCGCCCGATATATAGCAGTCATTCGGTCAATCTTATCCGGACCCGCATATATAAGTAGTTCAATCAGGTCCTGCTTCTGTTCAGGAGAAGCGGATTCCAGACATTTAACAAGCAGAAAAGTCTTTTTATTTGCAGTGATATCTCCACCTCTTTGTTTTCCAAATGTTGACGGATCTCCAAACGTGTCGAGCCAGTCATCCTGTACCTGAAAAGCCAGACCCAGATTTTTTCCAAAATCATATATGTTTTGCTGATCGGATTCACTGGCACCGGCCACCACCGCACCCATGCGCAAACTTCCCGCCAGGAACACGGCGGTCTTTAATTCAATCATATGCATGTAAGCATCTAAAGTGATCGAATGGATTTTCTCGAAATCCATGTCGAGTTGTTGTCCTTCACAAACTTCACGTCCCGTTTTATTTAAAAGCCTGATCAAGTGCTGTACATGTTTGGAATCCGTTTCATTCATGTATTCGTATGCCTGCAGTAACATCACGTCTCCCGCCAGCAGCGCAGTCGACTCATCAAATCTTGCATGCACGGTGGCCCGCCCCCTGCGCAGCGGGGCCTTATCCATAATATCGTCATGAATTAACGTGAAATTGTGAAAGAGTTCAATGGCGATCGCGATTTTCCAGCTGTCTGCCTGAATGGGCCCAAACAATTCATTGCCCATCAGGCAAAGCACCGGACGGATTCTTTTTCCTCCTTCTTCCAGCATATAAGAAGCCGCACCATACAGCGTTTCCGGATAGGCCGGAAAATGTTTCTGTTTAAACAGTATGGAAAACTCCTGCGATAATTCCTGAAAACGCGAAATCAATTATTAATTGTTAGTTGTTAATGGTCAATTCTTCACCCTTAAATTCATAGTTGGTCCTAGACTTTGGGCTTTAAGCTTTAAGAACCCACTCATAATCCAGCTGTCTTTTCGCCAGATTGGCGGATATCACCTTGATGGTTATTTTGTCTCCCATTCTGAATTTCCGGCCACTGCGTTTTCCAACCAGCGCATATTCCCCTTCTATCAACCGGAAATCGTCGTATTCCATCAGACTGTTCAGACTCACCAGTCCCTCACACTTGTGCAAAACCGTTTCAACCCAGAATCCGAAGGCCGCTACTCCACTGATTACTCCTTCAAACACATCGCCGACAAAGTCTTTCATATATTCTACCTGCTTGTATTTATTTGCGGCTCTTTCGCTGTCCATGGCGGCACGTTCCCTTTCACTGCAATGCTTACACTGCTCTTCCAGCTTTTTATGCACCTGAATTTCTTCATCCAGCACCTCCTGTAATATCCGGTGTGTCAGTACATCCGGATAACGTCGGATGGGAGAAGTAAAATGACAATAATTGCCAAATCCCAATCCGTAGTGCCCGATATTTTCTGTCGTATAAACCGCCTTGGCCATCGTGCGTATACCCAGCTGCTCCAACACATGCTGCTCCGGCTTACCTTTCACATCATGCAACATCAGATTAAATGAGGAAGCAATCCCTTCGGGTGTTTTCGTATCAAACTGGTGCCCATATTTTTTTGCAAATTCTACAAAGGGCGCCAGTTTTTCCTTATCTGGCGTGTCATGAATCCGGTACGGAAAAGGAATGGCTTTCTTTTTGATTTTGATTTTCGAAACATGTGTGGCAACGGTGCGGTTCGCCAGTAACATAAATTCCTCAATCAGCTGGTGCGATTCTTTACTTTCTTTCACCAGGATACCAACCGGCTTTCCTTTTTCATCCAGTTTGAAACGTACTTCAACGGAAGAAAAATTAATGGCTCCCTTTTTTATTCTTTGTTTCCTGAATCGCTGGGCGAGGCTGTGTAGAATACCGATCTCTTCCACATACTCTCCTTCATTCTTTTCAATTACGGACTGCACATCTTCGTAGGCAAACCGGTGATCGGAATGGATTACGGTTCTTCCCAGCCAGTATTCTTTCACATCTCCTTTATGGGTGATCTGGAATACAGCAGAAAAACAAAGTTTGTCTTCATGCGGCCTTAAAGAACAAAGTTCATTGGAAATTCTCTCCGGTAACATCGGATTTACACGGTCGGGCAGATAAACAGAGGTCGCTCTGTCATAAGCCTCCTCATCCAGCACCGTGCCCGGTTTTACATAATGACTTACGTCCGCAATATGAACCCCGATTTCATAGATATCGTCTTTTAATTTCCGAAATGAAATGGCATCATCAAAGTCCTTGGCATCCGCCGGATCAATGGTGAATGTCAAAATTTTTCGGAAGTCTTTTCTTCCGGCGATATCCGCTTCGGGTATAATATGCGGAAGGGCCTCTGATTCTTCCAGCACTTTTTCCGGAAAAACAATATCGAAACCATTTTCTATTAATATCTCTTTCATCACCCGGTCATTTTCATCGGCTTCATCCAGTACCTGTAATACCTGACCCTGTGGTTTTTTATTTTTTCCCCAGTCTGTAATCCGCACAATCACCCGGTCCTGGTTCACTGCACCGTTTAATTTAGGGATCGGAATATAAACATCCGGCATGGGCCTGGCAGTTTCTGCAATAAAAAACGCGAATCCTTCCCCCATTTCAATATGGCCCGGAAAATCACTTTGTTTTCTTTCTGCGACCGATTCCACTACGCCCTGTACCCGGCTGTTACCGCCTTTGGATTGCGTTATGCGAACCAGCACGGTATCGCCATGCATGGCCGTATTGAAATCATTGGGGCGAACGAGAATATCTCTTTCAAGCGCCTTCGCAATTACAAATCCCATACCCGAACGGGTAACTTCGAGCGTACCCTTATATAACTGTGTTGTTGTCTTTTTCTTTATCTTATCTGTTTTTTTATGACCCATAAGGCTTAAGCTTGATCAGGAAAATCCTGAATGAATGTAGTAATTAAGCGTGTAAACTGATTTTCCTCGCTGAACATAAATATTGGTCGTATCGGCATCACAAAGAATGGCAGGTCTCGCAATTGCTGTGAGAATTTTTGCAATCGTACCGCATCTTTTTCTGTGGTGAGCAGTATTTTCCCGGACGATTGCAACTGGTTAAATTTTTTAAGTATGTAGTTCAGGTCATCGATCGTGAATATATGATGATCACTATAAGCCAGCTCGTCGTAACCGTTAAAACTTTCTTCCAGATATTTTTTCAACGCACCCGGGTTGGCAATGCCTGTTACCAGCAACACTTCGGTTGATTGGCTGGAAGTCCAGGGCTCTTTTGTAATAATCTGATAGGGTGTTCCATAAGAAATGGCGGAAAAGAAAATCTGCTGGTTAGCTGCCGGCTTGATTTCACGGATCAGCTGATTTTTTTCAGAAAGAGAAATATCCTGCGGACATTTTGTAACCACAATGATATCCGCCCTGCGGGCACTTTTTTTCTGATCACGCAAATCGCCCGTTGGAAGAAACCAGTCGCGCGTATACAAATTTTGATAATCCGTAAGAAGAATATTAAACCCGGCTTTCACCCAGCGATGCTGAAACGCATCGTCCAGAATAATCACCTGCGTGTCCGGTTTATCGTGCAGCAATTGTGGAATCGCCACCACCCTTTCTTCACCGACGGCTACCGTAAGCCCGGGGAATTTATTAAAGAACTGCATGGGTTCATCCCCTATTTCCAATGCTGTACTCTGGCTGGTAGCCAGCGCATAACCCCTGGTTTTCCTTTTATATCCCCGGCTCAGCACAGCTATCCGGAACGATTGCTGCAGCTTCCCGATCAGAAATTCCACCATCGGCGATTTACCCGTGCCGCCAACCGAAAGATTTCCTATACAAACGACCGGCAGATTGAAAGTGGATGAACGCAACAGATTCCGGTCGAACATCCAGTTACGCAGGCAGATGATCAATCCGTAAACCAGGGAGAAAGGCAGCAGGAGTATCCTGACAGGCTTCAGCAGGGGATAGTTGAGATGAATCATAATGACTGGTAAAGATAACCCATTCCCTCCGGAGAGATATTTCGTGCCGCCCCGGAGATGGTTTCCTTCGAAACCAAATCAAAGAACGGAAGCGAAAAAAGAACGGGATAGCCAGACCAGCCTGCGATTTCCTGTTCGTAACTCATATACTGATCGTTGAATACCCAGCCTGCCACATCCAGTCCATAAGACTGGCAGAGCCTGGCAGTCATCAAAGAATGATTGATACTGCCGAGGTAATTTCTGCTCACCAGAACCAGCCGTGCATCGAGTGCTTTGATGAGATCGATCACAAAATCTTTTTCATTTAATGGAACCATCAGCCCCCCTGCTCCCTCTATCACCAGTGCGCGCCCGGAACTCATTTTTTTATACTCATGAACGATCTTTGAAACTTCGATATGAACATTTTCTTTTTTAGCCGCGATATGAGGAGATGCGGCCAGCTGTAGTTTGTAGGTTTCGGGATGAACCATGGTTTGCGGATTGCTGACCATCGATGCCACCCACTGGCTGTCCGTTCCTTCATCAAATCCTGCCTGTACAGGCTTCCAGTAATCTGCCCGCAGCGCTTCCGTGATCAGCGCGGCGACCAGCGTTTTGCCAATTCCGGTTCCGATGCCACTGATAAAAACTGGCCTCATCACGCTTTATTAATGAAAATGGAAAATAGTGTGGTGCCGTAATTTCTTTCTGAAACAAAAAGCGGATAGCCGGCGTAACGGTTCCGGGGAGTATGTTCCAGCACAAACCAGCCATTTGTTTTTAACAGATTTCCTTCAACAACAAGTTTCGGAATTTCATCAATGGTCTCGAGCGCGTAC
>Ga0206961_1045_pt1 | contig 34237 bp, 27 predicted proteins | sample Alteio_BWOrgHeat_30_FD_153238 | JGI IMG/M metagenome (GOLD analysis project Ga0206961, IMG submission 153238) | Enriched cells from forest soil in Barre Woods Harvard Forest LTER site, Petersham, Massachusetts, United States -... | ecosystem: Environmental > Terrestrial > Soil > Temperate forest >...
CGTATGCTGGTAGAAGTGGCAAAAAGTATTGAAATCGCTTACGAGCTCTGTCCTTTATTCACTTTATATAATGTGGATATGGAAGTACATGCTGACATCAATACCAATCCGCATTTCAAAAGTAATGACGCCCTGAAAGAAGCCATGGGTTATATTTTGGGAATGGGCTTTGCTTTCAAGGCCAAACCGGAAGCATTTGCCAGCAGCAGTTGTGCCAATAAAGTGGTGAATTAATTTTTTTCGGCTGTCTTTTTCCAGTCCGCATTCATCTCTTCAATGAGCCGCAGGATGTCGGCCCTGCCAAGCTTTTTTTCTGCGCTGGTAACAAAATGCTGTGGCAGAAATTGCCAGGTTGCACGCATTTTATTCAAAAATCCTTTTACGTTGGCGGCGACCGTTCGTTGATTTTCTTTGTCCGATTTCGTAAATACCAGTGTAAAAGGTATTTCCCATTTCCCAAGTTTGTTTGCGAAATCCAGATCCAGTTTTTGGGGTTCGTGCCTGCTGTCTATCAATAAAAACACATGGGCAAGTGTTTCTCTTTTCTTGAGAAAGTCTTCGATCATCGTTTCCCATTGTTTCCTTTGCGAAATGGAAACTTTGGCAAACCCATATCCCGGTAGATCGACCAGCCACCATTTCGAAACCTGGCGTTTTTCATCAATCGTTTCGATGGCAAAATGGTTAATGAGTTGGGTTTTCCCGGGTGCCGCAGAAGTTTTGGCAAGCTTGTCAATGTCGGTAATCATATTGATCAGGGATGATTTGCCTACATTACTTCTTCCGATAAATGCGTATTCCGGCAGGTCCGTAACCGGGCAGGTTTGATGTGAAGGGCTGCTGATTACATATTTGGCGGAACGAATCTCCATGCCGCAAGATAGGATTCCCTCCTGAACTGGTATCCGACTGGTTTTTTTAACCTCTTTTGGGTGGGGAACCGGATCTAAAAGGTAGTCAGTCTTGACGATTTCCAGACGGCCGCCTGACGATGGCCTGGTGGTTGCCAGGCGCTGGCACGAAGAAGAAAAGTCACTATAAGGTCACTATAATTTCACTATAAGGTCACTATAAGGGTTTTCATTATGCAGTTTTGAACAAAGAAACGCCTTTCGCTTAAATCCTCGTTAGATCGGGTTAATTTTGAAGCCCATGTCAGAATATCAGCACGATTCAGTTGTACCGTTTAAAGAATCAGCCCTTACAAAGAAAGAACAGGTGGCCGAGATGTTCGATCAGATCGCCTTTCGGTATGATTTCCTGAACAGATTTCTGAGTGGCGGGATTGACAGGAGCTGGCGCAGAAAAGCCATCCGCGAACTGGAATCTTTGCAGCCAAAAACCATTTTAGACGTAGCAACCGGCACAGCCGATATGCCCATCATGATGATGAAATGGCTATCACCCGATAAAGTGATCGGTATCGATATTTCAGAAGGGATGCTGGATCTGGGTCGTCAAAAGGTTGAAAAAAGCAATCTCAAAGGCAAAATCAGTCTTCAGAAAGGGGACGCTGAAAATATTCACTTCAACAATGCCTCCTTTTTCGCTGCAACCGTGGCTTTTGGCGTTCGTAACTTTCAAAATCTCGAAAAAGGGCTTACCGAGATATTCAGAATTTTAAAACCGGAAGGCAAACTGGTTATTTTGGAGTTTTCAAGACCGAAAAACAGCTATTTTCTTCCTTTTTATAAAATGTATCTCCGGGCAATTGCTCCGCGAATCGGAAAGATAGTTGCCGGCAATCTCGATGCCTACAAATACCTGAACGATTCCGTAAATGCCTTTCCTGAAGGCGAATCATTTATTGATATTCTGAAAAAAGCTGGCTTTCAGGATACTTATTATAAAAAACTCAGCCTGGGTATATGCACCATTTACGCCGGCAGTAAACCAGGAAATAACGCTGAAAAGAATGTTATTACGGGGTAGAACAGCAATTATTCCTTCTTTTGGTCGTTATTTTGGTTCAACGCGGATTCATATTGGGCCTTCCCTGAAACTAAAAACGTAAGTTATTGATTGATTGTTACTTATGAGTCTTAAAATTGTAAGGTCTGGCAGAAAAGGTGCTGTTTTGTTTTTGTCCGCCCTGGTCATGCTGACGTTTTCGTTGCAGGTAAGAGCACAGCTTAGGGATAATATCAATCTTCCCGATCACGATGATAAATTCTATCATCTGGGGATTGCCCTTATTTTTAATACTTCTCATTTTCAGGTAACCCCGCATCCCAATTTATTGGCCAGCGACAGTATACTTTCGATCAATCCGGAAAATACCGGCGGGTTCGGGCTGGCCGGATTACACACTTTCAATATCAACAAGCATCTGGAGTTCAGGGTGGTTTTTCCGCAACTGATGTTCTCTTATAAGAATCTCACATATTCCACCACTTTCCCGAATGGTCAGCAAACGATTGCAACCAAACAGATAGAATCCATTTTACTGGGTTTTCCGCTGCAGGTGAAATTTCTGTCGGACCGAATGAATAATTTCCGATTTTATGTGTTGGGAGGAGTAAACTATCAGTACGACCTTTCATCCAATGCAACTGCCCGTAAAGCAGATGATCTGGTCAAACTCAATCCGTATGATTTTAGCGTTGAAACCGGAATCGGATTTCAATTCTTTTTCCCGGTATTTATTCTTTCTCCGGAATTGAAAATCAGCAACGGAGTAATCAATGTACATCACCGGGATCCCAATCTGATCTATTCAAATACCATTGATAAACTGAAATCGAGAATGATCGTATTCTCTTTGATTTTTGAAGGATAAATCCACTCTCATAGTTCTATTCTTCCACACTAGTAATCATACTGCCGGCGAAACATATTCACCCGCAGGCCAAAAGTGTACATCGTGGAGCTGGTTTTTGTAGTTCCGGCAACAGGATCTTTTACTGTATAAGTACGATACATAATGGTTCCCTCCAGAAATAAATTTTCTTTCCATTGATAAGAAAGGTATGCCGTGGAGTTTACAACGGTGGCCGGTATGCCTGATCCGATATAAAAACTGTAATCGCGTGGTCTTGTGTTGTAATTAAGCAGAATATTACTTCCAAAATTTTCACCTGCGGAATCCAGTCCCTGTTTGTTATAGATGCATTTCAATTCAATATTCCATCGGTATGCTGGCTGATATCGAAGTATGCCAATCAGTTCAAAAAAGTTGGCACCAAAAGGATGTGCGAGCGACTGATTATAGTGCGACCAGTTTGCAACGGTATCATCGTGCGAATATGTATAAGGGCGCATTACGTTCATCTCCACCTGCAAATCCAGGTTTTTGACTTTGAACATATCAATATATTTTGCCCCCAGTTGGATACCCTGCTTATTTCCCCACCAGCCCGCTGAATAATTTTTGATCTGGCTCCAGACAAATTCGTTGAAAAGAAGTTGCCCGTAAAATTGGAACGAATGCGCCACATTGGCTTTGAAATCAAAACCGACGGTGGTTTTATCAGGACTTCCATTTTCCTGCTGGGCTGCCGGTAAAAAAATCACCGGGTTCAGATAGGAAAACTCAAACTGATTTACTCCGCCGAATGCGATATTACTATACAAACCAACATTCAGCCATTTGGTCGCATTCACGCTAAGGTGATGGACGACAGCATATTTTTTCGGGTACTGATAATCGCCGGGTAAATGCTGGCTGATCAGCTCCATGAGAATATTGGTATAGTTTAGTTTCCATATTCTCAAATCGAGTTTAAGAAATAAATAAGGGGCAGCGTAGTCGCTTAAGAAGAGCGTCCGATAGCCATCACCAATAAAATTCTTGTCGTAGCCGAATTGCAGGGTAAAATATTTCCAGAATTCAAAATCTATGGAACCACGCGCATCCCAGTAGTCAAATGCGGAGGTGGAGGATTTGAAATACTTAAAATAACCAACACCCGGCACGGCAGGATACCCCGAGGCATACACGCGGCTGGTAAAAAAATCCGGGCCTCTTTCCTGGTTATCGGTGATATAACTGGAGAAACCCACGTGATCAGCTATTCTGCCGCGAAAAGTAAGTCCTTTGGTATTCAGATAAACCTGTTCATTGTTACCTGTTTGCTTGGATACCTGAAATTGCAAAACAGGATCTATTGCCAGGAAGAAATCTTTTTCATTCACTTCAATCAGATGCGCCTTTGTTTTATAAAATGTATTCCAGATCGGATGTTTACTTTGAAAAGAAGTATGATCTCCATCCACCCATTCACTGTTATTCATCAAAAGACTCTGGGCATTGTCCTGATCCGTTCTTCCGAGGTGCAGTGCATCGCCCGCCGGAAAAATCGCACTGAGCGAATCTGACTGTTCCGTAACCCCCACGGCCATTTTACGACTGAGCGGTTTCACAGTAAAAACATTCAGATCGGGATTGGTTTGCATTTTTATCCCGATACGATCCAAAAAGTGTTCATATTGAGATCCCTGGGGAAGATAGGTGGACTGGGAGTAGCCGAAGCAGGGCAGGATTAGAATTATAATATGCCTTGCAACCGTTTTAATAAATTGCATCATTAAGTGGTTACGATTCAGATTCAAGATATGCAAAATTACCTGATTAAGAATATTTCCGTCGTTAATGAAGGACGCAGTTTTCAAAGCGATTTGCTGATAAAGAATGGACGCATTGAAAAAATCGGAAATAATATTTCAGTATCGTTTCCTGTTCAGGAAATCAACGGCGAAAATTTACATTTATTACCGGGATGCATCGATGATCAGGTTCATTTTCGTGAACCGGGGCTGACGCATAAAGCAACCATTTACACAGAATCGAAAGCAGCAGTTGCCGGCGGTGTTACTTCATTTATGGAAATGCCCAACACCCTTCCGCCGGCATTCACACAAAAATTACTGGAGGAAAAATATCAGATTGCAGCAGAGAGTTCCCTGGCGAATTATTCTTTCTATATGGGGACTTCCAACGACAACACGGAAGAAGCCCTGCGCACAAACGAAAAGAAAAATGATGTCTGCGGATTAAAAATATTTATGGGATCTTCTACCGGAAACCTGCTGGTGGATAATTACCTGACACTGGACAAACTTTTCGGAGGCAGTGAAGTGCTCATAGCCACCCACTGCGAGTCAGAACGTATTATCAAAGAAAATCTTGAAATTTTTCTGGCAAAAAAAAGGACGCTGACCGCTGTCGATCATCCCCTGATAAGAAGTGTAGATGCCTGTTTTGAATCCTCCCTGACTGCCATCCAGTTTGCAAAAAAATATGGATCGAGGCTGCATGTTTTTCATTTGTCAACTGAAAAAGAACTCGGATTGTTTACAAATATGATACCACTGGCGGAAAAACGCATTACAGCGGAAGTTTGCGTTCATCATTTGCATTTCAGTTCAAATGATTATAACCGGCTGGGCAACCTGATAAAATGCAACCCGGCCATTAAGGCACCGGAAAACAGGGAAGCTCTCTGGAGGGCATTGCTGGATGACCGGCTGGATCTCATTGCTACAGACCATGCACCGCATACCATTTCTGAAAAAGGGTTTTTCAGAAACTCCCTGGGATTGCTTGAATCCATCAGCGGGTTGGAAGGATCGTATTTGCAAGCACATGCCGGTTTGCCCCTGGTTCAGCATTCCCTGCTTCTTATGCTGGATTATGTGAAAAAAGGGAAAATCTCCATTGAAAAACTGGTGGAAAAAATGAGCCATGCGGTAGCCGTTTGTTTTCAGATTCCGGATCGGGGATTTATCAGGGAAGGTTATCACGCAGACCTGGTACTGGTTGATATGAACCGGGATACGAATGTGCATGCCCGTAATATTTTATATAAATGCGGATGGAGCCCGCTGGAAGGTGAACATTTTCCCGCATCCATCAAATATACTTTCGTAAATGGACATCCCGTTTATGGAAATGGAACGTTTGATGAATCCCAGTGGGGAAAGCGTTTAAAATTCAAGCGATAAGCAGCCATTGGTTTTATTATGCAAATTGACAACACGACTTACTCGGATCTTTCTGTATTTCAAACTTCGGAGGAATATTCCATATTCGGCAAACTCGACCATACCCGCACTGTGGGAGGAAGAATTCAATTGCACGATTTCTTTACGCATCCGTTCAGCCAGCGTGAGAAAATTATGCAGACACAGGAAATTCTCCGGATTATTTTGAAATATGAAGGCGAATGGGCGCCTTCTATTTCCAATGGTACGGTGATGGTAATGGAAAGATTTTATGAAACGCCGCTGGATAAAATTCCGTCTTCACACGACCCGGTAAGTGCCCGGATGTATCAATTAATGCATGCATCGGATTATTCCCTCACCAGATATTCTATTTCTCATTTTGCAGATTTTGTCCGGGGCATGTTATCCATTATTGCCATTCGAAAAAAAGAAACATGCCCGGCACTTTTGAATAGCCTGCTGGATCGGGCAGATCAGTTACTCAGGTCGCCCTTGCTCCACGCAATGGCCGAAAAAAAATCAGGTGACAAGCTTCCGGCTTCCGAGGTGGTTGAATTTGGAAATTACATTCGCGATCATTTCAAATCTTCCGCGCTGGCGCTGATTGAGATTTATGGAAAATTCGATGCCTGGTATTCCATGGCCATGGCAGGAAAAAAATACCGGCTCGTGATGCCGGAAATTCTTGACAGTGAATATCCTTTCATTGAAATAAAATCCCTCCATCATTTACTACTGCCGGCGGCTGTTTCCTACGATGTAAAAATGGATCCCGAGAGTAATTTCATATTTCTAACAGGTGCTAACATGGCTGGAAAAAGCACATTCATCAAATCGGTCGGCGCTGCTCTCTTCCTGGCTCACCTGGGTATGGGTGTACCGGCAGACAGCATAAAAATCAGTCTTTTCGACGGCATACTCAGTAATATCAATGTGGTTGACAATCTCGTAAAAGGAGAAAGTTATTTTTTCAATGAGGTACAGAGAATACGTAATACCATCGTTCAGATCAGTGATAAAAAGAAATGGCTGGTGTTGATTGATGAACTTTTTAAAGGCACCAATGTACAGGATGCCATGAAATGTTCTTCTACTGTTATCAAGGGACTGATTAAAATCAGATCCTCGCTCTTTATTCTATCCACACACCTTTATGAAATTGGTGAAGAGCTGAAGCCATATCCCAATATATGTTTTAAATATTTCGAAACGGGTGTTAAAGATGGTCAGCTCGTTTTCCCTTATCAGCTGAAAGAAGGCATCAGCAACGACAGGCTGGGCTACCTGATTCTCGAAAGGGAAAAAGTAGTGGAGCTGCTGGATAAACTATAATTAAAAACCCGCTTTGAAATTTACAGAATAAGTAATTCACGACGATGTTATAACTTCGAATAGTGAATCTACCATTGCATTTATTGAAAATCTAAATAATTATGACCACTCCCTCATTCAAAACCATTTTAATCAGCGGAATTATTCTTTTCGCATGTACATCCTGCGGCAATCAGCAATCCGTTGCAACCCCGTCTGATACAACCCAAGCCACCGCCGCAGATACGACGCATGCCATTCCATCCATTAAAACGGATTCAGTTATTTATACGGTGAATGGCAAATCATCCAAAGGATATATTGCTTATGATGAAAATAAAAAAGGAAAACTTCCCATCGTGGTGTTGATACCGGAATGGTGGGGTGTGAACAGTTATACCAAAGGGCGTTCGAGGCAGCTCGCAGAACTTGGATACTTTGCCATTGACGCAGACTTATATGGAAACGGAGATACTGCTTCAAATCCCCAGCAGGCGATGGCCTTTACAAAACCATACTATACAAATCCGAAACTGGCTTTATCAGCAGTTGAGTCCGCGATTGCAAAAGCCTCCGGTTTCCCCCAGGCAGATACGAGCAGGATAGCGGCCATCGGGTATTGCTTTGGAGGTTTCATTGTATTAAATGCGGCGAAGATGGGCGCACCGCTTAAAGCCGCGGTAAGTTTTCATGGGGACCTCAGTGGCGTACAACCCAAAAGAGATATGATCAGAGGAGCTATTTTAATATGCCAGGGAGGCGCCGATCAGTTTGTTCCTGAAGCTGCACAAATGGCCTTCAAAAAATCCATGGATTCCGTTGGAGCTCATTATACATTCATTTCTTATCCGGGTGCGATGCATGCGTTCAGCAATCCCAACGCAACGGCCCTCGGAGAAAAATTCAAACTGCCCATCGCCTATAACGGAGCGGCGGATACTGCATCCTGGAAAGCTATGCAGGATATTTTTGCAACAACACTGAAATAAAAGCCAACAGAAGGCTGTTTAATATAATTATCAGCAACATCACCGGATGATCAGGATTTCTTTTTAAAGACGATCATGTCGCCCTGTTTTTTTATAATGGCAGAGTAAATCTTTTTACAATATTGTTAAAATACTGTAACCCAATACGATAATATTTTTGGAGATTGACAATACTCTATTACATTTGTAGGCTACATGAAATACACAACCACGCTCACTTTTTTTTCATTCTGCATTATGCGGCGATGTTGTTGATATTTTAACCGGTCTGCCCCTCTCTGATTATTACTGTTTTCTTATCTGATTTTTTCAAAAACTACTTAAACGTTATTTTATGAGCACTCCTCTTCATTTCGAAACATTGCAACTCCATGCCGGTCAAACGGCCGATCCGACCACAAAGGCCCGCGCCGTACCGATTTATCAAACCACCTCATACGTGTTTGACAATGCTGAACACGCAGCCAATCTTTTTGGACTGAAACAATTCGGGAATATTTATACCCGTATCATGAACCCGACAACCGATGTATTTGAACAAAGGATTGCAGCTCTGGAAGGTGGTGTTGCTGCCGTAGCCACCGGTTCCGGACAGGCTGCGCAGTTCCTCGCACTGACGAATATCCTGGAATCGGGAGATAATTTTGTTTCGACATCTTTTCTTTACGGAGGAACCTACAACCAGTTTAAGGTGACGTTGAAAAGACTCGGTATTGAAGCCCGCTTTGCAGATGGTGATGATCCGGAAAGTTTTGAAAAGCTGATTGATAAGAAAACAAAAGCCATTTATCTGGAAACCATCGGTAATCCACGTCTCAATATTCCCGATTTTGAAAAAATTGCAGCCCTTGCCCGCAAACATGATCTGCCGCTGATCGTGGACAATACATTCGGCACGGGCGGTTATCTTTTCCGCCCGCTGGAACATGGAGCCAATGTAGTAGTTGAATCAGCCACCAAGTGGATCGGTGGTCATGGTACCAGCATTGGCGGTGTGATTGTGGACGGAGGAAATTATAACTGGGGCAATGGTAAGTTCCCCGGATTCACAGAACCATCCGAAGGATACCATGGCCTTGTATTCTGGAATATTTTTGGTGAAGGAAATCCACTGGGACTTCCGAATATAGCATTTGCCATCCGAGCAAGAGTGGAAGGCCTTCGTGATATCGGCGCTTCGCTGAGCCCGTTTAATTCTTTCCTGTTAACACAGGGTCTGGAGACACTTTCCCTCCGCGTACAACGTCATGTGGACAATGCACTGGAGCTTGCAAAATGGCTGGAAAAACATCCCCAGGTAGAATTTGTTGATTACCCGGGTCTGAGCTCCAGCCCCTATCATGCACTGGCGAAGAAATATCTGAAGAATGGCTTTGGCGGTATCCTGAATTTTGGTGTGCAGGGAGAAAAAGAAAATGCATCCAAATTTATCGACAACCTGAAACTGGCCAGTCACCTGGCCAATGTGGGCGATGCAAAAACACTGGTCATTCATCCGGCATCCACCACCCACGAACAATTGAGCATTGATGAACAGCTGGCCGCCGGGGTAAAACCAAACCAGGTACGCATCAGCGTGGGCATCGAACATATTGATGATATCAAGGCAGACTTCCAGCAGGCATTTGACAAAGTATCATCGAAGAAACTGGCAGCGGCCTTATCATAAATTAATAAGCAGACATTGTCTCATAAAACTTTTTCTTTTCAGGGCTCCTTTGAACTGGAGTCGGGCATCGTTATTCCATCATACCATCTGGGTTTTCATACGTTCGGTAAAATGAATGCGGACAAATCCAACGTGGTATGGGTGTTTCATGCGCTCACAGCCAACAGCAACCCGGTTGACTGGTGGCCGGGGCTGGTTGGAGAGGGATATTTAATCGATCCGGTAAAGTTTTTCATCGTTTGCGTGAACATGCCCGGCAGCTGTTACGGCAGTCTGGGTCCGCTTTCGAATAACCCGCTTACCAGCGAACCCTATTATCACCAGTTTCCTTTTTTTACTCCAAGAGATATGATCCGGGCTTACCAGCCCCTGAAAGATTTTCTTGGAATCAGTAAAATAAAAATGGGCATCGGCGGATCCATGGGCGGACAACAGTTACTGGAGTGGGCCATCGAAGAACCCGATTTATTTGAATACATTGTGCCCATTGCCACCAATGCCTTTCACTCTCCCTGGGCCCGGGCATTCAATGCTTCCCAGAGACACTGCATAGAACTGGATCCAACATGGAAGCAGGATGATCCCGGGGCAGGTATAACAGGAATGAAAGTGGCCCGTGGCCTGGCCCTGCTTTCCTACCGAAACCAGGATACCTATAATTCGAACCAGGCAGATACAGATCTGAATTCCCTGGGACCATTTAAAAGCGAATCCTATCAGAGTTACCAGGGAGAAAAACTGGCCGCCCGTTTCAATGCATTTAGCTATTTTAATTTATCGCAAAGCATGGATTCCCATCAGGTGGGTCGCGGAAGGGGCAGCACCACCGCGGCCCTCAAAAAGATAAAAGCAAAAACGCATATCATCGGAATTCGTTCTGACATTTTGTTTACAGAAAAAGAACAGGTTTTTCTGGCTCAAAATATTCCAGGCGCTTTCTTTAGCATGATTCCTTCCACCTACGGTCACGATGGGTTTTTGCTGGAGTATGATGCCATATCAAATATTGTAAGCCATTTTTTAACTTCTGAAAACCACACACTGCGTTCTCCTGTTTATACTGTTAATTAAAGAATACGTATCTTAATTCGCCTTTCCGTCCAACAGCGGGAAGGCGAATTTTTTATGAAGGAAGACGGCAAGGTCAAGAAATTCCTGAAAATGCTGGGGCCGGGACTGATTACCGGTGCCAGTGATGATGATCCATCCGGTATAGCAACCTATTCGCAGGTAGGCGCCGGTTACGGTCTCGGTCTTCTCTGGATGGCTGTCTTTACATTTCCGCTGATGGCGGCCCTCCAGGGCATGTGTGCAAGAATCGGAATGGTTACTTCGCAGGGGTTGACGCACACACTAAAGAATCATTATCCGAAATTTATTCTTTATCTAATGCTGATTTTTAGTGTTCCGGCAATCATACTAAATATCGGAGCAGATATTGCGGGCATGGGTGCAGTTACCAATCTGCTTTTCCCTTCCATACCTTCATTTGTATTCAGTATCATTTTCACCATCATCATGTTGTTCGTCATCATCGCATATCCATATCAGAAGATCGCGGGCATACTAAAATGGTTTTGTTTGTCCATCCTGCTCTACCTGATCGTTCCTTTCATCATTAAAGTAAACTGGAAAGAAGTATTGCTCGCAACTTTTATTCCCCACATCGAACTAAATAAAAATTTTATTGAAATGGTCGTCGCCATATTGGGTACCACCATCTCTCCTTACCTGTTTTTCTGGCAGGCCACTATGGAAGCAGAAGATGTGGAGCATAACCAAAAACAGGTAATGGTTGATAAACGTGCGATCCGAAATATGGCTGCAGATGTAAACACCGGTATGTTCGCTTCCAACCTGGTTATGTTATTTATCATTTTAACCACCGGCGTGGTGCTTTATAATGCGGGGATTCGTGATATCAATTCGGTGGATCAGGCTGCAAAAGCACTCGAACCGCTGGCAGGAAAATTCTCCTATATATTTTTTGCACTGGGCGTAATCGGCACCGGATTTCTTGCCATCCCGGTTCTGGCTGGTTCACTTTCCTATATGCTGGCGGAATCTTTTGGATGGCAGGAAGGCCTGGATAAGAAATTTCAGGAAGCCCGCGCTTTTTATATCGTCGTTATTCTTTCGCTCGTCATCGGGTTGCTGATCAATGTATTTGGAATTAGTCCCATGAAAGCACTGATTTATACTGCCATCCTATACGGCGTCACTTCACCGGTGATGATCGCTTTGGTCATACACATTGGCAACAACAAAAAAATAATGAATAGTTTTACAAATTCACGCCTTTCAAATATTCTGGGTATTATTACATTTATCGTAATGACATTGGCAGCTGTCGCTTTAATATATTTCCAGTTTCAATAGAATTTAACTTCACCAGTGCAAAGAAGAAGATTTCTCAAAGTTTCAGGATTATCTGCCGCGTCGTTTTTGTTTGTACATACCAATCCGCATACTGGTTACAGTGTGAAACAGATTCGATTTCCGGATGCAGTCTCTGCCCGGTGCGGTGGGGAATGGTTTTCACTGAAGGGAAATGCGGAAATTTGGAAATTCGAAGAATTGGAAGTTGCACTGCGTTCAACAGATGATTTCATTTCCATATTCATCACCGCCCCTGGTCGGGAACTGGAATATATTAAATGCAGCTGGAATCAGACGGCTCCGCCTTCTTCCAGATTTCTGGGTGATCACTGGGAAAGATCTTATGGTGACCTGAGCTGGGAATTACCCGCACTGAAAAAGCGTTTTCCCTGGTATATTCTGATCTCTGATGGAATGCAGACGCAGGCATTTGGGGTAAAAACGGGCGCCAGCAGTATTTGTTTCTGGGAGGCTTCTGCTGATACGCTCGATCTGTTCATGGACACGCATTCCGGTGGATCCGGAGTTTTATTGGGTGAACGTAGTTTGCATGCGGCAGATATCGTAACCACAGAAAATCTGCCGGGAGAAAATCCCTGGCACACAGATATACGTTTTTGCAAATTAATGTGCGATAAACCCAAATTGCCTGCGAAACCGGTTTATGGTATTAACGACTGGTATTTTGCTTATGGAAATAACTCGAGAGATCTGATACTAAATCAAACACGCCTGATGGCAGACCTGGTAACCAACTGGGACAATGCGCCTTTTTCTGTGATCGACATGGGCTGGTCGGTAAAACCCGCAAAAACAAATTCCGAATATATATGGGGAGATGATTTTACAAGAAGCAACGAAAAATTCGGAGAAATGCATGACGTTGCCGCTGAGATTAAAAAACTAGGCATGCGCCCGGGCATTTGGACGCGAGTATTGCAAGCCAACGCGAAAGATGATCCCGCTTTGTTGATTCCCATCCGAAGTGACCAGAAAGATTTGAAAGAACGATATCTGGATCCAACCATTCCTGAAAATCTCCAAAGGATAAGCAGCACAGTCAGGTTATATAAAACCTGGGGTTATGAGCTGGTGAAACACGATTATACGAGCTTTGATTTATTTGGAAGATGGGGATTTGAAATGAACGAGGGATTAACGGTACCAGGCTGGCATTTTCGCGACCGGTCTATCACCAATGCAGAAATTATTCTTGTTTTATATAAGACAATCCGGGCTGCCTCCCTGGATATGTATCTGATCGGATGTAATACATTCAGCCATTTATCTGCCGGCATTTTTGAACTAAATCGTATCGGCGACGACACCAGCGGAAATGAATGGGCCAGAACACTGAAGATGGGTGTCAATACATTGGGCTTCCGGCTTCCCCAGCATAATAATTTTTATGCGGCCGACGGAGATTGTGTCGGACTTACAACAAAGATTCCCTGGGAAAAAAACAAACAGTGGCTTCGGTTGCTGGCGGAGAGCAGTGCGCCTTTATTTATATCTGCTGATCCGGCTGCACTGGGGGAGGAACAAAAAAAGTATATTAAGAAAGGATTTGAACTGGCATCAAAAATTCAGCCGCTGGGAGAACCCATTGACTGGATGAACAATCCAAGACCCGAAGAATGGAAATTAAATGATAACATCGTGCGATTTGACTGGACTTAAATGAAACCGGACCATAAATTTATTGGCCTCGACCATTTGCGGGCGCTGGCCATCAGTCTTGTTTTTACATATCATTATACCGTATTTCAGCATCCCGACTGGATGAATAATCGTTTCATTCATTTTGGCTGGTGCGGGGTTGACTTGTTTTTTGTTCTGAGTGGCTTCCTGATTTCAAATCAGCTTTTTGCGGAATGGCAAAGACGAAACCGGATCTCGTTGGGTATATTTTACGTAAAGAGGGCCTTTCGCATTTTTCCTCCTTATTTTTTTGTGCTGCTGATTTACATTTTTATTCCGGCATTTCATGAAAGGGAAACCCTGGCTCCTCTTTGGAAAATGTTCACATTCACACAAAATTACAATCAAAATATTGCCACCTACGGAACATTCTCGCATGCCTGGTCTCTTTGCGTGGAAGAACAGTTCTATCTGTTTCTACCGCTGTTGTTGATCGGGATACTTTCGTCCCGTCTTAAGCAAAAGTCCGGTTGGTTGATCCCGGCAGTATTTCTGCTTACATTATTATTACGTTGGGTTGCCTGGAATTTATATCTAAAGCCTTTTCAGGATAGCGATGATTTCTTAGTGAACTGGTACCGGCTGATATATTATCCAACTCATGCCCGGCTGGATGGACTCATTACCGGTGTGGGCGTTGCAGCCATTTACCGGTTCAGGGGAAATTGGATTTCTATTTTAAAAAAATATGCCAATGGCATATTACTGTCCGGGCTGGTCGTTTTCATCATTTCATTTTATGTCTGTATAGACCAGCATGCAGCGGCAGCAACCCTTTTTGGATTTAGTATCATCGCCATTGCATTCGGATTGTTTGTATTGTCGGCTATTTTGCCCGGTAGTTTTTTGTTCAGAACCAAATCATTCATCACAAGAAACCTGGCGATGCTTTCTTATTCGTTATATCTCTCGCATAAAGGAATTATTCATCTGACCCAGAAGTGGCTTGCGGAACTTGGAATAAGCGGAGATAGTAATCTTACACTCGTGATTTGTATTTTAACCTGCCTGACCGCTGCGATTATTATGCGGCTTCTAATCGAAAAACCTTTTTTCAGTTTGCGAAACAAAGTATTGAGACATATTAGTTAACGGAAACGTAGCTTTCTACCTCGCCATTTGAAAAGTCCATTGCTTTTGCTCCATAGATATCGAAGTCAGCTGAATATCGTCGGTCGATTTCAGATGACCATATGCCTTCCCATGTCTTACCAAGACTTTCAGTTAAGTTACCAGTCGATTTATAAACCTGATATTTTGCGGCAGGAATAGTTTTACTTATGAATTCTTCGGGTATATCTTCTGTCGAACTCACCCTGCACCCAATGATGGTCGAGTATGGCGCGTTAAAATCAGATTCATAGTCGGTATAAACGCAATAGATATCGCTGTTTATTTTATTGGGAATTTGCTGAATCAGGTGTTGAGACATGAATCTCCCAAAGAGTTCACCAATATCTTTTAATGATTTGCCATTTATATTGCTTGTCCTTATTGATATACCGATAACGATAAATTGATCCAGTTCGATTGTTCTCATCATTTTCTTATTCCAATGAATCAAAACTCATTATTACATGATCATTCTAAATTCAATTCTCTCATTTTTACTTTTCTACACGTACACATTTACCACATTGCGAAGTGTTTACTTCCACCCTCCCCCCAACGACCTGTAAAGTTCCACCCTTGCATTCAGTTCCTGATTCTGTACGAATGCAAGACTTAACTGTGCATCCAACGCAGTTTGCTGGGCTGTGATTACTTCAAGATAGTTGGCCAGATCATTTTTAAATAACAACTGGGAATTGTTGACAGCCGCTGAAAGTGTGTCAGCTCTCTGCTGTGCATATAATTTCTGCTCTTTCAAACGGTTCATGCGAACCAGGGCATTGGTTACTTCTGTCGCCGCAGTCAGCACAGTTTGCCTGAAACGGATTACAGCCTGTTCTCTTTGTTGCCGGGCCACTTCCAACTGTGTTTTTAATTGTCTTCCCTGCAATATCGGTTGCACCAGTGTTGCGCCGGCCAGCCCGAATAAGGATCCGGGTATATTAAACCAGTTGCTGGCCTTCAAAGACTCGAAACCGGCACCGGCAGTAATGTTCAGAGCCGGATACATATTGGCCTGATTGATCCCTACCTGTGCATTGGCTTTTACAAGTGCCAGTTCACTGGCGCGCACATCCGGACGTCTGTTTAAAAGCGCCACAGGAAGACCAGTTTGAAGTGAATCACTAAAATGAATATCTGTTAAATTCACATCCCGGTATATACTGCCCGGAAGGCTTCCGGTTAACAACTGCAAATTATTTTCCTGAATCTCGATACTCTGTTGAATCTGCGGAACCAGCTGTGCCGTGTTTTCTCTTTGGGACTCGGCCTGCTGAACACCGAGATAAGTTACTTCACCCGCGTTGTAAAGCAGTCGCGTTAGTTTTACAAAATCAATCGTAAGCTCCAGCGTTTTCTTTGTTTCCAGCAATTGCTGGTCCAGCATAAGCAAATTGAAATACCCTTGTGCAATGTTTGATATCAATGTAGTCTGCACCGCTTTAGCCGCTTCATAAGTCTGTAGATAGTTTGCCCGGGCGGATTCCTGCTGCCGGCTGATCTTTCCCCAGATATCAATTTCCCAGCTCATGTTTACAGAGGCATAATAGTCTGTATAGTGATTGCTGATTGCACCATTATTTACACCAGCCGGCCCATTATCAGAATTACGATAAACAAAAGGCGAAAATCCGGCTGTCAACTGTGGTACCCATAGCCAGTTGGATTGCTTCACCTGGGATTGCGATATGGCAATATTTCGCAAGGCAAATTGAAGGTCAAAATTTCGTGCCAGTCCGCTATCGATTAATCTTCTAAGAACAGAATCCGTAAAATAATCTCTCCAAGTAATATCGGCGATACTGCTTGTATCAGATGAAGTGGAATCCGAATTAAATCTTTCCGGAAGCAACACCGTTGGACGCTGGTAATTTTTCCCCGTTCTGCAGGAAATGGCTGCCAGTAAAAAAATAATTAACCCGTATCGAAAAAACTTATTCATTTTCTATGATTGATATCAGCCCTTTATTCTGATTTAAGTTCAAATTTGTTATCACGTATGCTTTTGGGTTTTCCTGTGATCCGCTCCTGCAACGATTGAAAGATGACAAATAGAACCGGAATGATAAATACACCAAGTAATACACCGGTCAGCATCCCGCCAACAGCACCTGTACCGATAGACCGGTTGCCCAGCGCGGATCCACCCGTTGCCCAGGTTAATGGGAGCAGACCCACTATAAATGCAAATGAAGTCATCAGGATCGGGCGAAGACGCAGCTGACTGGCTTCAAGCGCTGCGGGAATTAATCCCATTCCGGAACGCCTGCGCTGCACAGCATACTGAACAATCAATATGGCATTTTTTGCCAGGAGACCAATCAGCATGATGATACCCACCTGCACATAAATATTATTTTCAATGCCCGTGAGGCTGATAAAAAGGAAAACACCCATCAGACCCGTAGGTATGGAAAGCAGAACAGCCAGTGGTAGTATATAACTTTCATATTGGGCCGAAAGCAAGAAATAAACAAACACAATACTAAGGATAAAGATGAGCTGCGTTTGAGAACCGGCATTGCTTTCTTCCCGCGTTATACCAGACCACTCATAAGAATATCCGCGTGGAAGATAATTCGCGGCCACTTCCTTAATCGCTTTGATCGCATCGCCTGTACTGTAACCGGGTTTCACATTCCCGTCGATTGTTGTTGAGTTAAAGAGGTTGGTACGATTTACTGTTTCCGGACCGTACACCCTTTCCAGTGAAACCAGTTCGTTCAGGGGAATCATTTGTCCGGTTGTATTTTTCAGATAAATTCCATCCATCGAAGTCGGATCCGTCCTGTATGAAATATCAGCTTCTACAATTACACGATAATATTTACCAAAACGATTAAAGTCAGAAACAAAACTACTTCCAAAATAAACCTGCATGGTTTGAAGAATATTGGCAACGGAAACATTTAATTGTTTCGCTTTTGCATTGTCAATATTTAAAAGGTATTGCGGATTTTTTGTATTGAATGAAGTAAAAGCAAATGCAACTTCGGGCCTTCTGTATAGCTGGCCGATAAACTCATTGGTCACCTGACCGAGTGTGGTTAAAGGACCACCGTTACGGTCCTGAATAATTACTTCAAAACCGCTGGTATTACCAAATCCCTGCACAGTGGGCGGCTGAAAAATAAACACACTGGCTTCTTTGATGGTATTCATTTTCCCCGTGATTTCAGCTACCACCTGATCTATACTTTTTCTGGGAACCCTTTTCGTCTGATCTTTTAATTTTATAAAACCTACCCCATAAGCGGAACTGTTGGCACCCGACAAAATATTTAATCCGCTGATGGCCCCTCTGCGGTCAACTGCCTGCACAGTTTCCAGTAAGCTGTCTACCTTTTTCAATACCACGTCCGTTCTGTCCAGCGATGCGGAGGGTGGAAGATTAAATGAGAGAATAACAAAATTCTGATCTTCAGCGGGAATAAAACCGGTAGGCGTTGTTTTAACCAGCCAGATCGTAACCGCAAATACCAGCGCCAGGGCCGATAACCCAACCCACTTTCGTCTGATAAGAAATTTTACAATGCCAATATATCTTGTCGTCGTTGCATTGAAACCTGCATTAAATGCCGCGCCCAGTCTTTTCGGCAAACTCAGTTTTTTATTTTCTTCCCCCGGAACTGCGTGATTGTTTCTTAGAAATAATGCGCAAAGTGCCGGACTCAGCGTCAATGCGTTCAGGGCAGATATCAAAATGGCAATGGCAAGTGTAAATGCAAACTGCCGGTAAAAAATACCCGCAGGTCCCTGCATAAAGCCGACCGGTACGAATACCGCCGCCATCACCAGTGTGATCGAGATGATGGCACCGGATATTTCTCCCATGGACTGCACTGTCGCATCTTTGGAGTTCAATCCCGTTCGTTCCATTTTGGAATGAACGGCCTCCACCACCACAATGGCATCATCCACTACAATACCAATCGCCAGTACCAGTGCAAATAATGTGAGCAGATTAATGGTAAAACCAAAAAGCTGCATGAAAAAGAACGTACCAATAATGGCGACCGGAACGGCAATGGCTGGAATCAGCGTTGATCTGAAATCCTGTAAGAAAACAAATACAACGAGGAAAACCAGGATAAATGCTTCGAGTAAAGTTTCCTTTACCTGCTTGATAGATGCATCCAGGAAATCTTTCGCACTGAAAATGGTAAATGCATGTACCCCTTTGGGAAATTTTGCTTCCGCATTTTTCATTACTTCATCAATCGCAATCAGGATATCATTCGCATTGGAACCCGCCGTTTGGAAAATACCCATACCGGTTCCGGGATAACCCTGTATCATGGAATTGGAACCATAGGTAAATGCACCAAACTCCACCCGCGCAATGTCGCTCAGTTTTACGACCGATCCGTCCGTTCCGCTTTTAATGATGATGTCTTCGTAATCTTTATTCTGTGAAAGTTTGCCTTTGTACTTTAGTATGTATTCGAAAGATGCGCTGCTACCCTCGCCGAATCTTCCCGGGGCCGCTTCCACGTTTTGATCCTGAATGGCCGTCAGTACTTCCTGAACAGAAAGATTATTGGCAGCGAGCCGGTCTGGCTTGAGCCATATGCGCATGGAATAGTCCTTGGCACCGAAAACCTGCGCCTGACCCACACCTGGTACACGCTGGATTTCAGGAATCACATTGATCTTGACATAGTTTTGCAGAAACTTTTCATCATATGCCGTGTCCGTACTGTACATCAGCGTCACATTGATCATGCTGTTCTGCTGCTTCTGTGTGGAAATACCAGCCTGCACAACTTCTGTGGGAATCTGACTAACAGCCTTGGATACCCGATTTTGCACATTCACGGATGCGAGGTCGGGATTGGTACCCTGCTTGAAAAATACATTGATGGACATACTTCCGTCATTACCGGAAGTGGATGTCATGTAAGTCATGTTTTCCACCCCGTTGATCGCTTCTTCCAATGGCGTTGCCACAGCACGCGCTACGACTTCTGCATTGGCACCAGGATAAAATGCGTTTACGCTGACGGTTGGCGGCGCGATATCCGGGAATTGGGTGATTGGCAGCGAAGTCATCGAAATGGATCCCAGCAAAAGCAGGATAATGGAAATCACTGTACTTAATACCGGTCGTTCTATAAATCTTCTTAACATCTTCAACTTTTTGTTGTGAATCGAAATCCGCTATTGCATGGGCCGGACTTTCATCAGGCTGTCCAGCGACATTGGCACCGGATCTATCTGCGCACCATCGTTCAATTTATCTACCCCGGAGTAAACAATTTTCTCGCCGGCTTTTAAGCCTTTTTCAACCAGATAATAGTTGCCGGACCTTCCGCCAATTTGTACGGCAGTATTGATCACTTTATTACTGTCTCCCAATACGAACACAAAAACTTTATCCTGTAATTCATAAGTGGATTCCTGCGGAATCACAGGAGCAGGGGGAAGTGATATAGATATTCTCACTCTTCCTGTATTGCCCGAACGAAGTACGCCATTCGGATTGGGGAATGTTGCGCGAAATGGAATGGCACCAGAGCCTGTAGTGAACTGACCCGCAACTACTTCAACCCGACCCTTCAATGGATACACAGAATTATCCGATAAAATCAAATTCACAGGAGGAAGATTTCTGATTTTCTCTTCCATGGTTTTACCCGGATACTCGTCTCTAAACCGGATGAATGCCGTTTCACTGATGGAAAAATATGCCCGTACATCCTTTACTTCAGAAATATTCGTAAGCGGATCCAGATTTGAAACCCCTACCAGGCTTCCGATCTTTATATGTACCCTTCCAATATATCCATCCACGGGCGCTTTAATCAGTGAATATCCAATATTGATTTTTGCGTTGGCCACCGTAGCATTTGCCTGCGATACATAGGCAGTCGTGGCATCATAAGCCGCTTTCGCCGTTTTAAGCTGTATGGGAGAAATCACATTGTTCTCTACCAGCGGCTCCAGTTTGTTCATATCTATTTCGGCGCTTGCCTGATTGGCTTTGGCCACAGCCAGCGCTGCGTTGGCATTATTTAAAGCTTCCTGGTAAGGCTGATCATTAATCTTGAACAGGGGCTGACCTTTTTTAACGAACGCCCCTTCATCCACAAAAATCTTTTCGACATAACCCGACACCTGCGGTCTGATCTCTATATCATTACTGCCTTCCAGAGACGCGGTGTATTCACGATATGTTGAAAAGGGCCGGTCAGTAACTGTTATGACAGGTAAATTGGCCGGAGGGGGTGGCGCATATCCCCCGCCTGCCTGTGAATTTTTACAGGAAACGAAAGCAATTACAGCCGAAAAAATCGGAATCCCTGCATACAGGTATTTTCGCATAACAGTTTTTTGATAGAAGTCTTAACTTCCGGTTAACAGGCAAGAAATGCAAATGTAGTGGTGTCCAGAGATTTATAAGCTACCAATCATATAAATTCAATATGATATTTCTTTTTTTCATATAATAAATCCCATGCCCTGACATTCACTTAAGAAACCGTTCGGTTGCAAATATATATGCAACTAACTGGTTTCGCAAAATTAATTTTAAATGATGGCTAGCGCCATGAAGTCTCTATATACCGAAGCCAGTTTCCGTGTAGAACTTTTTGAATATCAATATCGTTGTATCCACGTTGACCAAGCAATTCAGGCAGTTTTTGCAGGTCTGCGATGGTCTCCAGGTCATAGGGAGCCTGCTCCCTTCCAAATGCCCCGTCCAGATCGCTTCCAATCGCAATGTGATTGGCGTTTCCCGCAATCTGGCAAATATGATCATAATGATCCACCAGCCGGCACAGATTTACACCCATCCGATCGGGTAGGGAAGTGCCCCGGATCCAGCCATCCGCCAGCATCCAGGCATCCATCACACCGCCAATAACGGATCCTCTGTCTATTAATATTTTTATCTGATCATCTGTCAGCTGCCTTTGATTGTTAACCAGAGATCTGCAATTGTGATGACTGGCCCAAACAGGTCCCTGATAAATTTCCATCGCCTGACTGAATCCAAGATCCGTTAAATGGGTCACGTCCAGGATCATCCCAAGAGAATCCATTTCCTTCAGCAGTTGCTTCCCCTGTTCACTGAAACCAGCCTCTGTTCCTGTGCCCCCCGCATACCGCCCCTCACCGTAGTGCGCAGGTCCTAGCGCGCGAAGACCATAACCATAGGCCCTTTCGAGGTAAGAAAGATTCACCAGCGAATCTGCTCCTTCCAGACTCAGTATAAATCCGATTGGTTTTTTCAAGTCTGACTCAGAAATATCTGACCACCTTTCTATGTGGTCATGGAGGGAAATGGTATCAGTGATTTGAACCATTTCACCTTCCTCGGTCATCGCATCATACCAGGCAAACTGGGCCTGGGTTTGCGCCCACGCCTGTTCAGGTGAATGCCAGCCGGGCAACGGACTGCCTTTTCTAACAAAACGTGCAATTTGAGTGGCTACGACCAATCCAATTTTACCCTCTCTCAATGCAGGCAGGGAAACCACATTCTTCTCACGGTCAGGTTTGTCGGACAGTCCTTTTTCCCGTTCACGAATCTGCGATACAGGCAGCTTCAGATCGCGGTTCCATTCCATGGCATTCATGGCCAGGTCGAGGTGGGCATCTATAATAAACATGTTGCAAATTAGTATCTTCATCCGTAAACGCTCGCCATGTCTTTTGTGATTTTGCTCACCGGTATCCTGCTTCTCATTTTATTTACCACCTGGGCAAAATTAAATGCGTTTCTCTCCTTCCTGCTGATCTCTATGGGCATCGGTCTGGCCAATGGAATGTCCATAGATTCGGTCACCCATTCGGTTCAAACCGGCATGGGTGATATCCTTGGATCACTGCTGGTAATTATTGTAGTAGGGGCCATGATCGGAAAGCTGATTGCTGAATACGGTGCCGCACAACGGATTGTTTCTGCTTTCATGGAATGGTTTGGAAGAAAGTATCTGGTCTGGGCGCTGGTGATCACTGCGTTTATCGTGGGAATTCCCCTGTTCTATGGAATCGGATTTGTATTAATGGTGCCCCTGATCATTACACTTTCCTATAAATACGATATCCCTGCCGTTTATATCGGCCTGCCTATGCTGGCTTCCCTTTCCGTTACCCATGGTTACCTGCCCCCACACCCTTCGCCTGTTGCGCTGATTCAGCAATACCATGCCGACCTGGGCCTTACCATGCTGTATGGTTTTTTAGTTGCCATTCCTTCTGTAATGATAGCAGGCCCTCTGTTCGCCACTACCTTAAAAAAATATACCCGAAAGCCGCTGGCCACTTTTGCCGGAAAAACCATTCCCGATCATGAGCTGCCTGGTATAGCGGAAAGTTTTATTACCGCGCTGCTTCCCGTCGTCCTGATTGGTACCCAAACCGTTTTGAAATTAATGCTTCCTGCAGATTCCCTGCCCGTAAAAATATTTAATGTATTGGGAGATCCCTCCATCGCATTACTGATCACCCTGGCTTATGCGATTTATGCATTGGTTTTAAAGAGAGGAAAAAAACTCGAGGGTTGCATGATTTCCATGGGAGAAGCAGCTAAAGATATTTCACTGATTCTCCTTATAATAGCCGGAGCCGGGGCTTTGAAACAGGTGCTGACTGACAGTGGTACCGCAGCCCAGCTTACACAATTGATGAAAGGACTTCACCTACATCCCATTCTGGCGGCCTGGTTTATTGCAGCATTTATTCGGGTATGTCTGGGTTCAGCTACCGTTGCCGGCCTTACCGCCGCGGGCATGATAGCTCCAATGATCGTCGGATCATCCATCAATCCGAGCCTGATTGTATTGGCGACCGGCGCCGGCAGCCTGATGTTTTCTCATGTGAATGATTCAGGGTTCTGGTTATTCAAGGAATATTTTAATTTGACCGTTAAAGAGACACTCAAAACCTGGAGCCTGATGGAGTCGATCGTTTCTGTTGTCGGACTCTTCATGGTTGGTGTCATTTATTTTTTTACCCATCATTAAATTTCATTTATGTCAGCAGATGAGAGTTTTAAAAAACTGGGTCTTGAACTGCCACCCGCCCCTGCACCCCTGGGCGTATACAAACCTTTTCTGATTGATGGCGGGCATTGCTATGTGTCGGGTCATGGGCCTCTGCTACCCGATAAAACATTAATCATTGGCCGGGTCGGTGATGATATGGACAAAGACGAAGCGAAACTGGCTGCCCGTCAGGTAGGACTGGCAATTCTTGCAACCCTGAAAAAAAATCTGGGAAGTTTCGATAAAATAAAACGGGTTATCAAAGTATTCGGAATGGTCAATGCAAATGCATCCTTTGATAAACATCCATACGTGATCAATGGCTGCAGTGAATTGTTTGCAGAAGTATGGGGCACAGAAAATGGCATCGGTGTTCGTTCTGCGGTGGGCATGGCAACACTGCCGGATAACATCCCCGTGGAAATCGAAGCATTGTTTGAATTAGCCTGAGTAAAGTCAAGGGAAAAAAATGAATGAAAAACTTTGGTTCGAAGTAGATAACATCGATGAATATGATTCGCCGGCATTACTGGTTTATCCGTTTCGCATAAAAGCGAATATTAAAAAACTTTTAGAGAGGGTAAAGCCGGAATTTCTGCGCCCTCATGTAAAGACAAATAAAATTGCAGAAGTTTCCGGGCTGATGCTGGAGGCAGGCATCAGAAAATTTAAAGCGGCCACCATTGCGGAATCAGAAATGCTGGCAATAATCAAAGCCCCCGATGTACTGCTGGCCTATCCGCCCACGATTCCAAAAATAAAAAGACTGATTCAGCTGATCCAGACATATCGCGATACCAGTTTTTCTTTTCTGTTGGATCATTTGGGAGGGGCAAAGGCTGCAAATGATTTGTTTGCTGCCGCAAACCTGGTGGCGGATGTTTATATCGATTTGAATATCGGAATGAACCGTACAGGAATCAGACCGGAAAACGCCATGGCATTTTATAAGGAGATTAATTCGCTTCCAGCCATTCGTGTCTTGGGATTACATGTTTACGACGGACAAATAAAGGATCATGACATAAAAACCAGAACAGAAAATTGTCGCCGGCTTTTCACTCCTGTCTTGATTTTAAAAACTGAATTAGAAAAATTAGCCAGCCAATCTATCACGCTGATCGCCGGCGGATCACCAACCTGTTTTATACATGCCGAAGCCGGCAACCGCGAATGCAGTCCGGGCACTTTTGTTTTCTGGGATAAGGGCTATTCGGAAAACTTATCCGAACAGCCATTTGAATGGGCGGCCGTCCTGATATGCAGGGTAATATCTATTCCTGCCGGCGATATGATTTGCGTAGACCTTGGATATAAATCCGTTGCTTCGGAAAATCCGCTGCCCAGGGTTTATTTCATGAATGCACCGGAAGCGATTCCTTATTCGCACAGCGAAGAGCATCTTGTACTCAAAGTACCCGACAGTTCGGCCTTTCAGCCTGGCGATGTCTTATATGGAATTCCATGGCATATCTGCCCGACTGTTGCTTTATATGATCATGTATTGGTTGCAGAAGATAACCGCATTGTGAATTCATGGGAAATCATTGCCAGAAAAAGAGAAATAACCATTTAGAATAGCTTACTTCCTGATGGGATCCGCATCCCATCGGATCTGAGGATTAAAATAATTGAATAATAAAGATGATATTTTTCTGGTGAGAATCCATGCTTCGTTATTATATTCCCAACTCTGATCAGCATTATTTTTCGTAAAAATGCTGAAGACATAAGGATTTGGTGCATTTACATAGAGAATTTCATTTCGGCTTTGATCTACGGCGCCACTTTTCGACGCAACAAAAACATTGGGCGGAATTTGCGAAATCGCATCCTCGTCCCAGTATTGCCGGCCCAGCGTTCTCAGCATACGTTCACTACTGTGCCTGCTCAGAATATTCCCCTTCTCAATCTGCTCCATGAGCCTTTCCATTTCACGGGGTGTCGTTTGCCCCCAACCATAGATCTCGCGCTGCTCCTCTCTTCCGGGCGTACGGCTGTTCACCCTCGTGTAGAGATAGCCCAGACTGTCCATGATAAAATTAATACGCTGCCCGCCGCCGGCCAATCCCTGTAACATCAGGCTGGCCGTGTTGTCGCTGAGTGAAATGGAAAGCAGCATGAGCTTGCTAAGAAGAATTTTTTCATCCGGTTTGAAGGAAGCCAACACATCTTCACCCGGATCATATTTTAGCGTGTCTTTATAAATCATGTTCTGGTGAAACTCCAGTTCATTGTTCTGTATCCTGCTCATAACACCGATCATGATTGGAATCTTTACTATGCTGGCTGTAGGAAAAACGGTATCTGCATTAAAATAGGCAACCCGGTCTCTGTTCAGCTCATGGACAAATACGCCAACCGTACCGTGAAAATCTTTTACAAGAAACTCGATTTGCTTCTGCAATTCCTGATCTTTTTTTTGTGCACAGACTTTGAAAAAAGAAAAAAACAGGAGGCAAGTCATGAATTTTTTCATCGGCAGCTTTTGATTGTAAACAAAAATACTATTTGTTGAAATGGTTTTTCGGATTTGCCATCTGGTAAATACTTCAACTGAATTATCTTTGCACCCTGAAAAAGAAGGAAGAATGCAAAAACTACTGGATAAGCAGGTTGGAGCAATCCCGCTGTCGCCCGTAATCACGGGAACGGTATATCCGATCCTTATGATGATCAGTATTTCTCATCTGCTGAATGATGCCATTCAATCACTGATTCCTTCAATTTACCCCCTCGTAAAAACGAATTACCATTTGAATTTTGCACAGATCGGATTAATCACGCTTACCTTTCAGCTGGCGGCTTCCCTTTTGCAGCCACTGGTCGGCATGTACACCGATCACCGGCCAAAGCCTTTTTCCCTCGTTACTGCCATGGGAATTACGCTGATCGGATTGATTGCCATGTCCCAGGCCGGCAATTTTCATTTCCTGCTGTTCTCAGTGGCACTGATCGGAATCGGCTCTTCCATCTTTCACCCGGAGGCGTCCAAAGTGGCTTATATGGCTTCCGGTGGAAAAAGAGGCTTGGCACAATCCATTTTTCAGGTCGGTGGAAATGCCGGATCAGCCCTGGGCCCCTTGCTCGCAGCTGCTATCATTGTTCCACTGGGACAAAGAATCATCGGGTGGTTTGCCATTCTGCCTCTCGTTGCTATGGGTGTACTTTTTTTTGTTGGTCGCTGGTATAAACTTCATCTGCTAACGCTCAGACAAAAATCCAAAACAAGAGACGCAGATGCACCTGTTCTGACAAAATCAAAAATCTTCTGGTCCATAACCATTCTGGTTGTTTTGATTTTTTCAAAATATTTTTACCTCGCTTCTATGGTCAGTTATCTGACCTTTTACATGATTGAGAAATTTCAGGTATCTGTGCAACACGCGCAGATTTTCCTTTTTATTTTTTCTTTTTCCGTTGCAGCCGGCACATTATTGGGTGGTCCGCTTGGAGATCGTTTTGGTAGAAAATATGTTATTTGGTTTTCAATCCTGGGTGTCGCTCCTTTCACGCTGATTTTACCGCACGCCAATCTTTTCTGGACAGCCATCCTCACAGTACCCATTGGCGTTATACTCGCTTCCGCATTCTCAGCCATCCTCGTATATGCACAGGAGTTATTACCGGGAAAAGTAGGAATGATTTCCGGGTTGTTCTTTGGATTTGCATTCGGTATGGGTGGTCTCGGATCCGCCTTACTCGGTATTCTGGCAGATCACAAAGGAATTATCTATGTTTATCAGGTGTGTGCCTTTCTGCCTTTAATTGGTTTGCTTACCGGCTTTCTTCCCAACATTGGCGGAAGAAAAAGGAAAGTCGTTTAAAAACTGTTGCTAACTTCAGGATCCTTTTAACAACTCCCACATCATGAAAAGCAGAATATTATTATTGGCCCCATTCGCTGTTCTGTTAAGCTGCCTTTTTTCTGTTCACTCGTTTGCTCAGAAAAATAAAACCTCCTTTAGGGTCATTGCCTTTTATACCGGGAAACAGGATTCGGCACACATCAGTTTTGTACATGAAGCCAATCAATGGTTTCCAAAAATGGCTGTGGCGAATAACTTCACTTATGATTCTACCAGTAACTGGAGCAATCTCAATGCTGCATTTCTTTCGGCATACCAGGTTGTTATTTTCCTGGATACACGACCGGAAGAGCCCGCTCAGCGAAAAGCATTTGAAAAATATATAAAGAACGGCGGCGGATGGATGGGATTTCATTTTTCAGGCTTTGCACTTACACCGTCCGACTATCCGCAAAACTGGGACTGGTATCATAATGTTTTTCTGGGTTCGGGATCTTATGTAAGTAACACATGGCGACCTACATCCGCTGTATTAAAAGTGATGGATAAAAAACACCCGGTAACCGCCGATTTGCCAGACACTTTCCGAACAAATGCCAATGAGTGGTATCGCTGGTCGAACGATCTCCGCAAAAATCCGGATATTGACATTTTACTATCTGTCGACAGCAGCAGTTTTCCATTGGGTACGGGTCCAAAACTCTACGAAATCTGGCACAGTGGATTTTATCCTGTGGTTTGGTCCAACAAAAAATATCATATGGTGTATTTCAATATGGGCCACAATGACATGGACTATAAAACAGGTGTACAGGACCTGTCACATACATTTGGAAACCCTGTAGAGGATAAATTGATTTTAAACGCCCTATTATGGGTTAGTGGAAAAAATAATATACCATGAAAACAGTTATTGTTACCGGTGCCAATGGCAATCTCGGCGCTGCCGTAACCAAAGAGTTCCTGGATAAAAATTACAGACTGATTGTAACCATTTCAAATGAGAAAGCCAGAACAGATTTTATTCCGCACCCAAATCTGGATATTTCAGTGGTAGATCTGACCAATGAAAAAGACACGGCGTCGTTTGTTGAGCAAACAATTCTGAAGTATCAGGTGATTGACGCAGCATTGCTGCTGGTTGGTGGTTTTGCAATGGGCGACATTTCTACCACCACGGGAAATGACTTACACAAACAAATCGCGTTGAATTTTGAAACAGCTTATTATGTTACCCGCCCTTTATTTGCTCATTTGATATCCAACACGAAAGGGACTATTGTATTCATTGGCGCGAGGCCCGCATTGAATCCGGCGCAGGGAAAAGATCTGGTTTCTTATGCACTCAGCAAATCGCTCCTTTTTAAACTTGCAGAATTCCTGAATGAGGCAGCCAAAGGCCTGAATGTATCCGTTTCGGTTGTTGTTCCGAGTACACTCGATACTCCTTTGAATCGCAAGTCGATGCCGGACGTAAATCCCGATAACTGGGTAAAACCTTCAGAGATTGCAGAAACATTGGAATTTTTAGTTTCAGACAAATCTGTTTCGTTGAGAGAAACAGTTTTGAAAATTTATAATAACGCCTGAGACAAAGTTTCAGCTATCGGTTATCAGTTTCTGTTAGCCGTTCACCTTTTTAGCACTGATTTTCGCTTTACCAGAAGATAAAACTCCGCTGCTCCCATCATACCAGCGAGCGGAATGAATAAATAAATCCAGAAAGAATCCCAGACTCCTGAAGGCAAGGCACTGGCGAAACTCCTCGCAGGATTCATTCCAAAACCCGATATCGGTCCGGCAATAATCACATATATAGTCACCAGGATACCGGCAAAAATCCGTGAATATTTTTTTAGTGATTCATGGTCGGCGGTAAATAAAATCATACTCATCATAATAAAAGCAGTGATGAATTCCGCAATAGCGGCAGCTGCCGTTCCATATTTTCCCGGAACAGTGGCTACATCATGCAGGGGTGATGAAGTTAAATTTTCACCCATGATAAAAGCCATAAAATATACGGTGACGGTTCCTCCGATGAATTGAAAAATGATATAAAAAAAAGCATCCCAGCGATTCATTTTACCCAGCCTGAAAAAAGTAAGTGTAACTGCCGGATTGATATGTGAACCCGAAGGACTGGTAAACCTGGAATAGAAAATATACAATGCCGTCGATCCCATCATTAAACCGAGAATAGATTGACGGGTGAACGCAGAAAAATCGGAAACAAAATACCCGTTCCTGCCAAAAAGCAAGCCGCTGAAAAAACAGGCAGAAACCATAAATATCCCAAGACCCAGCGCTTCCTGAAAATAAAAAGTTCGGTTCTTATTGAAACTCGCCTTTATAAGCGATGTGCCTCTGCTTATACCTCTAATACTGATATCAACTGCCCGCATGGAATAAAGAATAAGTTTTAATCATTCGTAGTATTTCAGCTACGCCCCAGGCCTGGGCAACACAACCGCGCGGATGATGCGGCGCGTCACCATCAAAAATTTCTGAAACCGTTCCAATACATCCTTCATTCAGATGGTAGCTAAACCGGCTGATGATATCCAACGCCTCCGTTCTGAATAATACTCCTTCGGTTTTCATGCCGGCCTCAATATAAGGCCCCAGAAGCCAGCTCCAGACTGGTCCCTGATGATAAGATGAGTCGCGCTGGTAAGGACTGCCGCCATAATGCCCCTTATAGTTGGGATCATCAGGAGATAGCGAGCGAAAACCGACCGGTGTATATAATTTGTTTCGCAATACATTCAATATTGATTTCCCCTTATCACCCTCTATTAAATGAAAAGGCAGGCTGAGCGCGAAAATCTGGTTTGGCCGGAGACTGTTATCAGGTTTCCCGTCCGGGCCAATCACATCTGTGAGATAACCATTGGATGGATTCCAGAATTTCTCAAGAAAACTATTTTTGGTCTGCTCAGCCTTTTCAAAAATATTCTTGGCTTCTTCAGTCTCTCCATTCATAATCAGCAGCGTCTCATATATCTTCTGTGCATTATACCAAAGTGCTTCAATCTCTACCGGCTTTCCCATGCGGGGTGTAACCACCCAGTTCCCAATACGCGCGTCCATCCAGGTAAGCTGCTCTCCCGCTTCACCTGCATACAGAAGACCATCGCTGTCTACATGAATATTAAATCTTGTTCCTTTAAAATGCCAGTCAATAATATTTTTCAGGACCGGTAGAATTTCCTTTAAGACAAATATCCGGTCATTTGTTTTTTTGAGATAGGCAAAAACAGCATTGAAATACCAAAGCGTTCCGTCTGCATTATTATATTCCGTTTGCTGATTATTATCCTGAAACCGGTTCGGCAACATCCCTTCACTAACCGATTTCGCAAATACCGCGATGATCTTTTTTGCGTCCCCCTCACGGCCGGTTTGCAAACAAAGTCCGGGAAGGGAAATCATCGTGTCGCGCCCCCAGTCCGTGAACCAATGATAACCCGCAATAACTGTTTTTAATTCATCCCGTTTCACGATGAACTGATCTGCCGCGAGAACCAGCTTTTCCAAAAGGTCATCTGACAAGCCCGACTGCAAAGCCGATTGCCGGGTTTTCTCAATCTCAAGCAACGCGTTCACATTTCTCCCGGTTGGATTTTCTGTTGACAGCATTATGTTTAATACATCCCCTTTTTTCATTTGTACGATGAACAATCCGTGATTGAAAAGATCTTCTTCAAAATTCAGTCCCCGGTATTTCTCCTGCAGATAGTTAAAATGATAATACCATTTATTTACCGGCTGATAAGAGGACCCGGGAATCGAAATGTAAATGTCCGGCGCGCCTTTAAAGGGCTGATTGTGAAAAACACCATTATTGAAATCTACATCCCAGTAAATGTTGTTATAAGCATGTTGCAATTCGTGATATCCCCGGGCAGCAATCAAAGGAAGGAATTCGATTTTGAAGGGCTTTTCAGCGTCGATTACTTTGTACTGAATCAACGTGGTATTTTCTCCCTGCACCATGGCAATCGTTTTACTGAGACGGATTCCGGCAACCTCATAATTCCATAACGGAAAAAAGTTCTTTTCGAAAGAACTCAGGTATTGAAACCCCTTCGGAGAAAGAGCATCACCATAATCATTGGTCCCCAACCCGTATCTCATATTTTCCAGAATAATCGTTTCATCCAGTTTTGAGACCAGCAACATGCGTTCGGCCGGGGGTATAATAGCGGCCATGAGTAAACCATGATACCGGCGGGTATTACATCCGGTTAAGCTGCTCCCGCTCCATCCCCCCAGCCCATTTGTTTCCAGCCACTCCAGCTGGCAGCTTTCTTCAAAATTTCCCAATGATGTCTGATCCTTCTTTAATTGCATAATAATTAGTAAAATAAAGTAGTCCGGTGCATTAGATTATTTTAACTCAAAAAAAGCAAACTCAGCTTTCGCCTTACCTCCGTTGATAAAATGAAGTTCCTGACCAAAAGAAACATAAAGAAAATCCCCTTTTTTGTAAAATATTTTATTGTTTATATGCATTGATTCCGCTGAATCGGACAATAGAATCATCAACACATCAGCATTCATTACCGGCAAGGAAATAGTTGAGGATGGTTCCATGTGTAAGCGGTATGCACGCACTGGTTTTTCATCGAACAAAAATGCAAAAGCTTTCTGCGGTATAGGCGGTCCTAAATTTTTAAAATTTTTGTTTGGTAATTCAATATCCATTACGTGAAATTCTTCCTGGTCGCTGTTCCAAACCCGGTGTATCCTCGGCTTTTCATAAAAACCTTCAAACCAGATATTATCGAAGTGCGGAATGGGCGAATTTGTATGGTCCTCTTCGCTGATTACTTCGGATCCGGTTTTCACATTTTTCAGAATGATAAAGACAGAAGGCGTCTGATGTATGTGAAATTCAGATGTATCCCCGGCAGGAATGTGAACATCCAACAGCCTCACATGGCTATTATCCAATATGTCATGGTGCCGGGGTTCTTTACTTACTGGAATTTGTGCCAGGCAAATATGACTCATCAGAAGAAATCCAACCATTGTCTTTAAATTTTTATTCATCGGAATCAATCTGAATTCACTCGTTTTAACAAGTTAATCAGGCTTTTATAAATAAATGGAAAATATTTATATTCTTTATCGATCTTTTATGCTCTCCGTATTCTGAATTTAAACGTCGACGAATGGCATCCGTCGTCCTCAGGGACAATCTGACGTATCCGACGGTTGTGTATAATCTGAATCCGTTCGTTGGTCTAATTCTGATTAACACACACATCATTAAATGATAGATTGTTGTGAGAAATAATATTAACACCTTTAACCTTATTACATGAAAATCATACCTGCCGTGCAAAGCCCTGCAATTCAAAAAAAGCTGGGCTTTTTTATTGTCCTGACCATTTGCTTATTTTCACTTTCAGGATGTCAGAAGAACTGGTTCGAAATTGTAAAACATCCGGGATCGTCCATTCCTGTAAACAGTGCTGATATGGTTTTGCTTTGGAATGGTGCAGGCATGGAATCAGTCGCCCGCCTGGGAACAGGTCCCGGTGGTCCATTGCCTCCCATGCCTGAATCCAGGATCTATGCGATTTTGAATATAGGTCTTTACGATGCCCTTAATAACATTATTGTCGTTGATGAGCCATATGCATTGAAATCCGGAGCGCACCCGGCAGCTGATCCCGATGCAGCGGTTGCTCAGGCTGGTCATGATATCATAGCCGGTCTCATGCCACCGGTTAATGCTTATGCTGATTCTCTACTCACTGTTTCGCTCAATGGCATTCAGGACGGATATAGCAAAACACAGGGCATCGCTATAGGAAAAGCTGCGGCGGCAGCTATATTGGACAACCGCGCCAACGACGGGGCAGCCAATGCACAGATTCCGTATACTCCGGGAACAGCTCCGGGACAATATCGCGCGACGCCTCCATTTGATGCTCCGCCATTTAACGGTTTCGTCGCCGTCCCGGGTTGGGGAAATATAAAACCATTCGTTATGACCAGCACAAGTCAGTTTCGTGCAGTGCCACCTTATTCCGTTCAGAGTGCAGCATATGCAACCGATCTGAATGAAATGAAAAAATTAGGCGGCATGGTTTCCAGCCGCACAAAAGAACAAACTGAAATTGGATTGTTCTGGCTGGAAAATATTCCCCATAAATTTAATGTCATAGCCCGCGCATTGATTGCGCAGGAAAATTTTGATTCATGGAAGGCAGCCCGGTGTCTGGCACTTTTGCAAATGGCCGAGGCAGATGCCAATATTGCCAGCCTGGAAACGAAATTCTTTTATAATTTCTGGCGTCCCCAAACTGCCGT
>Ga0206961_1046_pt1 | contig 34106 bp, 38 predicted proteins | sample Alteio_BWOrgHeat_30_FD_153238 | JGI IMG/M metagenome (GOLD analysis project Ga0206961, IMG submission 153238) | Enriched cells from forest soil in Barre Woods Harvard Forest LTER site, Petersham, Massachusetts, United States -... | ecosystem: Environmental > Terrestrial > Soil > Temperate forest >...
GATGGCAGTACCAGATCAGGAACGATATCATTTTAGATTACCAGATCAATTACGAAAAGAAAATATTGGCTTATAGAAATAACTTTTTATTGAACGGTGCATCTGAACTTAGAGTAGGAACGCATTCTGATAAACTAACAGCTGGTTTCAATTTTATGGTAGGGAATTTCAATAACAGGTTTTTATCAGTTGCGGCAACAAGGCCGATCAGAAAAAAAGTACAATACTATTTATACGGACAATTAGTAGGCGGTGTTATTGGCTATGACGCAACCTTACAAGGCGGATTGTTTAACAGAACCAGCCCTTATACTATATCATCAAACGATATTAGCCGTTTTACGGTACAAGCCGATTATGGCATTGTAGTCTGTTTTAGAAAACTATATCTTGAATATTGTCAATCCTATCTATCACAAGAGTTCAACACTGGGCACTATCATCGCTGGGGTGGTATCAGAATAGGGTTTACCATCTAGTAATTAGGTTAATCTTAACAAAAGAAAGCAATCTATTTAGCCTGTTTTATCGTTTATCAAGTAATAAAATCAATCATATATTATGCGCCATTTTAAACCTTTTATCTTCATGAGTATTGTATTTTTATCGTTACAAGCTTGTGCACAACAAAAACCTGTAGTAGATTATGATCATTCAAAAAATCCATATTATTCGCATACCAGTCAAACTCCTGTAACTGCCAGTAACGATTTTTGGGTAAAAATACTACCGCCGGAAGTTTACCAGATCGCACGTGAGCAGGGAACAGAGCAACCTTTCACCGGCAAATATTGGGATAACCATAAAAAAGGTATTTATTATTGTGCTATTTGTGGTAATCCTTTATATAGTTCTGATGCAAAATTTGAAAGTGGTACAGGGTGGCCAAGCTTTTACCAGGTATTGGACCCCGCAAGTGTTTTTCTAAAAGCTGATGCTGATGGAGAACGTACTGAAGTTGAATGTAAAAGATGCCACTCACATTTAGGACATGTATTCGATGATGGCCCTGCTCCTACTTACAAACGCTTTTGCATGGACGGCGATGTATTGGATTTTGTCCCAACTAAATAACAATAGTTCCTATTTTATACTTTTCACATGAGCGAAGTCAACACACTTCGCTCTTTTAATTTGCGCACGGATATTAACAGTGTTCCCACCTGTATAAAGATTTCCCCAATAAGACAGTTTTTACCAATCGGATAGCCTCCGGAAAAATGGTTCGGGATTTGAATAGTATTAGTAAACTCATCAATGATTATGAAAAGAATAATGATATTTAGTGCATTAGCACTTTTAATTTGTAGTACATCCTGCAAAAAGATCGACCAGCTTCTTACATTCACTATTTCGAATGAAGACTCTATAACGATACCGGCTTCAAGTCCGCTTAATTTGCCGATTGATTTTTTGACTCCGAATAATACAACCAATTCATCCGAGGCTTTTTCTAGTAATAACACAGATGCAAATCATGTTAAAAACATCTACCTTAAAAGCCTTGTATTAACTATTACGAACCCGTCAAATCAGAATTTTAATTTTCTGAAATCTATCAATATCTATATTTCAACAGATTCTTCAAATGAGATATTGTTGGCTTCTCTTAATACGATCCCGCAAAATGTTAATTCGATTGCACTTATTCCAACATCGGCTGCATTAGATACCTATGTAAAGGCATCGAGTTATAATTTAAGAACTCAAATAACTACGGATCAGAATTTATCGCAGGATGTTACTGTTAAAGCAGATTCAAAATTTCAGGTAACGGCTAAGGTATTATAGCTGTATCTATCTAATAAAAAGCCTTGTAAATATTTTACAAGGCTTTTGTGTTTACTGCAAATAGCGTTCTATTTAATTATCATGAAATTGCCTGATTCATTTTTAATGTCAGCAATAACAGAATTTTTAATAGTTAGACTTCCGTGTGCCCCACTCGAAATATACAAACTATGTTTATCTTTTGTGCCGATGCCAGAATTTGTAATGTTTAGATTTTGTAAGGTAACATTTGATAACACACCAATTTTATCAGCTTCGTTTTTAGCAATCACGCTTAATCCGTTTGATAAACTATTTTCGATATTTATATTCTTGATCTCAACTCCCGAGATATTGCGTTTATCAAGACAGATCTCAAAAGATGCGCGCCAGGCCCAGTCGTGATCAAAACCGCCGCTTCTTCTAATGGTACAATCTTCAATAATTGTTGTGCCGCTAAAATTATTATCGATATGCGCATTTTTATCATCTGTAGGAAAAGTTGTGCTGATAAGAATAGCAGCTCCCTGAGAAATATCAGTAAATAGACAATTTTTAATGGCATTGCTATTCGCCCCATAAATAGCAGCGCCGTTTGCCAGATAGGGCAACTCTGCAGTACAATGAGCAATAAGATTAAATCCTGGTAAAAATTGTTCCTTTCCACGTACTGTTGGCCAGATAGCAAAACAATCGTCGCCAGTACCTCTTGCAGTACAATTGTCTATCGTTGATTCTGCCATGCCATTACAAAAATTTATTCCGTCGGCCATTGTATTGCGCATGCGGCAGCCTGCAATTTTTAACTTGCTTGAGTTCTCGATCCACATGCCGACTTTTGTATGCTCGATCCAGATACGCGAAATAGTTGAGTTTATTCCGTAAGTGCCTACGATGCCATCATTGTCTTCATCATCGTTTCTGTAATTCAGTTTGCCATCGATCGCAAAATCGGCAATATGTATATTATTGCCAGTACCTTTCAATCTCACTCTTCTGCTGGCATCAGTATATAATTTTTCATCCCCAACAAAGGTTGTATACCACATTCCTGCGCCTTGAACTGTTATGTTTGGCGGTAAAATTATATCACCTGTAATTTTAAAAGTCCCGGCAGGAATAAAAACTATTTTTCCTGTCTCTGTTGCTTTTGCAATACATTTTTTGAAGGCTTCTGTATAATCATCAGAAGAATCGCTTCCGCGAAAAGCATTATCAGTAATTGACAGAGAATTCAATGGAGCAATTACCGGCGGAGCTACATTTTCAAGATCAACAAGATCGATAATACAATAGCTGGCACTATCTTCTGCCTGGTCATTACGTTGTATGCGGATGATATCGCCTTTTTTTATTACAAGATCCTTTATACGTATCTCATCGTAAAAATGCCTTGGAACCCCTGCAGAAGGGTCATTGGTAAAAGGATACTTACCATACATCCAGGAATTGCGTGATGAAATAGGATGTTGTTGTTGCAGCGTATCATTTTTATAAATAGCTAAAGTAGAACGTAGGCCTCCACCTTGTTTGCTATCAGGCAGGTTGAATCTGATCACCATACTATTGGCTATAGCAGATGAAGTAAATTCAATAAATTGTTTGTTGGAACTAAGTCGCACACATTTTTGTCCTGATGATTCCGTTTCAACCTGGTAGGGGTCATATTTTGGGCCCATAACAGTTCCTGTCGTATTCATATTCTCTGCTTCATAGGTTATCCAGGGTATAATGGCGCCGCATTTTTGTTGGGCCGAGCATAGCAAACTGCTAAAAGCTAAAAAGATCAGCATGCATTGTTGTTTCACATTCATGATTTTGACAAATTAAAAGGGTAAAAATAAAAATGGAAACTCTTAATAAATTAAAAGCTTCCATCTGGTGACCCCTCAGGGTTTAATTTTATCCAGTACACATAAGCATTACGCTATAGTGTAAATACATTATGATTGGTTAATAATCGCTTGTTTTAATCTCTCCAAAGACGCTTGTTTAAAGAGTATTTGATTGCCGTATTTCACGTAATCAACTCCTTTAAAAAGATACATATTAACATCACTTATTCCGGTTACACTATCTTTCAATCTTTCCTGAATCCATGTGCGGCTTCTTATTAATATCACTTGCGCTTCTTCATAAGTAACAAGTTTATCCTCTGCATTAGCCGCGTGAATTTTCAACAGCTTTTTTATGTTGCTGTTTAGCTCGTACATCATTCTGATATCGTCACGTGTTGGAAGTGCCATTTTAGTTTGATGATCCGGGATTAATTACTGCACGGATTTTAGCAAGAGTTTCAGGTTTACAAGAACCGGCATTTACTATAACATGAAGTTGCTGCCTGCTAATTCCTATTGCTGTCGCAGCATCTATCATAGTGCCTTGTTTTGCAATAAAAGCTTTCAGGAGCCTTTTCTCGCCGCTTATCATCTTTTCGCTGTTTTTGCGCCTTAATATTGTTTTTTCCATAAATAGACTTTACATTTGTCTTGACAGTGCAAACATAAGAACAAAAAGATTAAATAGAGCAAAAAGAGCAATTAATTTTATTAACATATGTTAATATTGTGATTTACAATTAGATATGGAGAATGATTCGTTAAATAAATCTTTGTTGTATTTGTATGAAAACAAGAATAAAGAGTTTAATTCAGATGGATTGAGCTATATGCCAAATGAAAGAATTGGTAGGGATGAATCTAAAAGGTTATTTCATACATTAGTCAATAGTAAGTTAGTAGATCAGCGAACATCGCTAAGACAAGGAGTTCAGGGACCTTATCATGAAACTGTTTATCAGATAAGTTCTTATGGGATTGATTTTATTGAAACAGCACCTCCTGAATATAAAGGGCGTGAATATTTTTATCATCTATTCTTAATAATTGATGAAAAATATACGCAAAATAGAAAGGAATCTTTAGAGGCTGAGCATACATTTTCTGTAATAAAAGCAAACGATTCTATTGTTGAACTCAATACAGAAACGAAAAAGTACTATAAAAATCAAGAAGAAATAAATGAATCAATAGTTGAATTAAACAAAACGACGAGGAATGCTACATATGTTATTGCGTTAGCCGCAATAGTATCTGCTGTTTTTACAGCGATACCGTATGTTTATCCTAGGGCCAATTATGAATTAAAGCCAAAAAGCATATTGTCACAAGAAAAAAAGACCCTGATACCAAGAGACAAAACATTGCAATATCAAACAAGGATTGACTCACTTTATTTGATAACGGAAAACGATTCTTTAATAATTTTTCCATGATGTTTTTTACAAAAATAAGGATAAAAAGAGCAAAATAAACAATAGTGAATAGGTTACAACTTAGAGAAGCTATCGAGATATTGAATAAAAAAGGATATAGCAATGGCGCTATAAGCGAAGGCGTTGGCATTACTATAGGTCATTTATCAAGAATGCTAACGGATAAAGAAGCTGGTAGAAAAGCCATTACCAAAAAATTTATATCATCTTTTCAAAGGCAATTTGGTAAGTTTTTGCCAATAGAATTATTTGATGATGAAATAATAGTTAAAACAGATCCAGGCACCATAATAGAGAAGCAGATACAGCATGAAGCATGGCTTAACGTTTTGGAGGGGATGATCGTTTCTTTGGTTCACGATAAGACTGATCGGTCAATAGTTTCGATAATCTCTCAACTAAAGAAAGAGAAGGCGATGGAGGCCGACAGGATTTCGGACGAACTACGCCGGAAAAAGAAATAGTTTTTTTCAAAATAGCATTGTTTAAGTGGGGTTATCAAAGATTGAGGACAAACATACACACTTATAAATGACTATCAACATTACTAAAATCAATGTATATATGAAAAATTTATATTTTAACAAATAGACAACTATACCTATAAGAAAAACCTCATAAATAAAAGTTTAAACACCGGATTATGAAAAAAATATTTACAATTATAGCTGCTGCAGTATTATTTACATCATGCAAAAAAGCATCTATATCAAACAAAGGATTGGGAACACTTTATATAACGGCAACTGCGCAAAGCGGAGGAGGAAATACCGAAGTCAGGTTTGCAATACTTGATAAAAACAGACAACCTATATCTTCTCCAGCGGATATAACCATTATTGCCTCTGTTCCATTGAATGGTGGTAATATTTTAGATACAGCGATGATTCTATCAAATTACAGCTATGTATATAGCCAATTGAATGGATCTGTAGGTAATACAGTAGAATGCCATATTGTAAATGCTACTGCCACTGGGTATACTTTTACTTATCAATAACAAAATCAATTAACCGGATTATAAAAATTAAAACAAACCATATGAAAAAAATATTATTAGGCTTTTTACTACTACCCCTTTTCCCTAAAGCTCAACAAATAGACAGTTTGGCTTTGAGTAGACTTTTAGATAATCAAAACGTTTTGCAAAGACGTATGGACGAAAGCGGCAAGGAAATTATTAAATACCGCGTTCTTTCTAGCGTTGGTAACGGATTAGAAGGATTGGGTGCGATAGGGGTAGTAGTATCAACAGTTAGTATAGCTGACCTTTCAAGTCAAAACAATGGATATATAGGAGATGACAATAAAAGTAAAATAAGCACTTATAAATCAATAATTGGAGTTAGCGCCGGTGTTGCTATTGTTGGCTTTGTTATTCATGCAATTGGATTGGATCACTTAAATAGAGCGGCGCTTAAATTACAAGGCACCTCCATTGTAATGCCATTTGGTAAATAACTAAAATATATATTATATGAAAAAAGTAATTTTTATCCTATTGCTTGCTCCGTGTATTTGCAAAGCCCAAATGGACACAACAATAACAATAACAGATCGATCTTTTGAAAGAAACAAGATTGTTCAGCATGATATACGCCAGTACAAGGCTATTGCGTATACCGGGTCAATACTTACGGGAGTAGGCTTAATTTCTGCCTTCATCGGTGCTACTTCTATGGAGAAAGAGTATAAATACGATGAGAATATCGGTGTTCCTGGAATTGGAAATGACGACGATCCCAAGATAGATAAAGACAGGTATTTTTTATATGGAGGAATAGCGCTTAGCGTAGTAGGTTTAATATTTGACCTAGCATCCATCCATCATATTGGAAAATTAAAAATGGATTTAAAGGGCTCATCTATTACAATACCATTGAATAAGTAGTACTATCAAAAATATACAATAATATATAATTCTGATAATGCCGAGATTAAAACTGCACGACCAAAGAATGATATCATTAATGGAGTGTATCGTTAATGATAAAGCGCATAAGGCTATTAGCAGCGAACTAGCGTTCTTAAAATCAATAGGCTTGGTGCATATGAATAACTTCTACGCTATAAAAAGAGGTGATCGGTCATTTAGCCTGGAGCATTTTATTAAGGCCATAGAAAAATATAGTGTTAGCGCTGATTTCTTTTTCTATAAGTCAGCGCCTTTGAGCTTTCATAAGAAAGAAACAAGCGTGTCTGATTTGCTGAGATCCGCTCTCCTATTAATTGATAAAAAATAAAGAAATTATATGTTAGTAGCATTTAAATATAATGGCACCACTCATAAATCAACAAATTTTGAGCGTGCTATAAGACGCGACCGTTGCACCAAGCTCATGGAGTTATTTGAACAGCAGTATACAGAAGATGAAATAACACAAGCATTCGCAGATGGATTTTTCTTTATTATTAATGGTGATTCAGACACTCTAGAAGTAGAAAAAAGGCAATTACACTTTTAGTTGTTGAGTGTTTAAGGACCAATCCCGGCATTCAGCTAATGGATTATTCAGGTTTATCAGCAGTATCGTTATCTAATTCAATAAGAATATCAAACATTGCCATTCCGGTATCACGCAGTATTTCTAATGCAAAAGTGAAGTTGAAGATAAGTATAACATCAAATATATAAAGCAGCTTTCCTGTTATGTACGGATGAAGCGTTTTGCTTTGTTCAATAGTTAACACTACTATTGAAATAATAATTAAAATTATTTGCTCAAATATTGATTTCTTTATTTCTAGGTAAGTGGTTTTAAAACTTGTTTTATATTGATTACCGATATCCTGTAATTTAGAAACTATAAAACTATTGGTAGCGGTATTAATAGCCATTAATGTAATAAGTATTTCTACTATCTTATTGCCGAGGAAATCAACGATATAATCACTCTCTATAAATACGCATATAGACTTAATTGCTATAGCTAAAACAAACACACAGAATATTTTTTTTATATCAGGTTTCACTTTATTTTTTTATCAAGTATTTTTATTAAATCATCTGCGCTGCCGGTAAAGCTATCTAAAATAAATGTTATTTCCGATTCGGATGTTTTAATATAATGCCGTAAGCCTGTTATTTTAATTTCAGGTGGTGGTCCTCCTCCCTCTTTTTGATAGTCAACAAGATTGTTAATTTCTTGATCATCTTCATTCAGATTTTCCAAAACACCTCTTGCTGGAGCCTTTAATAACAGATCTGTTTTATGGGAATTAAGTTTGTCTTTCAATATTCTAATACTACTAACAGCTGATTGTGATATATTAGACATATTCGGCTTGATAAACTCAAACTTTAATTCTCTTATAGATCCTTCATATGTTTTAATGGTTTCCCAAAACTCCTTGCTATCAAATTTTTTTTCTATGTAAATAGCTAGATTGTCGACAGATAGTTTTCTTTTTAAAGTAGTCGCAAGAATATTGGCTACCGCCTTCGTTTCGGTAAAAGCGTCCGAATTACTTTGAATTAAAATGTATTGTTTTTCAGGCTCATTGTTGATGTAAATATAAATGTTGGGATAATCTTTTATTTTTTCTTTTACAAAGTTTGAATTATCTACTTCTTTGCTTTTTTCAACACCCATTCTCAATAAAATGGAGTTCTTTTTTGCAGCTTCTATTTTTGTTATAACTGGATATCCTCGACCGGTATATTTTGTATTTTCATTTTTTATTATCTCATCAAAAAATGTATTTTTCTTTGCAATTAAATCTTCATAAGAAGAATAGCGTTGAAATAGTTCTGATTGAATTACCGTAGAAAGTGGAACTAATTGATATCTGTAGATTGAAAATAGGATTTTTTTTTGCTTTTTCATAGAATATGATATGTAGGTATTAGAGATTCGCTTCCAAGATACATAATTTATGTATTCAAACTAAAGTGTTCTTAATATTGCTGCTTGCCTGGTAATATCAGTGCCGGCAAGATGGTAATATACTTTTACAACTCTTTCCGAAATTCCCATGAGTGCGGCCGTTGTACTTTCTGGTAAGCCATTAGAAGCGCACATATAACCAAACGAATGCCGGCCGGTATGTGTAGTAATTTCTTTTGAGATCCCGGCTTTATCTGCCAGGCTCTTTAAATACACATTACTTTTTTGGTTTGAAAATGGAGGTGGTAAGGTTTCGATTGATTTAATTACTTTCCTGAGCGTAGGCCCGATCGGCAAAACAATATGGTTTTTGTTCTTTGTAGCACGAAATTTCAATTGCCCCTCCTCGATCATGGATTTATTAAACTTGCTCCAATCACCGTGACGCATGCCGGTGAAGCAGCCAAGTAAAAAGTAGCTTAACGTTATCTTTTGGCTTTTGTTGATCTTCTTATCCAATAGCATTACCAAGCTTTTCACTTCCTTATCAACTAGGTAAACACGGTCTGTCTGAATATACTTCGGCATCCGGTAATCATCAAAGGGATTTTCTTTGATCAGTTTTTCTTTGCGAGCCTGGTTAATAATCCGATGAATATATTTAAAGCAGCTATTAACTGTGTTTTGCGAGTATTTTTTTTCAAACATGAAAGCCTCGTATTTGCGCAGGAACTCCACCGTGATATCAGATATTAAAAGCTGCTCGCCACGGTATTTTTTGATCTGCCCTAATTTAGTGCGATCGTTACGTACTTCCCGGGCGTATAAAAAGAAGGACTTTGAAACAATATTATTGCCTTTTATTAACTGATTGGATAATTTAACGCCCTGCAGCCCGCTTGTAATAATTCTGCTTTCAACATCTGCTATAACCTTGCGAAGTGCAATATTTAAGATCAGTGCATTAGGGTGATCGATCACCTGGCGTAACTCACCATCCCACTGACCTTTACTTACACTATATGGAGTATTGATAAAAGTCTGCACCCGGTTAACGGTAACCATTATTTTGATCTTATAAAGCCCTGTTTTGTTCTTCCGATAATCCCAGTGTATTGGCAGTATTGTATAATTTTCCATAATGTAAATACATGTAAATACTATGTAAATACAAATTAACTCAAAAGTGTTGAATATCGTTGAATTATGTTTGTTTGAAATAAGGTAGAAAACGACACAAAAAAGCCTGAAACACAATACAGGCGTGCATTTCAGGCTAAATTTTCCGTGACCCCTCAGGGACTCGAACCCTGGACCTACTGATTAAGAGTCAGTAGCTCTAACCAGCTGAGCTAAGGAGTCGTAAAGGCGGCAAAGCTATCGAATATTTTAAAATTTTACAGGACTATTTTTTTATATAAAGATAGCAGCCCAATATCAATAATACAAGGCAACTAATTCATTCTTGCATGCGATTTGCTATTAAATTTGTAAACATTAAACAAAAATAACAATGAAAAAGATCGTCGTAACACTATTAGTAACCGTAGCAATTATCAGCGCTGCAACAGCGCAAACATTTACATTAAAGAGTAATGATCTGGGTGGACAAATGACCCAAAAACAATTTGCTAATGGCTTTGGTTGTACCGGTGGAAACATGTCTCCTGAACTGCATTGGGAAAACGCTCCGGCAGGAACACAGGCTTTTGCCGTAACCATGTATGATAAAGATGCGCCAACGGGAAGTGGCTTTTGGCACTGGGTGGTATATAATATTCCTGCAAATGTAATGTCGTTAAAAGCAGATGCCGGTAATTTCTCCGGTAAAAATTTACCTGATAGCGCTGTGAACGGCGGTAATGATGGAAATGCTCCGGGCTTTATTGGCGCATGTCCTCCGGTAGGTGATGGCCCTCATCAATATTTGATCACAGTGTATGCACTTAAATCAAAATTGAAATTAGATAAGAATGCGTCTGCGGCATACATTGGCTTCATGATCCATTTCAATGCACTTGACCAGGCGTCAATCGTTGCTTACGGTAAAAGATAATTGACAAAATATTGTAGCACAAAAAGACCGTAGCGAGAAACTACGGTCTTTTTGTATTTATATCATCCTGTGATCAACTCTTCGGTTTAAATTTTTCAACCTTATTACTGATGGCGGGAACTGTTCTAAGATAAGTATAGATCGCTGCAAGATCTTTATCAGTCATACCTGCATATGCAGTCCAGGGCATTATCGTTTGCATATCGCCGGGCTGTAATTTTCTATGAGCTGTTGCGCTATCGCGGTATTGTTTGAATTGATTGATAAATGCATCCCTTCCCCAAAAGCCGATGCCTGTTTCTTCATCAGGTGTTATGTTGGCTGAATAAACAGTTCCGGTAGGCAGTTGAAAAGCCCTTCCTCCAGACATGAATTTAGTTTCATCATATTCCCCTTTTTCAAAAGGTGTATGACAATCATGGCATGCAGCTGCAGTGAAAAGATATTTTCCATAAGCAAGGCTATCATCCGGTGAAGGAATTGTTGTTAAAGCGGCTTTCTTAGGAATGGTATTAATAATAATATTCATCGGAAAATTTGAATGCGGCGGAAGTACTGTATCGTTGATCGCCGGTAATGTTCTTAAATAAGCGATCACATCTTCTATATCATTTTTATCTAATTTTCCATAAGATTGATAAGGCATTACTGGAAACATCGCATGCCCATCACGTCCTACACCTGTAGTAATTGCGCGGAATATCTCTCCATCCGTCCAGTTGCCGATACCTGCCGGAGTAATGTTGGCAGCATAATATGTTCCGGGAAACCCCATTGTTGTATCAAATTTTTCACCACCCCGACCGATTGTGCCAGGAACAAGTGGCGCGGCAAATTGATCATCATTGCGTGCGCTATGGCAATCCACACAAGCCAATACATGATTGGCGAGGTAATCACCTCTTTGGATATTTTCGGGTGTGCTGATCACTTTTATATCAGGCGCCAAACCAACATTTGGCAATGATATTTTTACATAAGATGCAAGCAGGGCTACTGCAATTATGATAAGTAATATAAGAATACCAATAACTTTTATGATTTTTTTCATTTGATAGGTTTTGCTAGGTTGCGCTAAAATAAGGATTCCTTTTTAATTTTCCTTACCCCGATCTGGTCCTAATAACCTTCGTAGAGATCATCTTAATAAAAAAAGCCCCAATAAATTATTGGAGCTTTTCTATTATTGCAACAGGTATTTATTTTTTTATAAATTTTTCTCTTTTCATTTCAGCATGTACTGCATCACATACGTCTTCAAATAAAGGTACGCGCCCGCCCGGATCCGTTGTTTCAGTATTAGCAGAAAACACTAATTTATTTGATAGTAAGGAATAAGCATTTACTTGTACCCGCCAGGTTCTTTGTGTTTGCACATAACCCGGTGTGCCGGGATAATAGCCAACGCCTCCCCATCCATAACCCCAATAGCCTCCCCAGGTTGAATAGTAGCCGGGCATTGTGCCGGGGACATAGTATTTGCTTTCATCTACCCCTACTTGTTTCATTACAACAATGCCGTCAAAGCCCAGATCTCTAAGCCTTTGAGTTTCTCCTTTCGTATCGTTGATCAATGAATCGCCTAAAATTAAATATGATTGTGTTGCTGTACCCGGGTATAATGACGACATATAATCTTCAATTTCTCTGCGAATATTCTGATCATGCAATAAAGCCGCAACGACGATCTTATGTAATCTTGGGTTTATTGTTACATTCGGATCGCGCCAGGTATTGACGATCTGTGTTGGTGAAGTACAGGCGAATAATACGCTGCAAACTATAAAGGCAAAAAGCAATTTCTTTTTCATGATCTTAAGTTATTTAAATTTTATGGCAGGCTATTAGATAAAGCGCAAATAACCAGTATTTTTAGCACCTTTTATAAACTAATAACTAGCAAATACACTTGCTTTACAAGATATTTTATACCTACATTTATTATGCCGATTTTAGTCTGATCTTTATAAAATATGACCGATACTAAATACCGTTATTTTATTATCAATAAGCCATACAATATGGTATCACAATTTGTGAGCACGCATAATGTAGGTTTGTTGGGCGATCTTGCATATGATTTTCCTGAAGGAACACATGCCATAGGTAGATTAGATAATAATTCAGAAGGGCTACTTATCCTCACAACAAATAAAAAAGTAACAAAACTATTATTTAGCAGTGTAGTTGCGCATAAAAGAACTTATTTAGTGCAGGTAAAAAAAGAAGTATCGCCCGAAAGTTTGCATAAACTACAGACAGGCGTATCTATTTTTGTAAAAGGAGCAGTAGATTATATCACCACTCCTTGTGAAGTGGCAATAGTTACAAAACCTGCTAACCTGTTTGAATTGCCGGAAGAGAAAATAATATACGGGCAACATACCTGGTTATTGATCACTTTAACGGAAGGAAAATTTCACCAGGTGAGAAAAATGGTGGATGCGGTTGGGCATCGTTGCACACGGTTAATAAGAATATCAATTGAAGATCTTTTATTGGGCGATCTGCAACCGGGTTGTATACAGGAATTGGAAGAGGCCGATTTTTTTAAGAAACTGAGAATTGCTGACTGGAAATAAATTTATGAAATTATACTTCACTGTAACTACCGACTTAACCTATGACCAGCGTATGATCCGCATCTGCACTTCATTAGCACAGAATGGTTACGATGTTGTATTGGTAGGCAGAAAACTTAGCAACTCTTTACCAATCACAAAACAACCCTTTAAACAAAAAAGGATCAGCTGCTTTTTTGAAAAAGGTAAATCGTTTTATGCTGAATATAATTTCCGTCTATTTTTTTACCTGCTTTTTAAAAAGATGGATTGTGTCTGCGCCATCGATCTTGATACGATCCTCCCCTGTTATTTTATCTCAGCCATAAAAAGAATATATCGCGTATATGATGCGCACGAATTGTTTTGTGAGATGAAAGAAGTTGTTACCCGCCCGGCTATCCACCGTATTTGGAAAAAAATAGAAAGGTTTACGGTTCCGAAATTTACAATGGGATATACGGTCAACCAACCTATTGCTGATGAGTTCACAAAAATGTACGACGTACAATATAAGGTTATTCGGAATATTGCCTTGCTAACAGAACTTACTCATCTGCCAAAAGCAGAAAAATTTATTTTATACCAGGGAGCTGTGAATGAAGGCAGAAGCTTTGAAACGTTGATCCCTGCTATGCAAAACGTTCCTTGTAAATTGATGATCTGCGGTGATGGAAATTTTATGCAACAGGCTATTCTGTTAGCAAAAAAATACGACGTAGAGGATAAGGTTCTATTTAAAGGCAAAGTGTCTCCTGATAAATTAAGAGCTATAACACAACAAGCATTCCTTGGTATTACTCTGTTTGAAAATAATGGTTTAAGTAATTACTATTCTTTAGCTAACAGATTCTTTGATTATATACAGGCTGGTATTCCTCAGCTTTGTGTTGATTATCCTGCTTATCAGGAAATAAATGAGGCTGGTCCGGTTGCTTTATTAATAAAAGATATCAGTACTGAAAATATTGCAGTTCAATTAAATAATTTATTAAATGATGGCACACTATATGATACGCTTCAACAAAATTGCCTAAAAGCAAGGACGATTTTTAATTGGCAGCAAGAAGAAAAAAAACTACTTACCTTTTACCAAGAACTGTTTTTAAATAATGCCCGATAAACATTTACATATTGTAAGTCTTGATGTACCATTCCCTGCTGATTATGGCGGGGTGATCGATGTATTTTATAAAATAAAAGCATTACACCAATTAGGAATAAAGATCCACCTGCATTGTTTTACAAAAGGAAGAAAACCTGCCGAAGAATTAAATAAATATTGCGTTGAAGTAAATTATTATCAACGTAAAGAAAACCTGAAAGGATTTTCTTTACTACTACCCTACATTGTCGGATCAAGAAAAAGCGACAAATTATTAGCAAATTTGCAAAAAGACAACTACCCTATTCTTTTAGAAGGCATTCATTGCACCTACCATTTGCAGCTTGATAAATTAAAAGACAGGCAAGTAATCGTTCGCCTGCACAATGTCGAATTTAAGTATTATCATAATCTTGCAAAAAATGAACGCAGTCCTTTTAAAAGATTTTATTTTTTGCATGAAAGCAAGCTGCTTAAACTGTATGAGAAAAAATTAGCGAACAGCGGTTTAATAACCGCTATCAGTAAGCAGGATGTAGAATTATACCAGCAGTTGTTTGATGCAAAGCAGATCCATTTTTTACCTGCCTTTATTCCTTATACTACCATTACAAGTAAAAAAGGAATGGGAGAATACTGTTTGTACCAGGGTAATTTATCTATCAATGAAAATGAAGAAGTCGTTATTTGGTTATTGGAAAATGTTTTCAACGATCTACCAATTCCTTTTGTTATTGCAGGCGCAAACCCTTCGAACAAATTATACCTTGCAGTAGAAAAATATAAAAATGTTTCACTGGTTCCCAATCCTTCGGATGCAAAGATGCAGGAACTGATCGCAGATGCACAAGTAAACGTGTTACCTTCTTTCAATAGAACCGGGGTAAAACTAAAATTATTAAATGCTTTATTTAATGGAAGGCATTGTTTGTCAAATAAGGCAGGAGTGATTGGTAGTGGCGTAGAACACTTTTGCACCATTGCAGAAACTGCCGATGATTTTAAAGCCTGTATTAACGGTTTATTCCAACATGATTTTGCTCATTTAGAATTACAACAGCGGCAAAATATATTAAAGTATTATAACAATGAATTGAATGCGCAGCAGCTTATCTCATGGATACATTAGCAACGCTGGCATTATCGATCACTTTATTATTTTCAGTCTTGATCGTTCTTGCAGGGAACTTATTGATCACTCTATAATCATGCGTAGCCATAATGATCGCTGTTCCATAATCTTTAGAAATGTGAAATAGCAATTGCATGATCTCATCACTTGTTTCAGGATCGAGGTTTCCTGTAGGTTCATCCGCTAATAACAATTTAGGTGAATTTAGCAAAGCCCTTGCGATGTCTACACGTTGTTGTTCACCACCGCTCAATACGAAAGGCATTTTAAATCCTTTTGATTTCAATCCCACTTTATCCAATACGTCTGCGATTTTCTCATCCATTAATTTCTCGTCTTTCCAACCGGTAGCACGCAACACAAATTTTAAATTATCGTTTACGTTACGATCTGTCAGTAATTGAAAATCCTGAAACACTACACCTAGATTACGGCGTAGAAAAGGAACTTTTTTCCAGTTCAATTGTCTTAAATTATATCCTACAACCCATCCTTCTCCTTCAGTCAATTCAAGATCGCCATACAATGTTTTCAACAAGCTGCTTTTACCCGTACCTGTTTTACCAACCAGGTAAACAAATTCTGCTTTATCAATAGAGATATTTACATCTCCCAAAATAAGGCTGTTACTCTGGTAAATATTTACATTCTTTAATTCTATGATCGATTGCGCCATTTCAGTTTGTTGTTTTTAATGCTATTGCAAATTTAACCTTTTTTATCTAATAAACAATTGCTTCATTCTTCAGTTTTATGATCAGTTCTTTTTTAACACTTTCTTCTACCCTGCCGATGACCTGTGCATCGATATTAAAGCTTTTGGCAGCTGCTATCATTGTTTCCGCATTTGTAGGATCACAGTATATTTCAAGGCGACAGCCCATATTAAATACCTCGTACATTTCCTTATTATTGGAGCCGCTGTTCTTTTGTATGATATCAAAAATAACAGGTGGTTCAAACAGGTTATCTTTTATAACACGAACTGTGCCGGGGATATATTTCATGCATTTTGTTTGTCCGCCACCGCTGCAATGAATTACACCGTGTAATTTACCGAAATGATTTTCCAATAATTCACGCATTACCGGAGCATAAGTTCTTGTAGGACTTAATAATAATTTACCGATGGTTATTCCGGTATGCCCTTTTACTTCAACTGCGTCAGTTAATTTATGTTTACCGATATAGACAACTTCTTCGGCCAGCCCTGTATTATAACTTTCCTTAAAATTATCTGCGTAATATTTACTCAACACATCGTGCCTTGCACTTGTTAATCCGTTGCTTCCTAAGCCACTGTTATAAGCTGTTTCGTAAGTTGATTGTCCGTAACTCGCAAAGCCAACGATCACATCGCCTGCTTTGATCTTTTCGTTACTGATGATCTTATTCTTTGGCCAACGGCTTGTCATGGTACCATTAACAGCAATTGTTCGTACCACATCTCCCACATCAGCCGTTTCACCACCTAAATAATGAATATTGATCCCGAAGGTTTTTAATTCATCGAATAATTGCTGGGAACCATTGATCACCTGGGATAATACTTCACCTGGAATGATAGTTTTATTTCTATCGATCGTTGAGTTAAAAACGATATTATCATAAATGCCCACACATAAAAGATCGTCTAAATTCATTACGATCGCATCTTGCGCAATGCCTTTCCAAACGGTTACATCTCCTGTTTCTTTCCAATATAAATAAGCAAGGATACTTTTAGTGCCTGCACCGTCTGCATGCATTACGCTTACATAATTATCATCGTTCCCGAAATAATCAGGATAAACCTTACAAAAAGCATGAGGAAACAATCCCTGATCCAAATGTTGTACGGCAGCGTGGACTTCTTCTTTTTGGGCTGAAACCCCTCTCTTACTATAAAGACTCATATTTTAATTTGTAGTGCAAAACTAAATTTCAATTCCCAATAAACCATTTTCAATTATCAACTACATTTGCACCATCAAAAATGACGGTTTACAATAATATAGAACAACTCCCTGCTTTTAAAAATGCCATTCTAACCATTGGTACTTTTGATGGCGTACATACTGGTCATCAGCAAATTATACAGCTAATGAAGCAGGAAGCGGCCAAAGTTAAGGGAGAAACGGTGATTATTACCTTTCATCCACACCCACGGATGGTGGTAGCCTCTCACAAGCCAACTATTCAGCTGTTAGATACGCTGGAAGAGAAAATACTGCTTTTGCAGGATCAGGGTTTGGATAACCTGGTTATCGTTCCTTTTACGGCAGATTTTGGCAACCAGACAGCCGAGGAGTATATAGCGGATTTTTTGGTAAAAAGATTTCATCCTCATACCATCGTTATTGGTCATGATCATCATTTCGGCAAGGGCCGATCGGGAGATTATGCATTATTAGAACAAAAAGGCCTTGAATTTAATTATAAAGTAGTTGAAATTCCTGCGCATATGTTAGAAGATGTAACAATTAGTTCTACCAAAATAAGAGAATCGGTCTTAAATGGAGATATCGCGACGGCAAGTAAATATTTAGGCTATCCTTATTTTTTTAGCGGTAAGGTTATCGAAGGAAATAAATTAGGCAGAACAATTGGCTACCCGACCGCTAATCTGCATATCGAAAATGAACATAAATTAGTACCGGGCAATGGTGTATATGCTGTAGAAATAAAAATAGCTCATTCGCTCGAAAATCCTAAACCATCTGCTTTGCATCGTTCCTTAAAAGGCATGATGAATATTGGTGTACGGCCGACTATTGATGGCAGTAAAAAAACGATCGAAGTGAATATTTTTGATTTTAATGAAGATATTTACGGACAGACCTTAACCATCACACTAAAAAAATTCCTGCGCAGCGAACAAAAATTTAGTGGCCTGGATGCTTTGAAAGATCAATTAGCGAAAGATAAACTAGCTGCCCTTGCTGCATTAGGATAGTTTAATTTCATTATCCTTACATTTATACTATTGATCTTCACTAAGAATTATACGTTCCAATTTATATGAAAAAGAATAGCAGGATAACCATTTTAGACAGCTTCCGTTTTATTGCTATTGTAAGTGTTGTACTTTTTCATTATTATTCTCGTTGGGGTTCAAAAGAAAACAAGATCAGTTTGTATCCATACGACAATAAGTATGACTTTTTTACTTACGGATATTTGGGTGTAGAATTCTTTTTTATAATATCTGGTTTTGTGATTGCTTATACATTATACTCAACAGATACTATTCAGGAATTTTGGAAGAAAAGATTACTAAGACTTTTGCCACCAATAGTTATTTGTTCATTGATCACCTTGGTTTTTTGCGTATTATTTGACACCAATAATATTTTCCCTAACGCACATAGTATTAAAAATTTTATTGTAAGTCTTACCTTTTTAAACCCCGTACTAATTAATAAGTTTTTTCCATCTTTGGATGTGAATTATTTGAACGGCAGCTATTGGTCATTATGGCCCGAAATACAATTCTATTTTATAGCAAGCATAATTTATTTTTATAGGCCGCAAAAGTTTTTAATAAATTTTTCAATTATATCGATTGTATTATTTTTATTGTTTTGGTTTGAAGGAAACATACACGGAACTAATATATTCCGAATTCAGAAGCAATCTTTTTATACACAACAAGTAGTGTTTACTATCAAAGCATTTACTATCACTCAATATAGTTTGTGGTTTTTAATGGGTATCTTCTTTTTTAAAATATATACTAAAGAATATAATAAGTATACCATTGTCATACTAGCTATTGCCGGCATATTGTTATTGAAATATTATTCTTCAGATTGGAATGTAAGAGTATTGTCCCTGCTGATGCTCATTGCATTTGGGATATTTAGTTGTTACCCATCTCTTTTAAATTGGCTAAATAATAAGATTATGATCAATATAGGAATAGCCTCCTATACTTTGTACCTCATTCACCAGGAAATAGGCGTTCTATTGATCAATAAATTCGCCGGAAATTTTGGGAGGTTTGATTTTGTGCTGCCGATAATAATACTGATAGTATTTATATTATTTTCTTTGGCAAGTTACCGGTTCATAGAAAAGCCGGTCAATGTATTTTTCAAGAAGAAATCGTTTTCAAAAACTGCATAGTTACAGCATCATTTTCACTACTAATTCTTTTAATAAAGATACATCGCTTGTACCTGTATCGTTAACACCTACGCTTTTTAAATTGTATTGGTGCAATAAAAGTAAGGCTTGCTCTACGCCGCTGTAAGAATATATTTTTGCAGTTTCAATAGCTTGTTTAGCCGCAAACGGATTATTATAAAACAATGCTTTTACGCCCGCTTCGCTTCTGTCTACCATGCCGAACATGGTATATATTTTACTAAAATAACCATACAATGCAGGTAGGATAAGCTGTATCGGCGCGGCTTTGGGATTGCTTTCAAAATATTGAATAATGCGTATCGCTTTTGCCAGGTTCTTTTTTCCTAAGGCATCCTGTAATTCAAACACGTTGTACTCTTTGCTTACGCCAACATATTTTTCAATGTCATCTTCGGTAATGTTCTTTTTTGTACCAAGATTCACTACGATCTTATCGATCTCGTTAGCGATACGACTCAAATCATTACCAATATGTTCAGCTAATAATATTACTGCTTTTTGCGAAGCAGTAAATCCCTGCGATTGAATATACTCACCTACCCATTCTACTAATTTGTATTCCTTTATCTTTTCTGAAGTAAATATTTCTCCCGCCTTCTTGATCGATTTGTATAACGACTTTCTTTTATCAAGGGTTTTCTCTTTGTGGCTTACAACGAAGATTGTTGAGGCTAAGGGATTGTCCATATAACCTTCCAGCTTTTCCAGGTCGCGCATTTGCTGCGCTTCTTTCAATAGAACAACCTGTTTCTCGGCAAACATGGGGTAACGCCTGCAGGCATTAATTACTTCGCTCCAAACGGCATCTTTACCATAAAAAACAGTCAAATTAAAGCTGGCCTCACTTTCAGGCAATATTTTATGCTCGGCATAATTGATCGCCTGGTCAATAAAATATTCCTCCTCACCTTCTAACCAATACACCGGTTTGAAGACCTTCTTTTTCCAATCACTGATAATTTTATCTGCAGACATAGTTAGAGTGTAAAAATAATACAATCGGTTTGTTTGAATTAATAATTAAGAATTAATAATTAGTAATTCCTTCTGATTATAGAATCTATTTATACAATAAGAGCCCTGCAGTGCAAGGCTCATTATCAATTATTAATTTTTAATTACTAAATTAGTTCAGACTTCTAAAATCAACCGGCACCAATTTACTTACACCCGGTTCCTGCATTGTTACACCATAAATAACATCCACGGCACTCATCGTCATTTTATTATGCGTTACGATGATGAACTGCGAGTTTTGGCTGAACTGCTTGATCATATTGGTGAATTTACCAACGTTGGCATCATCCAGCGGTGCATCAACCTCATCCAGGATACAGAACGGTGCAGGCTTAATCAGATAGATAGAGAACAATAACGCAGTTGCTGTTAATGTCTTTTCTCCTCCACTTAACTGACCGATACTGCTTGGACGTTTACCTTTTGGTTTAGCAACGATATCGATGCCCGTTTCCGCTAAATTTTCAGGATCTACCAATACCATGTCAGCCGTATCATCTTCTGTAAATAAGGCTTTAAATACTTTCTGGAAATTCTCTCTTACTTTATTGAAAGTATCAAGGAACTGTTGGTTGGCCGTTGCTTCCACTTCCTGGATCGTTTGCATCAAACTATCTTTCGCAGTAACAAGGTCATTCTTTTGTTCCATGATGAACTCGTAACGTTTTTTCATTTCCGTATACGCTTCAATCGCCGTAGGATTGATCTCTCCGATATTTTCTAAACGCTTGCGCATTTTTTCGTTACTAGCCTGTAATTCTTCTAAAGGTGTATCGCCAGTCCTCGCTTCATCAATAATTGCATCCAGGTCGATCTTGAACTCAACGTTCAATCTTTCCTTCATTCCTGCCAGTTGCAATTTCAATTCAGATAATTTATCCTTTATCTCATTTAATATATGATCGATACCTTCTTTAGACTTTTGTTTGTGGCGAAGCTCACTTTCTTTCTCAGATAAAATATTACGGATATTGTAATAAGCCTGATCCGCTTCGTTCAATTTCAGTTCTTCTACTTCTTTATTTTGTAACATCGTTACCAATAAAGCTTCTACTTCAGTTAATGCATCAGCGGTTTCAGTAATACTTCCTGATGCTTCGCTTAATTGCGCCGTACTATTTTCAACCTGAACTTTAAGGTCATTCAATTGATTGCTCTTAAATTCAAATTCCTGTTGTAATGAAGTGATCTTGCTTTGCAGTTTAGTAAATTGTAAGTTGCTATCATTGTATGTAGCAGTTGCAAAAGTATATTCCTGTTCTGCCGTAGCATAATCCTGTTCAATCGCTTGTAGCTTATCTCCTAATTCTTCTAATTGTGTATTGAATTTTTCCAGTTCATCCCTTGTACTTGATATCGCTTCGCGATTTGTTTCCAATTGATGTTTCAGGTCTTCAATTCTTGCTGTGCTCGTTTCTTCTAAATGATATAAATTCTCGATCTTATTTTGTAAAGAGAAAACAAAGTTGGTCAGGTTATTAATATCCTGTTGTGTTTGTTTGATGGCATTGTCTTTCAACCCTTCGTTAAAAGCAATTACTTCATTCTGGCGCGCTTGTATCGTTTCTTTTAAAGTAGCAACAACAGCTTCCTGCTCAGTAATGCTTTCGATTAATTTTTCTAAGTTCTTCGCACGGCCGATCTTTTTACCTTCAAACAAACCTACACTACCGCCGGTCAATGAATATTTACCTTTTACGTATTTACCCGTTTTTTCCAAAACAACCGCGCCATTGCTATTGCGTAATGCTTCTTCATTTTCTGCGATAAAAACATTGCCCAATAAGTGTTTGGCAAGATTAGCATACTTGCTATCGATCTCAACAACACTCAATGCAGCAATTGTTCCTGCAGGCTGATGTGTTTCTTCAAAGCCTGTGAATTTATCTTGCAAGAAGAAATTTGCTTTACCTTTTTTGTTATTATCTAACAGATGAACGGCTTGCAATCCTTCCTCCAGATTATTAACTACATAATAATTCAGGTATGGTTCTAATACATTTTCTACTGCTGCACGATATTCTTCTTTTACATAAATGATATCACTCAACAAAGGCGCTTCGTGGTTCCAGTCTTTATTTTTATGTAAGAACTTAACACTTTCAGGATACCCTTCCATTGAATCGATCAGACTCTTCAATAAAGCGTGCTCGTTCTTTTTGCTATCTAACTTTCTGCTTTCTTCCGCTAATTCACTACGCAGGTTTTCTAACACATTTTGTGTTTGTAGAATTTGCTCTTTTGTGAATTCATGGTGATCCTGTAATTGTTGCAGGTCTATTTTTCTCTGTTCTAATTCTTCCGTCTTAATTTTTTTCTCAGCTTCTACCTGCTGTATTTGTGTTTGACGTTGCGTTTTTTCTTCTTCGATCTGCGCTACTGTCCTTTGTAAATTCTGAATGCTGGTATCTGCTACAGCAACATTTTTTTCTGCTTCGAACTGTGTACGCTGAATGGCCTGGTTCTCTTTTCTTAATGAATCGATGCTGCTTCTTTTTTCATCAAACACTTTACGCTTATCTTCTACCGTATTTTTAAGTTCATCCAGTTTACCTTCAAACTCTTCGAGCTTTACTTCTTCATCTTTTATTTGAATGCTGGTGAATTGAATGCTTTCATCAAGACCGGTTAACTGTCCGCTTGCTTTTTGCAAAAATTCATTCAGGCTGAATTCTTTTTCTTTAAGGTGTTGTAAACGTTGTGCCGTTAAGCTTTTTTCGCTTTCCTTATTACGGACAGTGCTCAGCATTTCGTTGAAAGCGTGCTGCATTTGCTGTAAGGCTTTTTCCTTTTCGACAAACTCCAGTTTTTCCTGTTGCAGCGCTGCATCTTCTACCGCGATCGCAGTTTCCAATTCGATACGTTTATCAACTTCGGCTTGTTGTTGTTCGTTCAGGTTACGGTATGTGATATTAAAACCTTCCAAAGAAGCTTTAGCCAATTCTATGCTAACCTCTTTGTATTCTTTCTTTATCTCGAAATATTTTTCTGCTTTTTTAGCCTGACTTTCTAAGCTTTTTAGCTGATTATTGATCTCAAACAATAGATCTTCAATACGGGCAAGATCCTGTTCAGTCGCATCCAGTTTAAGTTTGGCTTCCTTTTTACGTGTTTTGTAGATGGTGATGCCGGCAGCCTGTTCTAACATTTTGCGACGGCTATTCTCTTTATCCTTGATGATATCATCTACCATCCCTAATTCAATGATCGCGTAGCTATCTGTGCTAACGCCGGTATCCATGAAGAGGTTGTGAATGTCTTTTAAGCGGCAGGCAACATCATTCAAACGATATTCACTTTCTCCGTTCTTGTAGTATTTACGCGTTACTGTTACCGTATTAAATTCAGTAGGTAAAAGATTTTTTGTGTTTTCAAAGGTAAGACTCACTTCTGCCAAACCGCTGGCACTACGGGTTTTAGAGCCATTGAAGACAAGACTCTCTAAATTCTCACTACGTAAATTGCTGATCTTATGCTCACCAATTACCCAGCGGATACTATCGATAATATTGCTTTTACCACAGCCATTGGGGCCGATAACACCGGTAATACCTTCATCAAAATTGAGAACGGTTTTATCGGCAAAACTCTTAAATCCTTTAATTTCTAAGCTCTTTAAACGCACAGTAACAATAGTTTAGTAGGATGGCAAATATAATGGAACAAGGTAAAACAAACATTTCATGATGTACACCAAAAAAGCATAGTTATTCACACCTTTTTCACAGGTTTAGCACAGTTTTGTGGATTAAATGTTTCTAGCTTGATTAATAATTTAACCCGGTCCTAAATACTTGTATAGAAATTAATTTTATTACTTTAGCCGTTCTTATAGTTTAACCAATAATTTTTTACGTATATAAATGCTATTTACTTCATTAAATTTTGCTATTTTTCTTCCAGTAGTTTTTATATTATATTGGTTTGGAACAAATAAAAATTTATCCCTACAAAACATCTTACTCCTTTTAGCTAGTTATTTTTTTTATGCATCTTGGGATTATAGATTTTTATTTTTACTCATTTTTTCAACCCTTCTAGATTATTTCACCTCCATACAAATGTTTACCGCTGAAAATCAACAAAAGAAAAAGTTTTGGTTTTGGTTAAGTATAAGTATCAATCTTGGCTTTCTTGGTTTTTTCAAATATTATAATTTTTTTACTACTTCTTTTGCTGACAGTCTCTCTTTACTAGGAATCCAAGCTAATTTCTGGACTCTAAAAGTAATTTTACCTGTAGGCATTTCTTTTTATACTTTTCATGGCTTATCTTATGTAATTGATATTTATAAAGGCAGAATTAAGCCAGAAAGAAATTTTATAGATTACGCTTTGTTCGTCAGTTTTTTCCCTCTACTTGTTGCGGGCCCTATTGAAAGAGCCACACATCTTTTACCACAAATTCAGAAAAAAAGAGATTTCAATTATTCTGCTGCAGTTGATGGAGTGCGCCAAATTTTATGGGGGCTTTTTAAAAAAATAGTAATTGCAGATAATTGCGCCAAGTTTGCCAATACCATTTTCAATAATTCAAATAGTTATTCAGGTAGTACACTTGTTTTAGGAGCCTTATTTTTTACATTTCAAATTTATTGTGATTTTTCAGGTTACTCTGATATTGCAATAGGAACCGCGAGGCTTTTTGGTATAGATCTGTTAAGAAATTTTGCTTTCCCTTATTTTTCAAGAGATATTGCAGAATTTTGGCGGCGTTGGCATATTTCTTTATCAACTTGGTTTAGAGACTACTTATACATTCCACTAGGTGGTAGCAAAGGTGGAACATGGATGAAGATCAGAAATACTTTTATTATATTTTTAGTGAGTGGTTTTTGGCATGGAGCCAACTGGACATTTATCGTATGGGGCTTTTTAAATGCCCTTTATATTATGCCTTCCATTATTTTAAATACTAATAGAAATAATCTTTATACTGTTGCATTAGGAAGGCTTATACCATCGGTTAAAGATTTTTTTTCTATTCTCCTTACTTTTTTGTTGACCGTATTTGCTTGGATATTTTTCAGATCAGAAAATTTACACATGGCAATTAGTTATATAGCCAAAATTTTCACTCCAACGCTATTTAAGCTTCCCTATTTCCCGGGAATTGGGTTAAGTGTTTCCACTTTTATTTTTACATTCTTGTTTATACTTATTGAATGGATAGGAAGAGAGAGACAATATGCTATACAATTTATAGGTATGAGTTGGCCAAGATCAATTAGATGGTCTTTTTATATAACTTTAGGGCTAATTATTTTTTATTTTGCTGTTTCTACGCCTAGTCAACAATTCATCTATTTCCAATTCTAAAAATGAAAATATTTCTTAAGAAAATAATTGTTTTTTTGGCGCTTTTTTTATTGATAGCCACAATAATTCAAATTGCATTGTCGGTAAAAATAAAAGGCAAGATTATTAGTGGGCATGACAATCTAGAACAAATAGCAAATGCAGACGTTGTTTTTTTGGGCAGTTCCAGATGTTGGGTACAATTTGACCCCCATTTTTTTGATAAAACATTTAAAGTAACAAGTGCTAATATTGGCGTAGATGGTCACTCTGAAATAGCGATGGCAATTGTTAGATTAAAAGATTATTTAGAAAGAAATAAGCCGCCAAAATTTGCAATTCTAAGTTTTGACCCGCTAATGTCTGCAGGAAGCGAAAAGAATAATACGAATTATGTCCATAAGGATAATTTTGCTCGTTATGCTTTTTATCCAAATAGTAAAGATCTGCTATTTGTTAATTATTTTAATTTTACTACTGCTGAAAAATACATTCCACTGTATTCCATTTTTAAATACAATCTCTTATACAATGCTATTTTTACAAAAAAAAACGATAGCTATATAACCTACGGATATGAAAAACATGATGAGCAATGGGATACGATCTCAAACCCTATTACAGGGGAAATGAAAAATTGTTTTTTTACTGCCCGTGATATTCCTTCGGTAACTAATTCATTAAATGAACTAAATGATTTATGTATTAAAAATAATATCAAATTATTATGTATTCAAACTCCTGTGTATAAAGTTATACAAGACGATATAGTTTTTTCGTATCCCGCGTCAATAGCAAAAAGCCTCGCTATTCCTTTTATTGATGTCAACGTTCCTTCAATCAGAAATAATATAACTTATTTCTATAATTCTGATCACCTTAATACAAGCGGGATAGCACAGATTGATACACTGTTTAAAAGAAGTAATCTTTTAAACACGTTTCTAAAACAGTAAATATCCTTTAATATAAATCTTTCTATTAAAAATTTCAAGAACAACCAATATTTTAATTTTTACTTATTATATTGCCTAAAACCTTAATTTATGATCTGGAAGAATAGCCTGCTTTTTGTAAAACCACAGGGAAATAGTTACCATTTTAAAATTGAATCGGTATTAGAAGAAACGTATTGGCGCTTTATTATTACGGATATTACCGAAGACCATGAACCGCTTTTGGAAGCAACTTTATTTATTGATTTCGATCTGAAGAAAGAAACGTTTTCTCATTGGCCCACAAATGAATTGTATGCTTCTGTATCTCCCGTAATTGAAAAAGAATTACTGGTACAAAGAAAAGAATGGAAAGCGTAGCGTTACAATTTTTCTATTGATGAGATCAATATTTTGCGGATAAAATTATCTCCATCGCTTGGTTGCTCCTGAATTTTTCTTACGATGCTCATCCCATGCACAACTCTGCCGAAGGCTGCAAAACCTTGTCCGTCGCCCAGCATTTTATTACCGTAATCAAATTGTGTCTGATCGCCGATGCAAATAAAAAATTCCGTATTGGCTGTTCCTATTCCTGTTCTTGCTAATGAAATTGTTCCATCAGTATGCGACAAGCCGGTTTCTTTCGTTGATTCAAGCATTATCCCCGGCGTATTGATAAGCCGTTTCGGATCAGTTTGCCAGATTCCTCCTTGTATCAACCCAACATTATCATCCGTTGTTAAACCTTCTGTTAATAACACGCGGTAGAAACTGCTATTATCATAAAACCCCGAATCTACGTAAGATAAAAAAGCAGCCACAGTTTTTGGCGCCTGTTTAGAAAAAAGCGCTACTTCAATATCTCCGTAATTGCTGTGTATCATAATATGCGGATCAGCATACTTCGTTTTGCAGCCAACTAAAAAAGATAAAAGAATGATAATAATAAACTTATTCATCAACCAAAATTAGTTATTTATAATTCAACGATATTTGCACCTTACTTTAATAAAAAAGGAAATTATGACAGCAGAGATCGTTACAGCAAAAGGTACCATGAAGTTTGACCTATATGAAAAAGAAACACCGATAACCGTTCAGAACTTTGCCAAACTGGCAAAGAGTGGCTTTTATGATGGCGTTACATTTCACCGTGTTTTAAAAGGCTTTGTATTACAAGGTGGCGACCCTAATACGAAAGTAGGTGCTAAAGGCCAGCCGGGAGCTGGTGGTCCGGGTTATAGCATTAATTGTGAAACAAGTGCTGAAAAACAATACCATGATAGAGGTGTGCTATCAATGGCACATAGAGGCAAAAATACAGGCGGTTCTCAGTTCTTTGTTTGTATGACACGTGATATGACCAAACATTTGGATGGCGTACACACCTGCTTTGGAAAAATTACTTCAGGTGAAGAAGTTATTGATGACATTAGAGAAGGCGACATCATAGAAAAAGTGATCGTTCATGATTAAGTAATAAAAGAGGCCATTGCGTTTTAACGCGATGGCCTCTTTCTCTTTAACTATCAAAAATTATATCTCTATCTTTTCTAAAATTACAAGTGCTTCTTGTAAATTAACCCAGGCGGTTTGCCATTCTTTTTTAGCATCCTGGATCTTTTTCTTTTCGCTTAGTTCAAGCAAAGGATTAGAATCAACATACTGTTCTAATTTTTCCAATGATTCTTTGTGCAGATCCATTAATTTATTTTTATGATCCATAATATTAATTTTTAAGTTTCATAAAATTTAAATGCAGTTACGCTGCTTCGTCTCTTAAAGCTTTGATCTCATTGTGAGAAGCTTTTAATTTTTGTTGTTGTGTTAAAACGATCGCTTTAATAAAAGCAGGCAATTCTTTTTCTTCTAAAGCAGATTTGTATGCTCTTTGTGCTGCATCTTCACCTGCTTCGCAGTTAGATAAAACAGCATGACGAGTATGACCTGTAAAAACAGCTTTTACATCCATCCAGGCCCTGTATATTTTACCACTGTTGGTAGTTCCGTGTTCGATGTCTCCACCTTGCACTTCTACCTCGGTACCTAAAGTCATTATTAATTGACGACTTTCATCAATCATACTTAAGAAAAGTGATTTTAAATCATCATCATTTCCTTCCAGTTCTTTTATAGCACGTTCATAACCAATAATTCTATCGTTATTGATCATTATCAGATCGTTTAAAACCTCTGTTGTTGCGGTTGCTGTGATTGTTTCCATGATTATGTGTTTTATTTGAAAATATAGAGTAAAATTCATGCCAGTTTACGCTTATTAAAGAATTGATAATCGTTAAATAACATTGCGCTGACAGTTCCCCGTCTTGAGGAGTTTTTTTCGCAAGCTAAAAATCGAAACTTATAAGTAATTTCGCCGCACTAACTAACAATTTGACAATATATTATGTACAAAGCAGTGTTTATAGATATGGACGGTACCCTTTTGCAAAAGGATCATACTATCAGTGAAACTAACAAACAAGTCATTAAAAAATTACTAGATAAAGGGGTATTAATTGTCCCGATTTCAGCCCGCCCCCTTCATGGCATATTACCCATTACCACACAATTATTCCCCGATACAATTCCTGTTGTGAGTCTAAATGGCAGTTATATATTTTTAAATAACGAGATCATCTATCAATCACATGTTCCATTAGAAGACGTGATAAATGTGCAGAAAGAAATTGCGCCATACGATGTATCTGCCATGTATTATAGCCAGATGGAATGGTATGCAGAAGCAGATAATGCACATATTCAAAAAGAGCAAAAGATCACTGATGTTAAGATCAAGATCCAGCCTTTTGATGCAACAGTTAAAGAATGGCAAACAAAACATAATGGCCCTAATAAAATACTAATTGCCGGAAATGCTGATCTGATAAACGGAATTGAAAAAACATTAATTGATCAGCACGGAGATAAGTTGAATATGTCGAAATCAAAAACTACTTATCTCGAAGTGATGAGTTTAACATCTTCAAAAACAAAAGCGATCGAATTTTTATTGGAGAAATACAATATAAAACAAAACGAGATCATTGCTATTGGCGATAATTATAACGACAAAGAAATGATCGAGTTTGCAGGCGTTGGCGTGGCCATGGGCAATGCTCCCGAAGAAATAAAAAAGGTAGCTGATTACATTACCGATACCAATAATGAAGACGGGGTGGCCAAAGCTTTACATCATTTTTTTAAATAAGGTTTATTAATAAAGAAAAGAGGCCGCAAGCCTCTTTTTTATTTTTTACATCATTTTATTTTGTTGAATCAACACGATTGTTTGTAGTACTATCATACCCAATATTGTCGTCATTACTATTATTATTGATAGTACTATTGCTAGTTTTGATACTATTAAAATAATCTTTTTGTGCATTAATTATTGCCTGATCGCGGTCATGCTCTAACTGCGCTACATATTTTCTTCTTTCACTGCGCGGGATACCTTTGGCATGTTTGGCGTCCCATATCCTTTGCTTGTAATCATTTTTAATATCCTGTATCTGTAATTCCAATTTACTTGGCATTTGATAGCCGTAGGGATAACCATATGGATACCCGTACGGATAATAGAAAGGAGAATAAAAATAGGGATAACCAAAACCGATACCAATGCCTGGCCTGTAAAATCCGCCGCCATGATAAAAACCACCACCATGGAAGCCACCTCCTCCACCGTGAAAACCACCGCCGCCTCTTTGAGCTGAAGCACTAAATGTTATTGCGGCAAATAACAATGCTATAGATAACTTTTTCATGATCTGTATGTTGTTTTTAAGTTAGACTCTATAAGAATAAAAAAGATTATCCGATATTGAATCATAACTAATCGATAACAAATTACAAACCATTTACGTAAATACGCAGCGTCAAATTGTTAAATAACAAACCGCTAATTAAAGAAATGCTTGATAAAAATAAATATTATATTTCTTTAGCAACAAATCGATAACCAACTCCTGATTCAGTAACGATGTATTTAGGTTTATCAGAATTTTTTTCAATCTTTTTTCTTAGTTGAGCTACAAAAACGCGTAGATATTGAGATTGTGTAATATAATCTGCGCCCCAAATCTCCTTTAGAATATATTGATGTGTTAGTACTTTCCCTTCATTCTTAACAAATAGCGCCAGTAGTTCATATTGTGTTGCTGTAAATTTTACCGGCTCATTGTTTCTCTTTATTGTTCGGGTTGAAAAATTGATCTCAAAATCTTCATACCTGATAGCAGGACTATTTTCGGCAACTAAACAATTACGTAATAGGGATCGTATTCTTGCCAGTAATTCTGCCGTACGGAATGGCTTAATTAAATAATCATTAGCGCCATTATCCAAAGCTGTAACGATATCATCTTCATTATTTTTTACAGAAAGGATAATAACAGGTTTTGTATACCATTCCCTCAATTTTTTTAACACCGTGTGGCCATTTTCATCAGGCAATCCCAGATCAAGAATAATAAGATCGGAGGAGGATGTTGCCGCTGCCGCCAACCCCTCTTTTGCAGTATTTGCTTTTGCTACTTTATAACCACTGGTCTGCAAAGTGATCTCCAACAATTTTCTCATTTGAATCTCATCGTCTATCACTAGTATTTCTGCATTGTTCATTTTTATGTGGTTTTAAGTAATATAGTTTTAGCGGGTATTTTTATTATAAATTTTGCGCCCCCTGATATACTTTTTTCTAACGTTATGTTTCCATTATGAACTTCTATGAAACCTTTTACTATTGAGAGACCAAGACCTCTTCCTTCAATAGCATTATCTACCCTATAAAATTTATCGAATACTTTATTGACCTCCTTTTCTGAAATACCTTTGCCATTATCTTCTACGACCAGTAACAATTGTTCATGCGTATTATTGGCAGTAATAGTAATGACTGATTTTGCAGGTGTATATAGTGCGGCGTTGCTTATAAGATTGTACAAGACCTGATCAATTAAGCCTCTATCGATCTTAAATAAAGGAATATGCTGTTTAACAGAAATATTTACAACATGATCTTTTAACTGATCGTCGAGTTGATGCGTAACATTGTGTATCAATTCATCAATATCGCACCAATCTTTTTTAAGTTGTAAGAATCCTGATTGAAGCCTGGAAGTATTGAGCAGATTTTCTACCTGTTGATTTAATTTTAGCGAAGCCGTTGATATTTCCGTTAATAAACCCTTTTTATCTTCCGGGGATATTGTGGAATTTTCCAGCAGTAAATTATCTGTAGCCCCCATAATTACTGAAATCGGCGTACGCAATTCATGCGAAAGGGCATTTAGTAATGTCTCGTATAATTTTAATTTGTTCTCTTTTGCTTCTTTGGTAAAAACAGATTTTTCAAATTGTAACAATATATAAAATAATATCGAAATACATAGTATTGGCAAGAGTAAGCTTATCGATAGTGCTGTGCCTTTGAAAATGTAAAGTGTATACCCTATTATTGATATTGAGCTTATAATCAATGCAATAATTAAATATTTATTGCTTTTCCATCTGTGATTTGATAATATAAAGGGATTTATGCTCATTAAATACTATACATATATTAAATTAGTATATAAATATATTCAGCGATTATTGTAAAATTTTAATAAAAATACAGGAAATATCTAATAAATCTTTATTAAATGAATAAATTGAATGAATTAATATGAAACATTATAAAATCTATTATTAAACCCATCAGCTACAAATAAAAAAAATGCCATCCGGTTCAGGAAGGCATTTTATTACTTGAACGGTTGTTTATTTAGCTTTCCAGCTATTATTAGAGAAATTCATATCAGGAAATATCTTATCCGGATCAATAACAACAGTTTTTAACTCTTCCGTAGTAGGTAATTTTACATCCCAAACTGATGTATTATTCCATACCTCAACAGGTAATTTTACTGTTCCCTTGGTACCCGATTTTGTTTCATAAGCGATCAATACCGGCATTGCCATTTTATCGAGGTTAGCAATAGTAACAATAGCGCCATCCTGCGCATCACCATGTTCATACTTCACTTCCATTATTGCCTGATCTAATTTATAATTTTCCAAGAACCATTCTTTCCAAAACCAACCTAGATCTTCACCCGCTACATTTTCCATTGTTCTGAAAAAATCCCATGGCGTAGGATGCTTATATGCCCAGCGCTGAATATATGTTCTGAAGGCATAATCAAACATATCCGGTCCTAATACCTGATCCCGTAATAATTCCAACGCCAACGCAGGTTTATAATATAATGCTACAGATATATTCTTTTCTTTCATCGCGTCGGGACTTGTCATTATTGGTTCACTAGTAGGGCTGAATATATAAGGAGCAAATTGTTCCATGTTCTTAGGTTTATGGTAAAATTCTCCATGGTTAAAGTCTATGGCGGATAAAGAATTAATGAAAGTATTAAACCCTTCATCCATCCATCCATATTTACGTTCGTTACTACCCACGATCATTGGGAACCAGGTATGTCCGAATTCATGATCTGCCACTTCAAATAAAACATCTGCTTCAAATTGTGTATTACAAAAAACTATACCGGGGTATTCCATTCCATTAATATTGCACGCGACATTTGTTGCAACAGGGTAAGGATATTCATACCAGCGTTTGCTATAATTTTCAATACTTCCTTTTATAAATTCAGTAGACCTGCCCCATTTATCTGGCCCTGCTTCTTCTGCAGGATACACACTCATGGCAAGCGCTTGTTTACCACTTGGTAAATTAATTCTTGCTGCATCCCAAACAAAAGCTTTGGAAGAAGCCCATGACACATCTCTTGCATTATTCATTTTATAATGCCAGGTAAGTGTAGTGGCTTTGGGTCTTGATGAAGGATCAGTCACTTCATCTTCTGATCTTATAGAAACAGTTTTATCACTCTTTCTTGCTTCATCTAATCTTTTGATCTGCGTAGCTGTTAATACATCGGACGGATTTTGTAACTCGCCGCTACAAACAACAATATGAGATGCAGGCGCAG
>Ga0206961_1048_pt1 | contig 33225 bp, 22 predicted proteins | sample Alteio_BWOrgHeat_30_FD_153238 | JGI IMG/M metagenome (GOLD analysis project Ga0206961, IMG submission 153238) | Enriched cells from forest soil in Barre Woods Harvard Forest LTER site, Petersham, Massachusetts, United States -... | ecosystem: Environmental > Terrestrial > Soil > Temperate forest >...
ACGGGGCGAGACATGGATGTAGACAAAGATTTTGATTTCGTGGTCCGGGGGGCGAACATCCCGCCGTACGAGTCGGGGATCTTGCTTTCGGTCACCCCCGAAGAAGCTGGTTGGGAGACACTCCAGTTCTGCGTTCGTCGGATGAAGCCGGGAGAGGTTCTCAAGGGTACTACTGAAGGTCAGGAAGCCATCCTTGTCGTGCTTGGCGGCAAGTTAACGATCGACTGGGGAGAGGGGCCGAAGGCCCTTGGGAAACGAGTAAATGTGTTCGCTGGATACCCGTACTCGGCTTACCTTTCCGCTGGTCTCTCGTTTTCGATCCGCGCTGACACGCTCGTCGAGTTCGCCGACACACGCACGAAGTCCAACAAGAAGCTTTCTCCTCGGATAATCATGCCCACGCAGGTGGCCACAGAGATTCGTGGTAACGGCAATGCCACAAGGCAAATTCTACGAATCGTCAAGCCGGAAGCCGAGGCTGATAAGTTGATGGCGAACGAGGTCTTCACGCCAGATGGCAGTTGGTCAAGTTATCCTCCGCATAAACACGACACTCTAAATTTGCCGAAGGAATGCGATCTCGATGAGATTTACTATTTTCGCGTAAACCATCCCGACGGTTTCGCGCTGCTACGGGTCTACGACAGCGAAGGGAAAAGGGATCAAACTACGGTAGTCCGAGACGGTGATCTCGGAATATTACGAAGCGGATATCATTTCGTCGCCGCACCACCAGGATACCAGGTTTATTACCTCGCCGTTCTTGCCGGAGCGGCTCGAAATCTTGCCGCAAGCACTGATCCGCGCTACGACCATCTCAAGCATCAGGTACAATCGCTCGATCCGCGCGTTCCATTCGTACACGACGTCTAAGTCGCGGGACGCTTCCTCTGACGAATAGGCTTGGTCGCTACTTTCTCGTCATTTGGCGACAAGTTGAGCTTTCTGTAGAGTTCTTGAAACCGGGAGTCTGAGCGCACCTTGTCGAACCGCGGATCTAAGCTTAAGTTGTATACCTCGACGCAGCGGTCTGCGAAGGCCTTGGCCAGCAGCGTGAAACCTTCATCTTTGTTGCCAAGATTAAACTGGATCAGCGCAAGTTCGAACGGAGAAATATATCGTTCCTCCGCGAGTGAGTCTAATCTGCGTATTATGCTACGCGCCTCCTGGTCCCTGCCAAATCGCGCAAGCGCTCCGCCGAGTGCCCCGAGGACTCGAGGACTCGGAGGAGAAAGATCGATCGCCCGCTTGAAAGCGGCAATGGCTTCATCTTCTTCGCCCCGCTGCTCCTGAACCAAGCCCAACGTCCAATATACAGGGGAGAAATATGGGTTTAGCTCGATGGTCTTGTCGCACTGCTCCAAAGCCAAATCGTAGTTTCGCTGGTAATAGTAGTAGAGAAGGGCGATATCGCGCGAAAAGATGGACGACAGCGGATCTAAGGCCTGCGCCAACTTGATCTCGTCCATCGCTTCAAGAAGTCGGCCTACTGGAGCAAGGCAGGAAACAGCATACCAGTGATGCGCGGTGGCGTTGCGAGCGTCTAGATTGATCGCCCTGCGAAACTCTTCTTCCGCTCCGACCCAGTCCCAGTCTTGGGTTGCCTTGATGTGACCCATGCTGGCGTGAGCTTCGCTCGATTCGTTGTCGAGGAGGAGGGCATGAGCAGCGCTGGAAACCGCTTTTGTCCATACTTCTGCGGGTGCGTGCACACCATAGTGTGCCGAAAGGTTATATGCATTGGCTAATCCTGCGTAAACTTCAGCCGACCGGGGATCCTCTTTAGAAGCCTGTGAGAAGAGATCAATAGCTTTTAGCAGGCTAGGTTCTGTTCGTTGATTCAAATGATAGCGGGCTTGGATATACAAATTGTGTGCTGCGAGATTGGCGTCCCCCGTCGCCCCTGCTTGATGGCCATGATACTGTCGGCGTATCAATTGACGAAGGTTGTCGGAGACTATCTTGGCCACTTCTTCTTGTGCCTTCAGCCTGTCATCGGCAGCCTTTTCGATCATGCCAGTCCAAACATAATATCCGCGCTCCGAGTCGGTCACATGAGTCGTAATTCGCAGTACGCCGCCGGATCTCTGAACGTTTCCGCTGATGGTCATTGCGGCCGCGCTTTGGCCGTCCCGCCCTCCTCCATCGGAACTGGCTACGACTACGAGATGTTCGATTTGGCCCAGCGCTCGTACAAGTTCATGCAGAAGGGCGTTGCAAAAAGGGCGCTCACTTTCGCTTTCGCTATCATCCGAGAATGGAATGATGGCAACTGAGTTTCTGCTGGGGAGAGTTGGAATGACGGTGCGCGGGGGAGGTTGCCGCCCAAACAAAAATGTAGGTATGTACCCGCCCTTCGGCAGCTGAATAACAAGGTCGTCGAACTTGCCCTCAGTTTCATAGTAGAGAGCCATGCGCATCCTCAGTCGTCTTGCTTCGACACGGACCAGAGGATCCATCCGAGGGTCGAAGCTCTCATCCTTTCCGAAAACGTCAACTGCAACAGCGTATTCCTTCAACTTGTCGGCGTTTCCGCGGAGGGTTTGATCGACGATAAAGGTAAGGAACGTTCGCAGTCGTGCGACGGGTTGGAAGGTTCTACTAGCCGCGATCTTACGGACTGCAAGCCTGATAGCCTCGTCGCGCCGCAAACTCTCGTCTTCCCGTTTGTGAGCTTTCCGTGCCACAACCGAATGATACACGAAGCGTGTTGTCGCCTGAACTTCAGAACGCGGCGTAGGCTGAGCTTGAAACCTGTGACTCGCGGGAGTTCCTCATAGATGGCGAGGGACAGGTTCTTCGATCGATTCGTCGCAGGATAATCGGCTACCGAAGCGAAAAGATTACGCCACCTACCAGGCGTACGCCGCGAGCACTCGGGGCTTACCGGGATCCTCGCCGATGACTGCTGTACTGATCACGATTTGGAGGTTCTTGTGTTTCCAATCACCGGGAGCGAGTTCTTGGGCTTGTGCCAAACAGGAATTGTCTGTCAGGCATTCGCTGGCCGCTTCGGTGCCGAATGAAAGAATTCCCGCGGCCGTGATGAGAGGCCGCCCGGTCGTGGGATCAATGACCCTGGAAATCAGGGCATAGTCTTGCGTGATTTTAGCACCCGGATCGTGCGAGGTTCCTTGCACACTCCATTGCTTCGACGCGGGATTGTTACGGTCGGAAATGTAGCGCAAGTTGGCGTCGCGCACGAACCCGAACCGGAGGCCGTCGTTTAACTGAACCGACCACGGGTTGTTGCGGCCACCGATAAGAATGACGGGACCTTCCTGCAAATCTCGCAACTCCGCTTCGTCCGCGCGACGAACGCGAAACGTTCGACCTCTATTTCCCAGCAATCCCGCCAGAGTTGTCAAAGCCAAAGTGTCGCCAAAGCCTACATGAGCGTGCCGATACCACGTAGGCAGCGCCGCGATCGCTGTGGCTACTGCGTCCGGCGGGGGAGGATTAACCATCGGAGCCGATGGAGAGTTTGCATCAGATATGCAAAGCAACACCGGCGATGCCGCGTCTTGTATCGGGGCCCAAAACCGATCGAGCGGGCTTTCTCGGGGCGGAAGCTTCCACCACACAAAGGCAGAAACGAGTACGCAGCAAGCCAAAATCCCAAACACGAGTTGCCAGCGTCGTTGCCGAGTCGCGCGTACTGACTCGACCACCATAGGGACGGGCGGCACGGTAACGATCGGTGCCTCGTTGCTCTTAGGGAAAACAAACTCGGGAACATAGGACCGAAGCGGATACTCAATCCGGGCTTCGTTCTCGTGACCGGGCAGCTGGTAATACTGTGCGAGGCGTTTACGCACTTCGGCGGCACTCACGCGAACGACCGGATCCAAACTCGTGTCGTAGTTCGGGTCACGTCCGAAGACCTCGATCCCGAGAGTCCGCTCTTTGACGTCGTCTGTGCTGCCGTTTAGAGCGTGCTCGACCGTGTAACGCAGGAAGTCGCGGAAGCGCTTGCTGTTACGAAAGAAATGGCTGGCGAGAACGCGTTCCATCTGTTCGCGAACCGCTTCACGTTCCACCAAGGCCAAAGAAGAAGACATCGCTACCCCCCGATACCACCAAGTCTGAGAAGTATTACGGAATATCCCGCCATTTTGGGTAGAGCTTACTCCACGACCCACGCGGACGCAATATCAGCACGACATCTCGACGTCAACGCCGAAGGAATCGCGATCGGAAACGGGAGAATTAGAAATGCGCGCGCAGAATCGTGCCGCGATCGTATCGCTACAACACGCCTTCGAGAAACCAGACTTGGTGCAAAGCATTGATCCGAAAAGACGTAACAGGCACATACAAACCCATAACCGTATCGACCTTTCCCGCTACGAGGTCATTTTGATACGACGCCCCCAGATAACAGGACTTCTTAGTCCGTTCGTCCTTGCGTCGGTTTTTTGGCGAAAGCGCCGGAACGTGAAGGTGGGGAGACTCGGTGGTAAGCGAGACCGCAGGGTCTGTTTATCGTTGCGACGAGGTGTCGAGGTTGTTTTCGGTTGTGGGGGACGGTGGGCTCCGGTTACTGGCTGGCACGCTCTGTGGGTTCGGATGCAGTGCTCTGAACCTTTATGTCCCCCGCGTGTTTATGGTGGCTACTAAACGGTCGGCAAAAACAAGCTCCCGTGCTGCCCGCCTGAATGCAAGCCTTTTAACAACTCGCCGGACGTAGCGAACATTCGCCATTCGCTTCAACAGCTTGGGTGTGGGTTGTAGGTCGAGCGTCAGACTTGGACCGATATGTGAAGGGGGAATCCACGATGAAAGAAAAGAGGGTGGTCGTAAAAGCGCTGAGCACCGACTTTCGGCTGCGATGGATGACGGTTCAGGCGTGCATATTGCTGGTGTTTGTCGCGACCGGTCTGACACTAAGCGCCTCCACCGTGTTCGCGCAAGCCAACACGGCGGATATCGTCGGTACAGTCACGGACAGTAGCGGCGCTGCTGTCGGCGGTGCCACGGTCACGCTCACCAACTCGGCTACCGGCATCGTTCAAACCGTACAATCGAACGACTCGGGCGACTACGTTTTCGCGCTCGTCCAGGTGGGCAGCTACTCGGTCAGAGTCACGGCCAAGGGCTTCAAGACCTATGTTGCGCCCGATCTCGCAGTATCCGGCGGAGATCGCGCTCGCATGGACGCCAAACTGGAAGTCGGCGCGGAAACCACAACTGTTGAAGTCCAGTCGGCCGTTGTCCCGGCGTTGCAGACAGACACATCGAACCTCGCCACACTGGTGACGTCACAGGCCGTGGAAGACGTGCCGCTGAATGGCCGCAACATTGTGAAGTTGATTCAGTTGGCGCCGGGGGTTTCCGAAGGCTCTGTGAACGGCGTCTTGTCTGGAACGCGTCCGGACGACCGCCGGCAAGTCAGCTCGTTTACGGCGAACGGGCAAGACGAAACCTTGAACAACGCAATGATCGATGGAATGGATAACAATGAGCGAATTATTGGCGGTAACCTCGCTCGACCCTCGATCGACGCCATCCAAGAAGTCAACGTCGTCACTAATATGTACGATGCCTCATTCGGAAAAACCGGTGGCGCAATCGTTGACGTAATCACCAAGTCTGGTACAAACGATTTCCACGGCACACTCTATGAATTTTTTCGAAACAAAGTTCTGAACACTAATCCGGGCTATGCGTTTCCGTCGAACTCGCTTGGCGGTTTGACCACAGTCCCCCCGAATCCGGCGTATCAGCAAAATCAATATGGCGCCAGCGTGGGCGGGCCCATCAGGAAAAATAAGACGTTTTTCTTTGCGGATTTCGAGCAATTTCGACAAGCCTACGGTCTTTCAGGTTTGGCGGCTTCGACGGTACCGACGCTTTGCGAGAGGGGGACCAAATTAGCGGCGCTACAAGGATACTCCGGAGCCATTACTTGTCCCGACGGCACGAGCCCCACATTGCCGGGCGACTTCTCCGATACGCCGACAATCTCGCAGCCCGGCGGTAGTTCGGCAGCCTGCTCGAATGCGACGGGCGGCAACTATGGTACCGGCGCGTGCCCCTACGTGACGATCCCAAGCGCCAGCATAACTCCACTGGGGCTAGCCTTCTTCAGTATGTACCCGGTACCAAACTGCGCGCCACTTACATCGACCTGCAGCAGCTATACGACTCCGACTGCCATTCGAAAGCAGCATCAGACGACGATTGACGCTCGCGTTGACGAACACTTCTCGGATAGAGACACACTCTACGGACGCTACAACATCAACGACTCTGTTACTTTCACGCCGCCGTCATTTCCAGATTTGACTATCAATCCGACCACTGGCTATCCAGAACCTGCAGGAACCTCGGGCGGCGTGACTCTCAACCCCGGATCGCCTGGTTTTAACGGTGTGAATGGATTCCCTGGCTTTAATTACACGCGAGGGCAGCAGTATGCCATTGGATATGTTCACGTCTTCGAGCCGACTCTCGTGACAAACCTGAAGGCTAGTTATAGTCGACTTTCGATCCGTTCGCTGCCGATCAATAACCAGACGAACGTTTCGAACAAGCTCGGGTTCGCGTGCAGTACGGCTTCTAACTCTCTTAGCAGTGGTGGGAATTGCATCAATGCACCGGGTCTGACGTTCGGCACAAGCCTGGCGATCGTCACTCCGACTAATTACACGGTGCTCGGCGATTCTCCTTTCGTTCCGCTTCTGGAATTCGACAACAACTTACAGTTCAACGGACAAGTAGTTTGGACCAAGGGTTCACACAGCATCAAGCTAGGCTTAGCCGTGATCCATCGTCGGGCGGCGATTGGACAGAGCCCAAGTCCCAACGGAGCCTTTGGCTTCACAGGAAACTACACGGGCGAACCTCTTGGAGATCTTCTTGAAGGGTTTGTCCAAGGCGGCGTTTCTGAGGGCGGTCAGCCCGCAGCTCTTCGCAGTTACACACTGTGGGAGGGTGCGTACAAGTTCTGGGAACCGACGACCTATATCCAAGATGACTGGCACGCAAGACGCTGGCTCACATTGAACCTCGGCGTGCGCTATGACATTTTCACGCCGTTTACCGAGAGTAAGAACCGGATTACAAACTTCAACCAGGCCACTGGTGTGATTATTGGCCCGGGCATTCCTGGGGCCCAGCAATCTGGTCCGACGGCAGGCATCAAGACACCTTACAGGGACATCGCGCCGCGGTTTGGATTTGCCGCTACGCTCAAGCACGACATTGTCGTACGCGGCGGAGTCGGTTTGACTTTCTTTCCGATCAATTACAGTTCGAACTACAGCCTGAGAAACGCACCGGGGAATTACAACGCGAACTGCCAGCTGCAGAACGAGACCGGAACCAATACCGTTTGCTCAGCTCCCTTCGCCAACGGTGCGATAGCGCAATACGGACAACCGGTTTGCGTGAGCAGCACTGGGGCGCCGGCCTCATCCCTTTGCGCGGCGGGCTCGGTTCCCAACTCCGCGAGCGTCGTGGGTCAGTCAGGCGGTTCGTTGTTTGCCGCTGGAGCTCCCGTGCCAGTCACAAACATCAACCTGGTATTTGCACCTTCTGCGGCACAGTGCACGTTTACCACGCTCGCTGCGTACGCTACGACGTGTCCAGCGGCAACAGATCCGTACCAAAGCTACTCGATTAACGCCGCACAGCCCTTCGACAATCCGAACGAATATCTCGAACAGGCTAACTTGAATGTCCAAAAGGCTTTCGGGTCGAACGTGCTGACCGTCGGAGAAGTCACCGAATTAGGTCGCCACGCCCCGAAGATGCTTAACCTACAGGCCCTTTCAAATCCGGGCCAGAACGGCGTTTTGCCACTCTCGTTTCAATTTCCGTGGCTTGCCAAGACGGCTTCAATCAGCGAATACGGCATCTACGGCGCAAACGCGTATGAAGCTCTCCAAACATCGTTTGTGCGGCGCTTTAACAAGGGTTTGACGGCATCCATCAACTACACCTGGGCGCGCGGCATGAGTTTCACCGGGGGAGGTTGTCAGCCCACTCAAACGCAAACAGCGATCAATCCTTGTTACTACGACAACCCACAGTCGCCCGCAAACCCAATCGTCGTTCAGTACTTCAATAAAGGCGGGTTTAACAACAGCAACACCACGATCCGCGATCGAATTGCGTATACGGCTAACTATCAGTTGCCGTTTGGCAAGTCGTCGAAGGGTGTCGAAGCTGCCTTCATTAAGGGCTGGGCGCTGAACGTAGCCGGCACTTGGTCGACGGGGTTGCCGTACACCGTAGGCCAAAGCGTAAACACAACCGGTCTCGGCGCGTCCGGAAACCCTGATCAGGTCTGCTCGGGAAAGATTTCGAATCCCACACACCTGAAATGGTTTGATGCAAGCTGCTTTGTCCACCAGTATGCAGCGAATACTTTTGGCAACGAACATGGCGGCCAGCTTTCCGGACCACACCTCCAGAAGACAGATTTCTCATTCTTCAAGGAGTTTCCGGTTGCCGAACGGTTCCGTGTGCAATTCCGGACGGAGGTGTTCAATTTGTTCAATCATCCCAACTTTAGCAACCCGACGGCGACCATAGCTCAGTTCGCCGGTGGTACCAAGGCGCCTGGAGTGCTCGGAACGGCTGGGTCCAACGTAAACACGAATCCGAATTCCGTGCCGGTGGGCGCCATCACAAGCCTGAACTCAAACTTTAGCTCGCGGCAGATCCAATTCGGATTGAAGGTTCTGTTCTAGGTTTTGCAGTGCCAACGCCAGCTTCGCTGGCCGGTCGCGGAGACTGGCCAGCGAACGCCTCTGATGAGATTTGTTGCCGTGAAAAGGGCCTAGGAGAGCTGTTTGAGAAACCCGCGGATCGAGATTTGGAAAACGGTGCTGGCGGTAGGACTCGTTAGCTCGATTGCGGTCGGCCAAGGAGTGGCCGTGGCGCCGCCAGTGCAAGCGCCCGTTGCAGTAGGACGCGGAGCTCGCGGCGCAACTTCAGCATATCCCGCCCATCCACCCGCAGATCCGGAGATAGTCGATCGCGGGAGGCAACTTTTTGGAGTGAATTGCAGTTTTTGCCATGGGCCAGATGCACGAGGCGGCGAGGGTGGACCGAATCTGCTGCGTTCGCAGGTTGTGCTGGATGATCAGAGCGGTGAGGCCATCGCCGTGGTGGTCCAAAACGGCAGACCCGATAGAGGGATGCCCAAATTCAATATGAGCCTCACTGACGTGCAGACGATCGCTGCGTTCATTCACAGCTTTCCTTTCCGTGGCTCAGAAGTCGTGCCGCAGTCCGCTGTTATGGTCGGTGATGCGAGAGCCGGGGGCGTGTTTTTCAACGGTGCCGGAAAGTGTGCGTCTTGCCATTCCGTCACCGGGGACTTGGCCGGAATTGGCGACAAGTACGATGCCCGTACCTTAGAGACGCGGATCATGATGCCGGGGCGTGGGCGGGGCAGTGCGCCGGTACAGTTGCCTCCCAGTACCGTGACGGTGACGTCGCCATCTGGGGAAGTTGTTAAAGGAACATTACTCCGCATCGATGACTTTGCGGTTTCTGTTACGGATGCCAAAGGGAACCGCCGCACATTTCCTCGGAACGGCGATTCACCGAAAGTTCTGGTAAACGATCCACTGCAAGCACATAAGGCCATGTGGCAAGTCATAAGCGACGACGACATTCACAATTTGACGGCCTACTTGGCGGCGGTGAAATGAGGACCGCGAAGAAAATGGCTTTGGCCGCTTGTTTGTTTTTCTTGCCTGCCACGTCGATGCCTCAGGGCGTCGATCCAACATCTCTCGCAAAGCCTCTTTCTGATTCGTGGCCAACGTATTCGGGCGATTACTCAAGCAGACGGTATAGTGCGCTCGACCAGATCAATCAATCCAACATCAAGAATCTCGCGCTCGCATGGACCGCCAGATTGACCGCAGGCTTTGGCGGTCAAGCAACGTATTCGATTTCCAGCACGGCCGTGGCGCCGCCAACGATTGTCGGTGGTGAGGCGAAGGAAGCCGTACAAGTCGGGGGCAATTTCGGAAACGGCCCAGGTGCCGTAGTCGGCGCTATTCTCGAAGTGAACGGCATCCTTTATATGGCAGCTCCGGACAACGCGTGGGCCGTAGATGCACAAGACGGCACAGTGATCTGGCATTTTTTCTGGAAAACCAAAGGTGGTACGCACGTTGGCAATCGCGGAATGGGAATGTATGGGGACTGGATCTATTTCGAAACGCCAGACGATTATTTGGTCTGTCTAGATGCACGGACGGGAAAGGAGCGCTGGCACAAAGAGATCGCCGATTTTAACCAGCAATACTTTTCAACAACCGCACCGCTTGTGATCGGCAACCATTTGCTTGTCGGAACCGGTGACGATCTTGACGCGCCCGGGTTTCTGCAATCCTACGACCCTGAGACGGGCGAACTGCAATGGAAGTTATACACGGTGCCGATGAAATCCGGCGATCCGGGACTTGATACCTGGGCAAGCCTTGATGCCGCGAGCCACGGTGGCGGTCAAGCCTGGACCGTGGGCGCCTACGATTCTCAAACGCATCTCTATATTTTCGGCACGGGCAATCCGACGCCCGCAAATGTGACTCCGACACGCGGCGAAGGCGACAATCTTTTCACGTGCTCCCTACTCGCGGTAAACGTCGACACAGGAAAGATGGCCTGGTACTTCCAAACGTCACCACACGACACGCACGATTGGGACTCCACTCAAACTCCCGTGCTTGTTGACGGCGCTTTTGCAGGAAAGCCGCGCAAGCTCGTGCTGCAAGGCACGCGCAACGGATATTTTTTTGTTCTCGATCGGGTAACAGGCGAACATCTGCTCACAAGCAAGTTCTCGGAGTCCGCCAATTGGGCGAAAGGTGTCGATCAGCGCGGCGAGCCGATAAGAAATCCTGAAAAGGATTTCACCGTGCCGGGTTCACTTGTTTCTCCAAGTAACTTGGGTGCGACGAATTGGCCTCCGCCAAGTTTTGATCCTGACACCGGGTTGTTCTACATCTGCACGAACGAATCGTTCTCCATGTATTTCTTAATGGATCCCGATCCCCGCGAAGTCACTGGATTAGGCGGCGGACAGGAAGTCGGCCTTGGATCGCTGGGTACGTCAATCGAGGCTGTCGACTACAAAACCGGAAAAATCGTTTGGAAGCATATGTTCAACGGCGCTACCGCGACGGGAATCGGTCTACTCAGCACAGCGGGCAAACTTCTTTTCGGAAGCGATCCGATGGGCAACTTCATCGCATTTGATCCTGCCAAAGGAACCCCGCTGTGGCATGCACGGATTGGTCAGGTCATGAATGCCCCGGAGACATACAGGCTCAACGGGAAACAGTTCGTCGTCGTATCTGGCGGAGACACAATTTACGCATTTGCTTTGAACTGATGTTAGAGCGAGCTTGTACAAAGACCGCTGCTCTGAAGTGCAAAAACGATTGGAAAATCCGGAGGCAATGAAATGTTCGAACATGAAAAGGCAAGTCAGAAAACGCGGCGCCGGTTTCTGAAAGACGTCGCGGCCTACGGAGGTGCAGTTTCTCTCGCAGGAGCTGCATACTTTTCGACCCTGCCAACATTGGCAGCGCAACAGGCGATGGCAGCAGCGGGACCACCCAAGCTGCTTGGTCTCGGATTGTACACGATCCGCGACTTGATGAGCGATTCGGCGGCTTATCAGGCTGTGTTGAGCAAGGTCGCCGAGGTCGGTTACAAAGAAATCGAGCCAGCCGATCGCACCGATGCGAAAGGCGTGGCCTACGCTGGCCTCGAACCGAAAGCGTTTCGTGCGCTGCTTGATAAAAACGGTCTAACGATGCCGAGCACCCATTCGAGTGCTATTGATGGGCCGGACCTGGAGAAAACTCTCGATGGCTTCCAGATCATGGGCATCAAGTATACCGAAGTGATTCAGCCGTCGAATCCACACGCCGGTATTGCAGCGCCTGTGCCATCCCCCACACCCACCCCCGCGCAGGCGCCAGCAGGGAGAGGGCGCGGCCCAGCGCCGCCCCCAACGCGGACGACTGCCGACGTGAAGAAAATGGTGGACGAGATTAACGCGCACGCACAAATCACGAAAAAGTTCGGAATCAAAATGCTAGTCCGTATGGACATCGACGTTTTTGTTCCCCTCTTGGACAACGCGGAAATGATGCCGTACATGGTGATCGCGGATAACACCGATCCCTCGCTCGTTACCATGCAGATTGACATCGGATGGGCGGCCGTAACAGGGCAAGACATCGTCGGAATGTTTAAACGCAATCCTGGTCACTATGAACTTTGGCACGTAAAGGACGTGGTTGGACTCAACAGCATGACGCCACAAATGAGCATTGTAGATCGTCGGCGAGCCTCCTATTTTGTGCCCGCAGGGCTTGGCCAAGTCGACCTCAAGACGATATTTGCCAACGCAAGCGTGGCCGGACTGAAACACATCGGAATCGAACAGGACAACGCGGCCAGTTGGGGCGATTCTCTTGCCGCCGCGCGTGTCAACTATAACAACGTAATGAAACTATTTTCCTAACAAGAAGGCCAAGCACCGGAGGATTTTGATTCGATCTTTGTTACGGGTAGCGATTCTACTCGGCGATTTGACGGAGGAGACAGCATGGACATGATGAATTGTTTAACAAACATAAAATTACGGAACGTGCGGCAGTCGGGAAAGATTTTTGTCGTTGTGACGGTATGTGTGCTCTTCGCAGCCGCTGCAATTGTCTTTTTTTCACCACAAAGTGATGCGCAGGACACAGGGCAGCCTGCAGCGCAAGGCTCACAACCCGCCGCTGCCAGGGGACAAGGCCGCGGTACGGGCGGCACCAATCGGGGCCTCTATGCGAACTTGGAGCACCCCGTTCTTCCGATCGGCTCGGCATTGCCCGATTTCAACCTGCCCGGGATCGACGGCAAGAATCATTCGTCTGACGAATACAAGGGCGCAAAGTACCTTGCGATCGTGTTCGAGTCCAACCACTGTCCAGTTTCCATTGCCTATGAGGGTCGGATCCGTGGAATTTATGAGGACTACAAAGGCAAGGGCCTTCAGTTGATTGCGATTAATCCCAACAACCCTTCGACCGTCGCGCTCAGTGAGCTGGGTTACACAGACATGACGGATGACATGGCGGATATGAAAACGAGAGCGGCACTGCGTCACATCGACTGGCCATATCTGTACGACGGTGATACACAGGCGACGACGATCAAGTTTGGAGCGGTCGCCACTCCTCACATCTTCATTTTTGACCAAGACCGCAAACTGCGCTACGAAGGCCGCATCGACGACTCTACGGCCAGCTCCAAGGTCAAGTCCAATGACGCGCGCAATGCACTTGACGCTATGCTAGCGGGCCAGCCCGTTCCTGTCGCATCGACGCAGACGTTCGGCTGCTCTACTAAATGGCTCTCTTCGCACTCGGCGAGCGTTGCCAGAGAAACAACGCAACTTCATTCGGAGCCGGTGAGTTTGACACCGGCAAGCGCAGAGGATCTAAAAGCACTACGCGCCAACAATACCGGCAAGACGGTGGTCGTAGAATTCTGGTCGCTCAAGTGCAAAGAATGCCTGGCGACATTCAACGATTACGAAACCACGTGGTGGATGTATCGGCGTCGAAAGTTCGACATGGTCACGGTCTCTAGCGACAGCCCGAAGGATTCAGCAGCGGTTCTCGACTATCTGAAAACGCAGCACGCCGGTGGCAAGAACCTGCAGTTCAATTCGACTGATTCCAAAGCATTGCAAGCCGCTGTAGGCGAGAAGTGGAAGGTCGGAACTCCCTTCTTTATGGTGATCGGCCCGGACGGAAGCGTCGTGTATCAGAAGTCTGGAAAGCCCGACATTTTGGATGTGCGCCGACACGTTCTCGCGTCGATCCCGGATGACGGACCTTGGTACGACGTTCAGCAGTATTGGACGTCGGTAATCAAGGGCGGGCAGTAAGCAGTTCCGAATCGATTGCTTTTAATCTTCAACGAAGCCAAGCATGCAAAGAGCGTCGCTCGGCACGCCAAAGTTTGCATTGGCCGCGCCGAGCGACGCTGCTGGCAAAACAACGAGGAGACGCGATGTACACAAGACGAGAATTTGGACAGGCGATGATGGCAGCTTTGCCGATATCGACATTAATGCTTCGCAGCCCCCGTAAGGCGTACGACGGCGTTCGCCTCGGCACGATCACCTACAGTTTTAACGACATGCCGTTCGTTGCCGGTCAGGATCAGATAGACAGCGTCATCGACGAATGCAAGCGCTCTGGCGTCGACCTGATCGAACTGATGTGTAATCATGCCGAACCTGTGACCGAATACCAGGCACAGATGGCAGCCGCTCGTGCGGCTCGCATGGCCGCAATGGTGGCCGCGCAAGCCAACGGCATCGCGCCTCCTACTGCCCCGGCTCGTGGTCGCGGGCCAACCCCCGAGGCGCTTAAGGACCGCGACACGCTTCGCCAGTGGAGACTCTCGACCCCGATCAGCCATTTTCAAGACATCAAGAAGAAGTTTGACGCGAACGGGATTGCAGTTTTCGCGTATTGCGTCAATGGAATGGGTGACGATTTCACAAGCGACGAAATCGATACGATGTTCAATCAGGCCAAGGCGCTCGGAGCCAGCACCATCTCTTCTTCGACAACGCTTTCGGTGGCCCAGAAGCTTGTGCCCATTGTGGCGAAGCACAAAATGACAGTCGCATTTCACAATCACGATCAAGTGGACGATCCGAACCAATTTGCGACCACCGAAAGCATTCTGAAGGGCATTGCAATGTCACCGTACTACCGCAGCAACCTGGACATCGGTCACTACGTGGAATCGAATCTCGACCCGGTAGCTTTCATTAAAGAACATCACGACAAGATCACGCATCTTCACGTGGCAGATGGGCAGAAAGATCACGGCCACGAAGTCCCTTTCGGCACGGGCGACACGCCCCTGAAGGCCGTAATGAAAGAATTGAAAGAGAATCACTACAACATCGTCGGTATGGTTGAACTCGAGTACCGCAATCCTCCAGGATCGAATTGCGCCATCGAAGTGAAGAAGTGCATCGACTATTTGGCTCAATCAATGGCCTGAATCAGACCGACGGCTCATTCCAACATCGAGACATGACTGAGGCACGTTTGCCTCGACTCGGAGCGTTCACGGTTATGTCCCAGTAGAGCCCGTTGTTTTGCTGACAGGTTCTGGATCTATCACCGTCAATCGTGACGGACTGGGTGTGCAGAGGAGGTCTTTCAACGGGGGAGCACATCTAGCGGTTTCTTGGGTGTTGGGTTCTGACACTGATTGGGTGAACCCATAAGTTGCCACAACATTTGAGATAAGGCCTGCAAACAGCACTTACGGCCGCTCTACACATTGGGACCAAGGGGAGTGTCGAAATGAGAGCATGGGGCTTCGGACGTTGGATACCTGCGGCGGTGTCGAGTTTGCTGCTCCTCTGCGCCGGGGGCACTAGGGCGCAAGAGACAGCTGGCATTGTCGGAACCGTAACGGATTCAAGCGGCGCCGTGGTGCCGGGCGCTGCGGTGACTCTGACAAATATCGGAACGAATATCTCTCAGACGGCGGATACCTCGGCGGGAGGCGATTACGTTTTTACGTTGCTGCAAGTGGGAAACTATACCGTCAAAGTCGAGGCAAAGGGATTCAAGAGTTTTTCGGCGTCAGGCATTGTGTTGGCGGCTGGAGATCGGGCTCGCGTCGACGCCAAGTTACAAGTAGGTGATGTAGCGCAGACTGTGGAAGTGTCGGGCTCGGTCGCGCCGGCGCTGCAGACGGACACCTCGACGATAGGTTCGCTGGTGCCCTCGCAGAGCGTTGAAGACCTACCACTGGATGGGCGCAACATTGTGAAACTGGTCCAACTCTCGGCAGGCACGACGGAAGGCTCCCCAGGATCGATTGCGCTTGGAGGCCGACCAGACGATCGTCGACAGACATCGGCATACTCGGTGAATGGCCAGAGCGACTACCAGAACAATAACCTGATCGATGGCATGGATAACAACGAGCGGATTATTGGGACGATCGGTGTGCGTCCTTCGATTGACGCGATTCAGGAAGTCAACGTTCAAACGAATAAATATGATGCTTCGGTGGGGCGCACGAGCGGTGGAGTGGTAGACGTTATCACGAAGTCCGGCACGAACGAGTTCCACGGATCGGCATTTGAATTTTTTCGGAACAAGGTGTTAAACACGAATCCGAACTGGGCCTTTACTGGGACTTCAGCTCCGAATCCGGCTTTTCGGCAGAATCAGTGGGGCGCGAGCCTGGGCGGCCCGGTCATCAAGAACAAGGCATTTTTCTTCGCTGATTACGAGGGATATTCAAATGCTTCGGGACTTGCCGCGACGAATTACACGGTACCGACATATTGCGAACGAGGCTTGGTTGTCTGCCCTGACGGTAAGATGCAGCTTGGAGATTTTTCTGATATCAAAATGATTAGCGTTGCTGGCGGCGGAGGCGCGCTCGGTGGTCCAGGTCCGGACATAACTCCGACGAGCACACTGGGCCTCGCGTTTTTCAATATGTACCCCCTGCCGACCTGCGGTCCGGGAACTTCGGCAACCTGCGCCTCCGGCACGGCCGGAACAAGCAATAACTACACATCCGCTCCGGTAAAGACACAAAAGACCGATACCTATGACGGTCGGATTGATGAACATTTCTCTGACAGAGACTCACTCTATGGCCGTTACACGCACAACGGAGAAACCACGATCAGTCCGAACGGTTTTCCAAACGTTTATATCAACCCGAATGGCACCCTCGGTACGGCGACAGGCGCAACGCTAGTCGATCCGGTGGTGACCTCCTATGCGGGGCCCAACACGGAAACCCAAGAGGCATTTGCGCTTTCTTACGTCCATGTTTACAACCCCAATTTACTTTTGAACCTAAAAGTTGGCGTTTTTCGGAGCAATATTCAGTCCAACCCCGCAAACCAGGGAACAAACGTGTCCACGAAGCTCGGCTTTCCGTGCAACAGCGTAAGCTGTATCAATTTTGCGACGGGTGCCTCGGGGCTTGTTCACATGACTCCTTCAAGCGTCAACGGCAGCACCGTCACAACGGCGATCGGCGACACAACATTCATCCCGCTTTATGAGTTCGACACAGAATTTCAATATCTGGGCGGGCTGACCTGGAACAAGGGAGCGCACAGCGTTCGCTTTGGCCTTGGGCTCATACGCCGCCGCGCGACAATCGGTCAAAGCAATTCACCTCAGGGGGCGTTCACTTTCTCCGGTGCATACACCGGAGTGGCGCTAGGTGATTTGCTGGAAGGACTTCCGATTACACAATCCCGTACGAATTCGCTGGATCAGCCCGGTTTCCGCATGTGGGAGCCGAGTGGTTATGTGCAGGACGACTGGCGCGCGCGTCCTTGGCTAACCCTTAACATTGGGGTTCGCTATGACATCTTTAGTCCATTCACGGAAGTGCACGGACGCATGTCGAATTATAACCCGTACCTTGGGCTGCTTGTCTCGCCGTCGCTTCCGGGTGCGCAACAAAGCGGTGCGACGGCGCTCATGCAAACTCCCTATAAGGACATCTCGCCACGTTTTGGATTCGCCGCGACTTTGCACGGCAATTTTGTCCTGCGAGGCGGTTTTGGCATGAGCTACTATCCCGGCAACAACGGCTCGGATTTCTATTTCAAAAACGCGCCATTCAACTTTTCGGAAAGCTGCACCGCGCAAAATGAAGTCGGAACAAATAATTCCTGTGCTTCGGCAGCGATCGGAAATGCGCCAACCGGTTATTTTGCAAACTCCGCTGCTGCTCACTACGGCGCTGCGGTTTGCTTGGCGTCGGCTGGAGCTCCGCCCGCTGGGCCATGCCCCGTCGGAACGAAAGCGAATAGTGCCAGCAACGTGGCGGCAGCAGGCGGCCCTGGTGGCGCCGGCGGGGCGATGCTGTCGGCTGGTTTGCCTGTTCCGATATTCAACATCAACTTGGCGACGAATCCGTCAACCTATGCGGGGACGACGATTCAGGCGGTAATTCCCAACCAAAAAGAAGCGTACGTCAACCAATTCAATCTCCAGCTACAAAAGCAGTTTGGGGCGAACGTTGTGACACTTGGATATGTAGGCGAAATCGGAATTCACCAGCCGGAAGAAAATGGAACTGAGGTAAACCAAAATCAGCCGGCGAATCCCACGGAAGTAGCCACTCCCCCAATGACCTTGGGAGGAGACACTTTTTACCTCGGCCACTTGAATCCCTATCCCTATCTGGCCACGACGACTTTGGACGACGTCGGAAATATTGGCACCTCGGCCTATCAGGGATTGCAAACATCGTTTGTCCGCCGTTTCAGCCGAGGGCTGACAGTCAATTTTAATTACACGTGGTCGCATTTCATGGACAACGTGGAGGGCGGCACAAGCTGCGTTTCGTCGACCTTTACGGCGCCGACGCCGTGCTTCGTGGATTCATCGAACGGTATTAGTGCCGCAAATCCCAAACACGTTTTCGGATGGCAGAAGTACGCGTGGGGCAATGGTGTGCAAGATGTGCGGGATCGATTCAGCTGGGCTGCGGATTACCAAATCCCGTTTGGTAAGAGCCTGACGGGAATTGGCGGGGAGGTTTTGAAGGGATGGGGAGTGAACGTATCGGGTTCATTTCAGACTGGACTTCCGTTTACGGCAACTGCGGCAACGAGCAACTCCAACACGCCCGGCACTCAACTTCTCGACCAAATTGGATCGGGTCATTTGAGTGAGGGGACCCGGCTGCAATGGTTCAACTACAATGCGTTCGTCCATCCCGCGGCAGGGACGCTTGGGGATGAGCATCCCGGGCAATTGTTTGGTCCTGCACAGAAGCGCTTGGACTTTTCGCTTTCGAAGGACTTCCCAATTCACGAGCAAATTCGGATGCAATTCCGCGCTGAGGTCTTCAATTTGTTCAACAGTACTAATCTGGGCCAGCCAGCCGCGAGCATTGCATTCGACAGTACCGGTTTGGTTGTCAATCCGACCGGTACGGCCACTCGGCCGGGACAAATCACCGGCATGAGCGCCAACTGGAATCAACGCGAAGTGCAACTCGCGCTGAAGGTGTTGTTCTAGCGGATCAGCGCTTCTATTGATATACGTCGCGCCGCTCTTAGCGAGTGGCGCGACTGCGTGGCGGTTTTTTGGATCTTAAAAGTCTTAGCGAGGAGAATGATTATGTGGCGTGCTGTATTTCTGGCTTTGCTGATTTTTGTTACGGTCAGCGCGTCCCGTGCGCAGCTTGTAGACGCATCGGTTTACGCTCCGCCGAGAACGAACTGCTGTCTGGCGGCATCCGCGAAGACGCTGTCCGATGCCTTGCTCGATTGGAACGATATGAGCCGTTATCACAGCGCGGATCTGGATCTGGAAAAGCTACCTGTTGACCCGAAACGCGTCGTGTTCATGGGCGACTCGATCACTGATATTTGGCATCTCGCAGACTTTTTCCCGGGCAAGCCCTATGTGAATCGTGGGATTGGCGGACAAGTGACATCGCAAATGCTGGTGCGATTCTACCCCGACGTAATCGATTTGAAACCGGCGGCCGTCATTATTTTGGCCGGAACAAACGATGTCGCGCAGAATAACGGCCCTGAGACCGCCGAGATGATTGAGGAGAATCTGATGGCGATGACTGAGCTAGCGCAAAGGCATGGCATCAAGGTGATCCTGTGTTCTGTCACACCCATCAGCGACTATACGACGCTTGCTCCAGGACGCGGCGGCGCTCCGCCACCGGGTGGAGCGGCGGTGGGATCAAAACGCATTCAGAGCATCCAGCGTCCGCCAGCCGACATTTTAAAGTTGAATGCCTGGATGAAGAGCTATGCGACGAGCGTTGGTGCAACTTACGCTGATTATTATTCCGCCGTGGTGGATCAGAACGGAATGTTCAAGGACGAGATGAGCAACGACGGCCTGCACCCCAATCCACAAGGATTTGCGCTAATTGCACCCGTGGCCGAAGCGGCGATCGAGAAAACGTTGCAGTAGAGCATCTTGCGGGTCGCCCGTGCAATAGAAATGGTGTCCCTACTGAAAACCTGATCTGCTGACAGATAGAGCGAGAAGTCATTTGGCCAGACTCAGATTTCGCATAGGGTTCCGAAAACCGTTTCGAAGGTCACCGGCAGAATTGCGAATTGGACAGACATTGACCCTCCGGTCTTGCATACGGAGGGATACCGACAGCTTGATCACGCTGCGATTCGTTCGTAGCGATGGTGCAGCACGCCGACCTGAGGGATTTCTACGATTCGTCCGGTTGTTGCGGGTTGAATCAGTCGACTGACAGGCGTGTCCTTGCCCAACGAGAGGTGTGTCCGGGAGTTTTCGTAGGAGTCGAAGTAGGACTCGAGGATTCGCCGCAGACTGGCCTCGTTCACAACAATCACGTGATCCAGACACTCTCGACGAATCGATCCGATCAGCCGCTCGACGTAGGCGTTCTGCCAGGGCGATTGCGGGGCCGTGAGAACTTCCCGAATGCCGAGCCATTGCGCGGCTTCGTGGAATCTCTCTCCGTAGCTTCCATCCCGATCCCGCAACAGTTAACGTGGCGCGCTGTCCCACGGGAACGCTTCCAGTAATTGATAAGCGACCCAGTCGGACGTCGGATGTTCGGTCACCGCGATACGCACAACCCGACGCCGATCATGCGAAAGGATCACGAAAACGAAGAGCACTCTGAAGAAGACGGTCGGCAAAACGAAAAAGTCAGAGGAAACCAAGTCGTTCGCGTGATTCTGGAGGAATGTGCGCCACGTTTGTGAGGGCGGCCTCCGATGACGGACCATGTACTTCGCGACCGTCGATTCGGAAAGTTCGAAACCCAGCTTCAAGAGTTCTCCGTGAATTTTCGGTGCTCCCCAAAGGGGATTCGCCACGCTCATCTTGCGGATCAGACGGATCATCTCTTTTGACACGGAGGGTCAGCCTTGCAGATGGCGGCTCCTCCAACGCCAGTACAACCGGAATCCTCGTCGGTGCCAAGCTATAACTGTCTCAGGTTTCACAATCACGAGGGCGGATCGCCAGCCACTCCACAAACGTGACAGCCAGACTCAGAGCAGTCGATCGGCAACATTCAGCCGAAGTCTTCGTCCTCGATCCCTTCTCTGAAGCACGCAGAGTTGATGCCGGAGGGCGAGGATCTCGGCGTGAAGCACGACTCGGCTTCGGAGGCCTTGCCGGAGCGAAGAAAACAGCGAGAAAATGATTGCGAACATAGGACTCGCAAGCTACAGGCAGGTCGCGCTAAATGCAACAGGATCAATCAGAAGGGAGTTTTTGATAGGGAGCGCTATTTCCCGGCATTGTGGAGGGCGCGCTCCCGATACTTGTGAGCGCGTCCTGCAAGATTTGGATATCATCGGCCACGTCCCGTGCTTCCAATCGACGTTCGGCGGCAATGCGCGCCAACGAATCAGCATCGCCCTCTGTCTTGCCGTCATCGTAAGCGACAGCCCTAACCTCAGCCCGCGTGGTTGTCAGAGGACATCCAATTAGTACCGATTTGCCGCTCCAAACCGCATAGGGAGGCCCGCCGATGCCCTCACGCGAAACGGTGTAGATGGTGTCAACGCCTTTGGGGCCGGAGTATTGACACTCAACAATGTAGGCGCGGGCGTCAGCTGTGTATGCGTTTGTGAGGCGTACGCGGACGTGACCGTCAGGACCGTGCGAAAGTTCGGCTTGGAGCGAAGTCTGCCCCCAAGCAGTACCGCCAACGAGGAAAAAAAAGAGCAAAGCAAGGGGCCGAGTGGCACGCATATCTGCCTCCTCCAAAACAAAGAAATTACTTTTTTTGGTTAGCGACGACGGGACCCAAATACTGCGTGAGGCTTGTAGTTCGAAACTGCGGATGGCGCAATCGAGTGAACTATGTATCTTATAGGTATAAATAAGTTGCGGTAATAATGCCTAAGTTTCATCTACGTTGAATGACTCATATGTCCACCTTCGGACCCCTGCAAATTAGTTTCGCCCTAGCAAACCACAAAAAACCAACTTCAAAGATCGCGGCAGCCATTACCGGAGATCTCTAACAACGTCTGCTCTGTCAAATCTTTTGTGGACACATTTCTACCTCCACTCCGAAGAGTGTTCTCTTTCGTCAGATGCCTTTGGCCCAGTGTCGATAACCACGGCTCGCTTGTAATCTTTCGGTCGGTTTCAGTCCGACATACACATCTCTTCAATCCCAGCTTCAGACCATGATTACTCGTTCAAGCCCCCTCTCGCGAGGGAGCGGGATGCCCATTCATGTGGACGGCGTTCTACTGCACGCCATCTCCGGTAGCCATGCGATTGGGATCTCACCTGTCAGCTCGATTCTATGGAAGCCCAACGAGGACAACGTTGAGGCGTTGACCACCTACAAATTCATCTACAGTGCCGAGAACGCGATACGAGGCGATCTAGGCCATCTAATTGAAAATGCAAATAGCCCGCGTTTATGCCCCGGTTGCGTTCTTGGCAAGTTTGTTCTCGTGGATAGGATTTTGGCGAAGCACAGGGGCGTCGAGCGAGGAAGATCGGCGGTAAGTCCTTGACTCCAAAACTGAGCAGCGTTTTGGCGAACGACACAAGACTCCGCCTACTCACGAAACTCCTTGGAGAGGCGGTCTACAACTGCCAAGAAAATCTGCACCGCATCGGTTTCGTAGTCGGTAACGCGATCATGAAAATACTCACCATAGAACTCTTCTGGCCATAAAGTCAGGTCGAATGCTCCAATCGGCTTGGCCACCCAGAACCGTGAAACGCGACCGTCTGTGATTTCGCCCAATACACTTGGTATCGGGACACATCGGCCTGCGTCGTCTCGAATGGTATACAGGCAGCACTTTCCGAAAACCGGAGAGTTCATTAAAAACGTGATCCCTAGGACGAGGTATGACTGCCCTACTTTGATCTGATATCGGGGCTTAAGAATTTGCGACGCGTTCAACGCTTGTCGCTGATCATCAGTCATCTGTGTTGCCAAACATTTAATCTGCATGGACCCTACTTTTCAGGAAATTTCGTTTTGAGTTCTACGATTTCCCCTGTTTTAACATTTTGATACGCATGAACTTCGTATGGGCTGCCACTATAGCCGAGTTCAGCAAAACTGCCTTCCCCACCGCTGCCACTTGCCGAACTGCTTGTGAGTTTCACCCAATCACCCTCATCGCCACCGTAAGTTGCAGCAAGCCTCGCTGCGTCTCTGAGCGTAGTTCCGGACCCGGCTCCGGCGATTGCCTCTCCAGAGCCAGACATAATTTCTTGTACTTGCAAACCACTCTTCAACGCCTTGGTCGCACTCAGTGCGCTGTTAGCCGTTTCGGCCGCTTCACCAACCCTCGCGAGATCGCTAGCAGCTTCGGCAGCATCTCCAGCTTCCCCTACTCCAGGAACCAGGCTCATTCCCACTGTACCAATGGCAGTACCGATTGCATCACCATTTCCGGCAAGCGCTCTTTGGGTTGTCGTGACTACCCCACCCTTAACTGCGTGGTACGTCGCCACTGGATGAAACGCTACATTCTTGAGCGCTATTGCAGTGACGATGGGATGCTCCGCCATAGTAATCAAGGGTCGCCACGTCGCATCTGATAGTCCATGCCAGAAATCTCCCAACCAATTATGCCCGTTTGGGTCTGTGAATGACTCGGGGTCATTTCTGACATATGCGTAAAGATTGAGTGTCTGGGGGTCACTGAGATTGGCGTACGGCACCGGCTCCGGCGAATACGACCAGTCGGGGGACGCAAAACGGCCGAGGGCGGAGGAGGAGTAGCGAGCGCCCAAATTGTCGAGATCAGACTCAGCGTCGCGCTCTTTGCCTGTGAAGAGGTGGGAGGTGGAGAAGCCACCCTCGATAAGTTCGCCAAAGGGGAGATAGTCCCACGCTTGCAAGCCGGAACCGTCGATGGCGGTAAGGAGGCGGGAGGAGCCGAGGTGGTCGGATTGGACGAAGTAGGTGGTGCCGTTTTGGTACTCGGCGAGGAGAGAGCCGTTAGCGTAAACGTAGCCGAGGGACCAGCACCCGTAGGGGAGGCAGCCGGGGGCGAACTCGGCGGTCACGTTTCCGGAAAGATCGTGGACATAGTCTCTGGTGTTGCCTCCCGCAACTTTTTCGATGCGGGTGCTCTGGGCGTCATACATGTAACAGGCGGTCGCCGCCGTGCCGGAGTGCGTCAGGCAGTAGCCCAGCGTGCCGTCAACCTGAATGAGTCGGTTCTCCGCGTCGTAGAAGTAACTGTGCGAGCCGTCGTAGATCATGTTGCCAGCAGAGTCATACTGATAAGGAGAGCTTAAGCGGTTGTTTGCGCCAACGAGCGAGTGGAACGTGTTGCAGCTGCCCGAAGTAACGCTTTGGTCGGTTCGATTGCCCCACGCGTCGTAAGTCCAGGAGAGGCCCTTGCATGGTTGCGCGGACGCGGAGTCGGTCATCGTTGCGAGACGATTTAGCGCGTCATACGTGTAGCTGCGATTGAAAACGAAATCGCCTCCCGTGGAACTCCAGGACGCTAGGTCGCCGTTGTTGGCACCGGGATTATAGCCATAGGTGAAATCATAATGGAGGTAGCCACCCGAGAGACTCTTAATCTCGGAAGTTTGGAGTCGGTTGTTGTAGCTGCGGTATTCGGCGGTCGAATTCCCCAAGGCCACATGGTTGGCGGTGCCGGAGGGAGAGTAGGTGATTCCGTAAATAAGCGTGGCCGGATGCTGGGAATCATAGTAGCCGCTGGTCACCTGCGTCAGGCGATTGGCGGCGCCATAGGCAAAGTAGATGGTGGGCGTACCGCCGCCGCTGGTGGTCGACACGAGGTTTCCAGCAAGGTCATAGGAATAGGCCGCATCGTAGCTGCCGGATCCGCAAATAGCCGGGTCACATTGTGCGTCAAGAATGATGCGGCCCATGGGGTCATAACTGTATTCGGCCCCAGTGGCAGTCGGGCCGGGTCCACTCCCGGTGTACATCGTGGTGAGACGCCCGATAGGATTTGCGATGGGCCCCCAAGCTGAAGACTGGTCGTAGTAGTAGGTGGGTGATGGGGTCGGGGCGGCCGTGCCGGTATCATTATAGGTTTTCCCTGTGAGGCGATTGAGGGCGTCATATGTATAGGTGGTCGTGACAGTTGCCGTGCCTGTTTGGTTGGGGGCAGGAGCGGTCTTGGCTAATACGTTTCCGTTGGCATCGTAGCTGTAGCTTATGCTTCCCGCAATCTCGGGATTCGAAGCTGACGTGAGGCGTGAAAGCGAATCGTAAATGAAGGTTCGCTGATGCGAGCCGTTTTGGAGGATGCCAGTCAAGTTATCGAGCGGGTCATATGCGTAGCAAATGCCTACGGTAAGCGCATTGGTGGCGTCTGGCTCGTCCACCTCAATCAATCGACCCAGAGCGTCCATCCACGACTGGCGTTTTTTTGATGCCTCGTCTAGCGCTAGCGTCGGATAGCCGAGACCATATGTGGTCGTCGAACATAACTGCGAGCCGGTCCCACCGTTCGCGGGGACGTCGCTTCCGTAATAAGTCCGTAGAACACTCCCGTCCTGTTCGGTGACGGTTTTGACGCGGCTGAGCGAATCATAACCGTAATTCGTGTAGCCCCAGGTTGACTCACCGCAATTAGTCGTAATCGCTGAACAGCGCGTCGGATTGTAAAGGACTGATTGGCGGCCAAGCGAATCGTATTGCGTCAATCCGTACGTAGTGCCGTCCGGGTCGGACGTAAGTTGCGTCTGAGAAGGCCGGCCCACACCGTCAACGATGACTGCACTAGTCACATTCGCGCTTGAGGTAATTTTTTTTGTAGTCGTAATACTTAGAGGGTAGCTAGCTTCATTATAGGCGACTACCGTCTGCCCGCCGTCGGGGCGGTTGGTTTGCGTCGTTCGGTTGAGCAAGTCGTAAGAGTAGAGAGTTGCCTGAGAGTTCAGATCCGAAGTGGAGTACTCGGTGCCCGAGCACGAGTTGTAAACGGCATGCGTGGTTTGCGAGAGAGCATTCGTGACCGTGGTTGCGTAGGCCGCAGCATTTCCACTGGATGGCGTACAGGTTGTATTTCTCCACTGATCCGCATAACTGTATGTGGTTGGATAGCTCCGTGGATCAGTGTTTTTTAGCAAGTTGCCGGCGTCATCGTACTGGTTCCGATTCGTGAGCCAAGTGTTGTCCGTGTTTTTCCATCGGTTGATCGCCGTGACTTTGCCCCGAGTCGTGTAACCTGTGCCGTAACTAGCCGTGTGTTGAATTGCCCCGCTGGCCGAAAGACCCTCCGTGAAGGAATCGTATTCATACTGAGTCTCTGCGTATTTCGTTGCACCACTTCCATCAAGGATTTGGTCGTCGGTTTTTCGATCCAAGATATGGACGCCGCTGGTGGATGAATAATCAACGCTATTGATGGGATTCACGTGGAGATACGTTGCCCTGCGCTGACGGCGAACTGCACCGGCTGATCCCGAGCCGTAATCGTAATCGACCTCTTGCGTTACGTTGTCAATTGGACGAGTCACATACTGCATCGTCTGATAGGTTGGATCTATGCCGGGTGGCTGAGGGACGTAGGCTGAGTACGTGTCGTACGAGAACTCAACTTTCGACACCAGGTTCCCGCCCGACGCGTCGTTCAACGTGGTCGTGACTCGGCTCGGTAGAAAATCTCCGTTGGGAACGTCGCTCCCCTGTGAGATGTAATCTGTCTGAACGGTGCGGAGCAGCGCACCTCCCGGTGCGTGTAGAGACCTAGAGATTTCTCTGGGCATGTAGTAAGGTGCCGTCGTATCGACATACGAGGGCGAGAACTGGTACTGCACGTAAGCGCCAGACGGATCTGTAACGATTGTGCTGCTGTTATTGGCTTGATAGACGGTCGGCGCGTATGTAGTCACATCCTCTGACCCGCAACTTCCCGTGTAGCTCGTACAGACTCGCTTGTCCGTGACCTGCCGATAATCGCGTACGCCGTCCGTTGACGGGGCGATCCAATAGACGTCCTGATGGGTGAATAGTGTGTAGTCGTAGGCTGTGTAGCCGCCGGAGGGATAGGAGATTTTGGTGATTTCTCCGTATCCGTCGTATTGAAACGAATACGATTTGCCCGTCGGGAGGACCACGCTAGAAAGAAGGTTGTAGCCGTAATTGGGGGGCTGCTGAACGATGCGTGGAGGCGGACAGTGCGGACATTGCGTGGGCGTTGAGAAGGGCGGTTGCGGCGTTTGGTACTGGCCCGATGCAGATTGAAAAAGCGTGTAGCTCGAGATGTTTAACGTGATTGTTTGCGTGACCCCGTTGGAGTCTTTGTAGACCACGCTTGAGGATTGTGGGTCGTAGGTAATTTGCCGTCCGACGTTATCTGTTGCTTGGACGTAGCCGGGATCAGTTCCGGTTGGGTTGTACTGGAAGGAGATGTAATTTCCGTCGGGGTCCTCGATCTTGTTGGTGCAGTTAAGACTGTTCGGCTGATAGCTGTCGAAATGAATTCGCGTCCCGTCTTTCATGGTGAGCACAATGATCGACGTGTAAGGGGGAGCGCTGTCAGCGGACAGGTGGATCATACTTCCATCGTCCGAGTCGGCCATGGTCCCACGAGCCGGTATCGTGGTCTTGCCGCCACCGGGAAGGGTGAGGATGTAATCGTCGTACCCGGACGGGTTGACAGAGTCCCCAAAGATTGGGTTTCCCCCAGATATGCATGGAATATCGAAACGCCATCCGAAGGTCCCGACGTCTGGAAAGCGCGTCTCATACTGCCAACTGTAGTAGTAGGCTCCTCCCGATTCGAACGCGTGCACTACCCAATTCTTGCTGTCGTACATGATCGAGAGGGTGAACCCGTGGCCGTCGCGACCAGGCAGCGAGACCAAAGGGAGAGTCACGTCGAGATTGCCGTTGGTGAGATTGATATTCTCTTGCGAACCGGAATAAGCAGTGAACGGCCTCACACCTGTATCGTTTCCAGAGGTGAATTCAGTGGGAGTGGCTTGAGCCGAAATCGAAGGACTGCAATAGGCGATAACAAGTATCGCAAAGAAGCCGCAAATAATGCGGAGCGTGAATTTCATGGCCGCCCTCCCTCGGTCGCGGGAACCGGGAAGTCGGCGTCAGTGAGGCCCGTGTTCAGTTGGACCTCTGTTAAATCCAAGACAGAGGCTCGCTGGCCCTCAATCGCCTCTTCCTGATGGAACGGGATCGCGAGGCCTTGTATAGCTCTGTAGTCAGAAAACGTGCGACTCAGGTGCAGCAGAGCCCTGTAGTTGTCTATGCTTGTGAGAACGGAATCGATCTCGACCGGAAGGTAGGTCGAAGACGATATCCAAATCGTGATAGGACTCACGATGTCTTCGAGGCTAGCGCGTGGGTCGGTTCGTTCAAGGCGACGCGCCAGCGCAACGCCGGTGCATAAATCAGCATTGATTTGGCGTGTGCCGACGACCGAGACGGAGACGTCCGAGTCGTTTGGACCGATCACGGGCGCCAGAAACGGAAAGATCTCCTGACGCATGGAGTGGGCGAGATAAGATGGCAGGCGACTGGCAGTGCCATCTGGCAGGATCGTCGCTGCTGTTTTTCCGTTGCTGATTGTCTGCGTCGTGCCCGCATCAACAGTGATTTCTGTCGAGGCCTCCGATGTGCCGAGCAATTTGTAGCGAACCGAGCGAGTCTGCGAGTCCGAACCTGCGAAATACGTGATTGTTCCCGAGGCGACGAGATCTGCGGGATTGCCGACGGTTCCCCAGCCGGCCGTTGCAAGCATTTTGTCGAGGATAGCTACCCCGGCGGCGTCCTTTTGAATTGGCTCCGCCGATGCTGATGCCGAACTTGGGTGCACGCCCTGAGCAAATATGGGGCAGGCATGAAGGACGAGAAAAAATGACAGAGCACACAAACACACGCAGCACGATCTCATGGCGCCTCCCTAAGACGCTTAGTTTCGGCACTATGTACTAGCGGTTAACGTACGCGATTAATGAAAAAAGAAATGTATGTGACTTCCGTGTGAATATTTGCGGAGAGTAGAGACTGCCGGGAGATGCGCCCCCAACACGGACCACGCGGCGGAGAGCCAACGATATGTTCGCGGAGGAGCTGTACCGCGCGTAAATCCGGTTTTCACATTTCTCTGTCGAAACAAAGAACTTTACCAATGTGCGTAATGCCTTGGCATCACAGGGACAATTCAGGACGCATATGTTTGGTATCACTGTTAGTGAGAAACGCGTGTCCCTAAAAGGGAGTCAAGCTCGAATCAGAGCGGGCATTTGATGAATGATAAACTGGAAAGGACGGTCCCAGTTGCACATTCCAACGGCGATTAAGGCTATTTTGGGCATAGTCGCGGCAATGTTTATAGTGTGGAGTGGGCTCTATCCATCTAGCGGGCGAGGAAGGTTCATCAGCCCGCGATTCGCGTGGATGGCTGCGCTTGCTGTCGGCGTTTTTTGCTTGCCATCGTTTTACTGGCATACCTTCATCCCTGGATATAGATGAACCACGGCGCAGCCTCCGCAAATCGCGGCAGGTGCCGCAGTTCTTCGGTTTGTGAAGGATGCGTAAGTCATTTTTCCTTCTGACGCTTTCCCTAATACGACAACGTCCAGCGGTTCGCTGGCAAATTTCTTCCGTTACGCCGGGCGCGAATTCGATGCCGAGACCGGTCTCCATTATAATCGTGCAAGATACTTCGATCCTATCTCCGGACGATTCCCGAGCGAAGATCCAATGGGATTCCGTGCGGGGAGCAATTTTTACTCGTACACTGCCAATAATCCAACCAACTTTTCGGATCCGCTGGGCCTGTGCCGGCAGGAGTGTCTAGAAAACTTATACAATTCCCCACCAGGTACGATCGTGCAATATTTGAGCGTGATCTCGCTGACCCCACTCAATCCGAACTACCGATCGAACTGGGAAGAGTGGGCGGAAACGACTGCTACGAAAACTACATTTTTGGTATCGATTGGCTATGAGCAAGAGCCCACGATTTTGACCCTGGCAAAGGAGGCAACGGTCGCGACGACGGTGGAGGCCGTTATTGTCCCTGTTGTGACAGCCATCGAGGAGACGGTCCCATACGCGATTGCGGCAGCGACTGCGGCGGACGCGATCATTCAATTTCAATGTACGTTTGATCCGGACTTGCGCAGTTTGCCAATGAGGCCCTTCGAATGAAACCCCGGTTATAGGAGACTGTTGAAAATGGGAGGGCTGATCGTTGACGTCTTCATCGCGTATCTGTTCAAAACTGCGACTCGCAAATTTCGCGCGAGGAAAAGCCGGGGCTGGCCCATAGCGGTCGCAAATATCGCGGAATCGAGATGGTCTCCGGGGGGCTTCGGTTGCCCCACAGCGCAAATTGTCTACCTTTTTACATTTGAGGGTAAATCGTTTGGGGCAATGAACGAAGTGCCTTTCATTTTGCCATTCGGCGCGCAGAGTTATGTCTCGCGGTTTCCGGTTGGGAGCAGCCTGAGAGTCCGCCGAGACCCTACTGACCCCAATATATCCGTCGTTTGCGAGTCGGATCAGTCGTGAAGACGGTTGGGGACGTTGTCCTCGGCGGGGGTTGACCGGCCCGAGTTTTTGTACCAGGGCGAGTGAGAGAGTTTACATCACAACCTCATTGGGCAGTTGGGCCAATGGCGGCTCGCAGGGAGCCGTAGGCGACCGGAGAGCCGCCATTGGCAGCACGATCGTCGCCGGGGCAGGCGGCCGGTAGCCCAGCGCCGAATGCGGACGCAGCGTGTTGTACATCACCCGCCATTTCTCGATCACCACCTGCGCCTCCTTCAACGAATAAAAAATCTCTCCGTTCAGGCACTCGTCCCGTAACTTCCCGTTGAAGCTTTCGCAATACCCGTTCTCCCACGGACTTCCCGGTTCGATGTACAACGCTCCGGTTCCCAGCCTCGCCAGCCATTTCCGCAGCTCTCCTGCAACGAACTCAGGCCCATTGTCAGAACGAATGTGCTCCGGGATTCCCCGGTACAGCATCACATCCGCCAAAGCTTCGATCACTTCATAGCTCCCCAACCTTCTGGCCACTCGGATCGCCAGACACTCGCGCGTGTACTCGTCGATCAGCGTTAGCATCCGCAGCGTTCTTCCGTCGTGCGTCTTCCCACTCACGAAGTCGTAACTCCACACGTGATTGGCTCGTTCCGGTCGCAGCCGAAGGCACGATCCCTCGTTCAGCCACAACCTGGCTCGCGGCCTCTGTCTCTGCGGCACTTTCAACCCCTCGCGCCGCCAGATCCGCTGCACTCGATCCTTACCTACATGCCAGCCTCGATCCCGCAGAAGCGCCGTGATCCGCCGGTAGCCGTAGCGCCCGTATTCGCTTGCCAGGCCCACGATCTCTTGCGTCAACGCGTCTTCATCGGTTCGGTAAAGCACCTCGTAGCGTTGGGTCCCTCTCCACTGCCCCAGCAGCCGGCAGGCATGCCGCTCCGATACTTGGTAGATCTCGCGTGCATGCCTGACCGCGCCACGTCGCCGCTCAGGGCTTAGAAGTTTCCCTCTGCGACGTCTTTCAGAATTTGCTTCTCCAAAGACAGCTCCGCCACCAGCCGCTTCAACTTCGCGTTCTCCCTCTCCAACTCTTTGAGCCGTTTGGCTTGATCCAGCTTTAGCCCCCCGAATTCCTTCCGCCAGCGGTAGTAAGTCTGTGCAGTGATTTCAGCTTCCTTGCAGGCTTGTGGCGTGGATTTTCCGTTGGCGATTCCCACTTCAACTTGCCGCAGCAGCGTCACGATCTGCTCCGGTTTGTGTCTCCTGATCGGCATACCAGCTTCCCTCCAGAGTGAATTCTCTCTCACTCCCGCTGGTACAAAAATCCCCGGTCCGGTCAACAATATTGTCGCTGGCGCCGTGAGCGAGCGACAATATTGTGGGTGGAAGTGGCGCTCGCGTCCGGGCAACTCGCGGCCCACGACTACATTTTCGTCGGAACGACAGCGCAAGTCCCTACAAAATTGTGAGAAATCGCGCGCGAGTTGGCCGAAATTCGCGCTTGCCGCCTCGCGTAATCGATTAAACGCAACAATACCAACAAAACTGAATTTGGTCTTCGCCTTGCATCGAAACTGACGGATGTTTCTTTTTTCATCCATGCCGTCCTCAGAGGAGACCCCATGAGCGAAGTGGCCGTCGGCTACGAGCAGGAGATCAAGAAAACTCATACCAGGTTAAAGAGCAACGCGCTGAACTTCTGGGAGGTACTCGCGCAGGCAATTGCGCTGATTTCGCCGAGCATGACTGCGGCTCTCATCGTCCCCCTTATGTTTGGCACAGCAGGCACGGCGGGATGGCTCTGCTACCTCTTCGGCACTGTAATGCTGCTTTTCGTCGCGATCAGTCTGAATCAATTCTCGAAAAGATATACATCGGCGGGCAGCATGTATGAATACACCGTGAAAGGGCTGGGGCCAAAAGCAGGCGGCGTGTCCGGCTGGTGCCTGATTTGGGCTTATATGTTCATCGGCATCGCGGGCGTGACGGGCTTTACGCACTTTGCAACCAAGCTTCTCGGCATGGCCGGCGCGACCGGATACCTTTCGCATCCTTCGATCACGCTGTTTGCACTGTGCGTACTCACGGCTTGGTTTCTGGCATACATGGACATCACGTTTTCGACGATTTTGATGCTGATTTTTGAAGGCGTATCCGTCGCCGTGATCCTGATGCTGGCGTTTCTTGCACTTGGCAAGATTGGAGCAATCGACGTCACGCAGATGCACCCAATAGCGGGCCACGGATTGAAGGACATCGGTCTGGGAGTTGTCGTCGCAGTCTTCAGTCTAGTGGGATTCGAATGCGCGACGGCGTTCGGCGAGGAGGCGAAGACACCGCTTAAGACCATACCCCGCGCCGTGATTGCCAGCCTGCTTCTGACCGGCGCGTTTTTTGTTTTCATCACCTATATCGAAACGCACGCGCTCGCGAACAACAACCCCACGCTCGACAAATTGGATGCGCCGCTCACAACGTTGAGCCAGAACCTGGGCGTCGCCTGGATGGGCGTCTTGATCTCCGTAGGCGCGATGATCAGCTTCTTCGCGTTGGCCATGTCCTGCATGAATGCGGGCGCTCGCGTAATGTTCACCATGGGGCGCTACGGGATTTTCCCCCTTTCGATCGGCAGCTCTCACAAAAAGAATTTGACCCCCCACGTAGCCTTAAAGACGTTCGCGGTGATTCAGTTCCTCATTCCGACCACGTTCA
>Ga0206961_1050_pt1 | contig 32647 bp, 22 predicted proteins | sample Alteio_BWOrgHeat_30_FD_153238 | JGI IMG/M metagenome (GOLD analysis project Ga0206961, IMG submission 153238) | Enriched cells from forest soil in Barre Woods Harvard Forest LTER site, Petersham, Massachusetts, United States -... | ecosystem: Environmental > Terrestrial > Soil > Temperate forest >...
TGCGACACCGTTGCCAGTCAAAGGTAAGTTCACTGGCGAATTGGAGGCAGTGCTTACCAGAGAGACATTGCCCGCAGCGCTGCCGATTGCTGACGGAACGAAGTTCAATGCAAAGGAATTACTTGCGCCGGCGGCCAATGCCAATGGCAGAGTTAAGCCAGTAATACTATAGCCAGCTCCCGTCACGCTGGCCTGTGAGAGAGTCACACTTGCGTTGCCGATATTGCTTATTGTCACCGACTGGGCCGAAGAGTTCCCCATGACGACGCTGCCGAAATTCAGCGAATTGGGGCTTAAAGAGATCGAACCTACCGCCGGCATGCTCGCGGCAGCCGTCAGAGCAACCGACGTCGGAGAATTTGTTGCGGTACTGACAATATTCACATTTCCCGCGATTGAACCCGCGCTCTGAGGATTGAGAGTCACGGTGACCGTGATGCTTTGCCCGGATGCAAGCGTTGAAGGAGGCACGAGCCCGGAGGAGGCAAAACCGGTTCCGGTAATAGATAACTGGCTGATCGTCACAGTGGCGCTGCCGCTCACCGAGAGCGTTAGTGTTTTACTGGATGCGGAACCGACAGTGACGTTCCCGAAGTCGATCGCGTTCGAGCTAACAGTCAGTTGGCTGGTTTGAGAACTGACTTGACTACTGGAAATAACCGGAGTTATGGCTGTCGCCCCGCAGCCCGAGATCAGAACAGCCAGAGCTGAAGCAACAAACAGCAGCAACGTGTGTCTTAACTGCGAAGAACCCACGGGCCTATTCTCCTTGCTGGATTTGCTTGCAAGTCACGTCGCAACGACGATCCAGTCAATCAAGAACCGGTCACGATGGCGTCTATGTTAGGTGGAGCAGGTCTGGATTAGGCAGATTACGAGGGACTCCGAGCCTAGGAGTCGGGACATGTTCTTCCGAGTGCAGGTTTGTAATAATCAATCAAGACGTACAACTTATCGACAATACTTTCGTAATGTTGCTTGTCCGACGGCCTCTTTGGGCCGTAGTTTGAATCCCGAATATTCCGACTCAAGATAAGCCGAAGGCGCTATCTGGCTTTTCGATGTTCGATGAGAAAGTCGGTCCTGAGCTTCGTTTCCCATTCTAAGAAACGCCTAGAGCGGCTCTTGTGGATGTTTGCCCTTCTATGCTTAGGTACGCGTGCTTTCGGCCAAATCAAGTTCGTTCAAGAAGCGGAGGGAAGCAATTCGGGAACGATCAACACATCCCTGGCGGTAACATTTGCCTCGCCAACAACGTCTGGGGATTTGATCGTGGCATACGTTGCCCCAGCAACCAATCAACCAGGTTCGATCTCGGTCACAGATAGTGATGGCAATGCGTATACCGCTGCGACCTCGACTCTGAGTGCCTCGCAGTGTCCCATCGCACAACAGTTTTTCTATGCCTCTAACATCGTTGGCGGGAATGACACCATTACGACGACAATTACAAATCCAGATGGCTTGGCGTTAGTGATTCTCGAATATTCCGGTATCGCAATCAGTCCCCTTGATAGCCAGGCGGGGACTTCTCAGATGGGTTGTCCCTGGAGCAACAGCCCATCTTCCGACGTCTTGGTGACGAATGGCAACGACCTCGTGGTCAGCGGCGCAGTGCTTACCTCGGCGAATACGATGTTGACCCCAGGAAGTGGGTACACATTGCGGACTGACGCATTCCATGGATTTGCTGTGGAAGACGAAGTGCTGTCTGCAGCCGGAACTTACACAGGAACCTTTCGTTCGTCCGGACCAGCAAACTGGGTTGCAGCAGCCATTGCTTTTAAGCCCTCGGGTATTCTCTGTGGTCAGCTAGATGACGGTTTAACCCATGTTCCGCCAAGTTATGTTTGCACTGGCGCAAACTGCGGGCCAAATCCATTCCCGCCCCCACCTGTTGGACAAAGCTACGTGGATCCGCAGTATGGATGCCGCGTGGTGCGGCTCGCCGACGGAATCGCGCAGTTTGGAGTTCCGGCTCATCATTATTATGGAACCTTTGCCTCGTTCAATGCCGATGATTCCAAAGTGATGTTGTTTCTGGACAACGGCGGTAAGGTCATCGTGGATCTGCACGGGAACGTGACTGTGTCCCTCGCAAATATGCCAGCGTCGAACACCAGTGTGTATCTCTGGGACCCAGTAAATCCGGCGGTGTTCTACTACAGCAACGGCAATCAGTTCCTGAAAGGCACGATCACAAACAACGCGGTCAGCAGCACCGCCTTGCATACGTTCGATGGATATTCCAACTGTGCGATCCCAGATCAGGAAGATCTCTCCGAGGATGGCAGCAAGATATGGCTGGTGTGTACGCCCATCGGCGCCTCCGCCGACCAGAACGTGGCCGTGCTCTACAATCTGCTCAGCGATACAATAGTGTCCGGTAACCTTGTAATCGGGGCCAAGGAGAGCGGCTGGCACAAAATTCAGGTCTTCCCTTCCGGCAAAATGTTGTTGACCGGCGCGCTGTGTAACGGCACGCAGTGCATTTACAACACTGACGGAACACTCTACTGGCAGCCTCCTTTTGCCTATTCCAGTCACTCTGAAGTCGGCAGCGATTTACAAGGTCGCGAGGTGATGATCTCGAGTGCAAGCGGCATAGCTTCCTTGAATGCTTGCGGATCGGAAATGTGGTCGAGCTTAACCGTCATTGATATCAATGCCAAGGCTCCGGTAAATTGCCTGATCGGAGCACCGCCGAATCCCAAACTGCCGGCGTGGGAAATCAGCTACCGCGATAGCGGCGACAGCTCCAGCGGCAAATGGGCGTTGTTGTCGACGTTCGATCAGGGGGTCTGTCCGGATTACTCCTGCTTCTATCCGCAGGATCTGGCAGCTAACTGGCAATCGCTCTGGCGACCCTATGATGAAGAACTGATACTGGTAAAGATCGACGGCTCACAGGTGCAACGGCTGGGCTATAGCTGGTCGCGCAGCGCCGAAAACTATTGGGCTGTACCGCGGGCATCTATCAGCCGCGACGGCAAGTATCTGATCTTCGACAGCAACTTCAATATTTCCAATACGGGATTTCCTCAATACTCCGATGTCTATCTAATGCAGATTCAGTAACTTCCTCACTGTGTACGGTGTTATCGCATCGAATGACTAGTAACAAACAAATGGAAAGCAACAACTTCAGCCGTATGTCCCATTGGCGAGAGCGCTGCCGGCGACTGGCTACGATGAGTCCCGACGAATTGTTCGTGCGAACACGACAGGAATTCGCGAAACGCTACGATCTTCTTCTGGCCCGATTGAATATTCACCTGATTAAGGATGACGTTGCCGCTCGTCCATTCTCCAATGCGTTTTTCTTCAGTAGAGAAGATGTGCCTTGCATTCTCGATTTCTTACGGGAGCAGCTCCCGGAGGTCTCGGCGGACATCGTTCTTCGGGCGGAACAGATCTGCAAACATCGTTTTAACCTCCTTGGCTATCGCGACGTTGACTATGGACAAGAGATCGATTGGCATGCCGATGCCGTGCACGGTAGGCGCAGTTCCATGGACGCATGGTTCCGAATACCGTACTTAGACTTTGATCGCGTCGGTGACGTAAAAATAATATGGGAACTAAATCGCCAGCAGCATCTGACGATCCTGGCCAAGGCTTATCGTCTAACGGGAGATGCTCGCTTCGGGCACGAACTGTTTCAACAGTGGTATCACTGGCAGAAGGAGAATCCGTATCCGTTTGGGATCAATTGGGCAAGCAGTCTGGAGATCGCTTTCCGTAGTCTTTCCTGGCTGTGGGTTTGGTACTTATTGGATGGATGTTCGATCGTTCCTTCTACATTTTCCTTTGATCTTCGGAGAGCGTTGATGATTAACGCACGGCACATGGAGCGCTTTCTTTCAACGTATTTTTCTCCTAATACTCATTTGCTCGGAGAAGCAGTAGGACTGTTTTTTATCGGTACTCTGCTTTTGGGAAGTCCTTCGGCGCAACGCTGGCAAAACCTAGGGTGGAAAATCATCTTGCAGGAAGCCCGGCGTCAGGTACAACCTGACGGCATGCACTTCGAACAGTCAATTTATTATCACACGTACGCTCTCGATTTCTTTCTGCACTCACGACTACTTGCCAGTGTAAGCGGGATTCCGGTGCCCGACGCATTTGATCGAACCATTGAGAAAATGCTTGATGTCATAGGGGCTTTCGGGACAATGGGCAGACTACCCCAATTCGGTGATGACGACGGTGGCCGAGTGTTTGACCCAACGCGTAACCGCAGCGAGCACCTGCTTGATCCCCTCGCTACCGGAGCGGTGCTATTTGGCCGTTCAGACTTCAAGAAGGCAGCCGATCATATCCGCGAAGAAACGGTTTGGCTCTTAGGAGCTCCTGGCGTAAGACGATTCCATGAGCTACACGGCCAAACGCCGACACTAAAATCTTTCGCGCTGCAAAGCAGCGGGTTTTACGTAATGTGTGGTTCGAACCCAGTTCCCTACCAGCTTGTAATTGATGCAGGCCCGCACGGAACCGGTCTCGCTGGCCATGGCCATGGGGATGCGCTCAGCATTCAGTTGGCCGTCAATGGAGAGCAGTTACTAATTGACCCAGGTACTTTCGCATATACGGGCGGCGCTGAGCGCGATCGGTTCCGCGGAACATCCGCGCATAACACTGTGCAAGTCGATGATTTGCATCAGGCAGAACCTGTCGGACCGTTTAAGTGGCACAGTCTGCCCAATGTAAGCATAGAACGCTGGGTAATGGACGATAACTTTGATCTCTTTGCCGGATCACATGATGGGTATCGCAGGCTTCCCGAACCAGTTCGCCATCGCCGGCATGTTTTCTGTCTCAAGTCACGCTTCTGGCTTATTCACGACCTGCTGGAAGGCGCAGGTGTTCATAAACTCGATCTGTTCTGGCACTTCGGGACCGGCTCGCTAACTGCGACTTCCGCCGGAGCCATGTTTATCAACGACAGACAACCAGCTCTTGCACTGCTGTTCGCGACAAACCAGGATTATTCACGGGAAGTCATCCAGGATTGGCACTCTCCTGCTTACGGCAAGAAGGAGGCCTCCTCGACGCTTCGAATCAGCACTCGAGCACAGCTGCCGGCCAGCTTCGCTACATTGCTTGCTCCTGTCGAAGAAGTAACTGCGCACCCAGGCGACTTTCATCCGGTCCTATCGAGCCACTCAGGCGTACCAGTCCGATCCTATCGATACTCCACGCCCAACGGTCCGACTCACCAGTGGTTTTTCGCAGATACACCTGGAGATTGGCAGCTTGGATCCTGGTCTAGCGATGCGCAATTCTTGTACTGTTCAATGTGTCCCGACAGCATCCTGCAGCAATTCACATTGTGCGATGGTAGCCATTTCGAAGTTGATGATCGGTCGCAATTCGCTGCCCAGGCGGCTGTTCCGGTGACCAAACTGATGTCGGTAGAAGACGCTCGTCCGACTTCTGATTCGGAAGAAGCTGCAGTTACCTTCAGTTCAGCTGACTTTCTCATGGGCAAAGATACCTTCGCGAGCGCGTAGAAAAGTCGAGCATCTGACGCAATTAAGAAAAGAGTATTCTAAATGTGCGGAATTTGCGGGTTCCTCGCAATTGAAAGTGAAAATCCTTCAGAAACTCACCTGGAGGCTATGTCCAGATCGCTCCTCCATCGAGGACCTGACGACCAGGGAGTTCTGATCTCAGGTCCTCTGGGCTTTGGGTTCCGTCGACTAAGTATTGTTGATCCTCGCGGCGGGCATCAGCCCATGAACAGTGAAGACCGAAATCTTTGGATCGTCTTCAATGGAGAAATTTACAACCATCCGAGGCTTCGTCCTCTTCTTGAAGGTCGCGGTCATCGCTATGTCACAAACAGCGACACCGAAACCATCCTTCACTTGTACGAGGAATACGGAGATGACTGCGTTCACCACCTGCAAGGCATGTTTGCATTTGCGATTTGGGACACGGTTCGCAAAAGATTGTTTTGTGCCCGGGACCGGCTGGGAATAAAACCTTTTTATTACGCAATGGCAGGAGGCTGCTTTGTATTCGCTTCAGAAATCAAGGCATTGCTTGAAATGCCCGGAATTCCCCCTCGATTGAATCGGCGGGCTCTGCCGGAATTCTTTGCGTTGGGTTATTTGTCTGCGGAGGATACGCTTTTCGAGGGCATACTGAAGTTGTTACCCGGACACTGCTTGTCCATCGATTTGGGTGGTGAGGAACATGAGACTCGCATTGCACAGTATTGGGATCTGAATCTGTCTCCTGAAGAATGCACAGTTAGCGAATCCGGTTACATTGAACAGTTCCGTGATCTGTTCAGAGAGACAGTGCGCACCCATCTCATGAGCGATGTTCCTCTCGGCGTATTTCTAAGTGGAGGGCTCGACTCAAGCTCTATCGCCGCCGTCGTGGCGAGCCTTCGCAAAGATCCAATCCAGACATTTTCAGTAGGGTATAAAGAGGATACGTATAGCGAATTGCCCCTCGCTCGACGTGTCGCTGGTCATGTTGGAGCCATCCATAACGAAGTTATTGTGGGTCCCGATGATTTCTTTAGCGCATTGCCAGAGTTGATATGGCACGAAGACGAACCCCTCGTTTGGCCTTCAAGTGTGGCGCTCTATTACGTTGCGCGTCTTGCTCAGCAGAAGGTAAAGGTAGTGCTCACGGGCGAAGGAGCCGACGAGATATTTGCCGGATACTTGAAATACCGTGCGACTCTCTGGAATTTGAGGGCGGCTCCAACCTATAGAAAGCGATTTCCCAAGTTCGCTCAAAACCTGGCACAAAAGATCCCTGATCTGCCATTTGTCCCGGATTGGGTGCGTCGCAAACTCCGACATTCGTTTGTGTACTATCCAGACAGTTTCGAAAAGATTCATTTTGATAACTTTTATTCTGTCTTTTCTCAAGACCAGCAGAGGGCATTATTCAGCAGCGGATTAAGCGACGAACTGCACGATATCAGCGCCTATGCAAATTCGATGCGCTATGCCCCATCGGAGCACTCTCATCCAGACTTACTGAATCAGCTTCTCTATCTGGATATAAAGACGTACTTAGTCGAACTTCTCATGAAGCAGGACCAGATGAGCATGGCCGCTTCAATTGAAAGCCGAGTGCCGTTCCTGGATCACAAGCTAGTTGAGTGGGCTGCTCGTGTTCCGGCCTATTACAAGGTGCGGGGGTTTTCCGGAAAGCATTTGCTGCGGCGGGCAATGGCTTCGCAACTCCCGGCCGAGGTTGTTCATGGTAACAAAAAGGGTTTTCCCACCCCAATCCGACCGTGGCTCCGGAATCAGCTTTTTGACAAGCTCTCATCCGTTCTCACCGATGGGCGTATGACGGAACGGGGATTGATCAGACCTGAGTGTGTGGAGAGCCTGCTCAATGCCCATCAACGTGGCTTTTCCGATGCCACCGAGCGCTGCTGGCGGCTATTAAATTTTGAGCTGTGGAATCGCATTTTCATAGACGGCGATCGTAAGGCGCTTGACTCTCAGAATTCCCGCTTTGAATCTGCTGCACTTGCCGCTTGACGCGTTCATTGCTAACCCGATGTGCTTGCTAACCAGATGAAGGTACTATTGACGCTTCCCCGACCTCTCTTTCCACCCGATACAGGAGGAAAGATCCGCTCGCTGGAGATCTTTAGGCGACTAGCAAAGCGAACTGAAATTCACGCTGTCTCCTTCGCTGACCCGGTACGAGATGCCGCAGCCATCCCGGAAATGAGCTCCGTATTTCAAAGCTATACTCCCGTGGCTTGGCGAGAAACCAAGAGGCATTCGCTCGGCTTTTACCAAGAATTGTTGACGAACCAATTCAGCTCGCTGCCTTACTTTCTAGCTAAGTGCGAGGTTCCACATTTTTGCTCGACAGTCGAACAGTTGCTCGGGCGACAACACTTCGATGTACTCTTCTGTGATTTTCTGCATACCGCTGCTCCTTTGCGGATGATCGATTTCAAGCCCAAGGTCGTTTTCGAGCACAACGTCGAGTTCTTGTTGCGAAAGAGAAAATGGGAGCTGGAAAAGAGGCCGCTTCAAAGGTTCGTCTTGGGAACAGAATGGAAGAGAACCCAGAGGATTGAGTCTCAAGTGTGCCGATCGTTCGAACATGTAATCGCCGTATCCACAGACGATCAGAACAGTTTGCGGCATGAATTCGCCATCGATCAAGTCTCCATTGTTCCGACAGGCGTGGATGCTGAATTCTTCTGCCCAATCGGCAATTCTTCGCAGCCGGGACACCTGGCTTTCGTCGGTTCTATGGATTGGGATCCGAATGAGGATGGCATTGCGTGGTTTGTGCGTGAGGTTTACCCGCAGATCCTCCGCAAGGTACCGAATGCAAGCCTCTCGATTGTCGGCCGGAATCCTTCTTCAAGGTTGCGAGCTATCGTCTCTCACGAACCTTCAATAGAGATCACGGGATGGGTCGCCGATGTCCGCCCATATCTTGCGCAAGCAGAGGTCGTGGTGGTCCCGTTACGTGTGGGTAGTGGAACCCGCATCAAGATTCCTGAAGCCATGGCGATGCAAAAGGCGGTAGTTTCCACCTCGATCGGCGCTGAGGGATTGCCTTTTCGCGATGGTCACGAGATCCGCATCGCCGATGAGTCCAAAGACTTTGCACAAAGTGTGAGCGAGCTTCTCCAGAATAGGTCCCTTCGACATCGCCTCGCAGCGACAGCCAGAGAAGCGGTGGTCAGAGAACACTGCTGGCAAGCTGTGGTGGAAAAGGTTGAGCAAGTTCTGGAACAGCTCAACAAATCCGAAGCACACGCCATCGCCGCATAGAGAGCGCACCGAAGCCATCGGCCACAAGTGAATCTGTGAGCGCGACTGCCCTAACTACGCCCGACAGCACGACTCTGGACCGAACGTTCGTCCTCCCTCAGGTCGATGTTTCAGTCAGTAAGTGGAGCTTTGTTTTCATTTGGCTGTTCACTATCGCGATTTACGCGCGACCGGAAGACATGTTGCCCTCGTTGGGCCTGCTTCACTTAACTTTCGTCTTTGGGCTTTGCGCCGGTTTGACGTATTTACTAGCTTTAGCGTTGGCAGGTCCTCGTCTACTTCGAAGTCGTGAGCTCGGAATCGTCGTCGTACTCACCATATGGTATATCGCGGGGATACCCTTTGCTCTTTGGAGGGGCGGGAGTCTTTATACTCTGTTGCATGTATGGCTCAAGACACTCTTCGTCTTCTTTCTGCTAACGCAGACACTCGTGACACTTCATCGAGTTCGCAGGTTACTTTGGGCGATCATTCTCAGTGAGTTGGTCATAACTAGCATATCAATTGTCCAGCCGTCCAAAGTCATCTGGGTCGGCGAGCGAATGCTTGGGGTCAACCAAGGCATCCTGGGATGGAATTTTCTTGGCATCGCCGCTGCTGTAACTATTCCGTTTATCGCAGCAATATTCCTCGCTCGACAGAGTCTGCTTCAAAAGAGCTTATTGATCGCGGCATTCGGTTGCATGATGTGGATGCTTATGTTGACCGCGTCTCGTGGGGGGATCCTGAGTGTCCTCTTCTCTGTAACATTGACGTGGTTGTTGATTTTGCGCCGCAGTTCTTACGGAAGAATCCTTGGGACCGGAATCGTATTGGGCTTGATCTTGGTGATCAGTTTGGCCCCGGCGGTCTTCTGGCAGCGGCTCTCCACCGTCTGGGACGATCCTGAGATGTCGGCAAATCGTGTCGAGGCCTCAGCGGAAGAGTCCAAGCAAGATCATCTATTTGCTTTGACACAATCAGTTCAATACACCTTGGACAACCCTATATTCGGTCTAGGCCTCGGCAATTTCGATGTAGCCAGCGGGATGGAGCTTGGTAGGTGGATGGGAACTCACAATACATTCACCCAAGTGTCGTCAGAAGCCGGGCTCCCGGCACTGTTGCTATTCATAAGTCTTCCTATCACCGCTCTGCTCAGACTGAAACGGATAAAGCATGCCTTTTCGGGAGAAAGTGCGGAACTATTTCTGATGATAAATGCCACAATGGCCAGCCTATTGGCGTTCGCATTTGGGGCATGCTTTGCTCACCTCGCCTACGAATATTATTTCTTTTATCCGCTGGCCATAGCCGTAGCACTTCAACACATCGGCAAGAGGATTTCTGCTTCGCCACTGACCCACACAGGAAATTAGTACATCATTCGTACGTAACAAGCGGAACCAGTATTTATGAGGACATTTGCGGAATTCATAGGGTGGCTATGTCTTTGCACGTTGGCATACAACTATGTCGGCTATCCAGTGTTGTTGTTTATCTTGTCTGTCGCCTATCAGGCTAAGTCGGATGCGTTGTACTTGCTTCACCGTGGTAACCGTCGATCTCGTCCGATCTCAGAGGATCTTCCGCGGGTAGCTCTATTGATGTCGGCTTACAACGAAGAGTCCGTAATCCAAGCAAAGCTGGAGAATTGCCTGCACATCGATTATCCCGTCGAGCGATTGGAATTCCTATTCGGACTGGACGCCTCAACCGATGCGACGGCGGACGTTTTGACCCGTTTTCCGAATAGTCGATTACGTGTCCTGAAATACAGGACAAGACGCGGAAAGTTGTCGGTATTGTGTGACTTGGCGCAACAAACCTCGGCCGAGATCCTGGTGCTTACCGACGCCAACACGATGCTGGATCGCAATTCCATACGCAACATGGTACGACACTTCGTTAACCCAAGAATCGGGGCTGTGAGTGGGGAAGAAGTCCGAACAGTGGCTCGGGGATCAGATCCAGGCGCAGAATCTCTTTATTGGCGCTATGAATCGGCCATCAAGCTCCTCGAGAGTCGCCTGAACGTCTCGCAGGGGGGCAATGGTGCGGCGCTGGCCGTTCGTCGGTCTCTCTTTAAACCGACGAGGCACTCGATCGTAGAGGATTTCCAAATTCCGCTCGACATTCGATTTAACGGTTTTCGCGTTGTCTATGACCCCGAGGTGATTGCGATCGAGGAGATTACTCCAACTTTTTCTGCGCAGTTTGCGCGGAGAGTGCGCATTGGCGCTGGGAACTATCAAACCTTATTCAGAAACCCTAGATATCTCAGTCCCTGGAACGGTTTGTTGAGTTTCAGCTTTATTTCTCATCGGTTTCTTCGTTGGTTGTGCCCTTTTGTGCTACTCGTTGCGCTCTTTTGTAATATAGCGCTGGCAACACAACCTAGATTTGCAGCCTTACTCGCACTTCAGTGCAGTTTCTATTCGGCGGCTCTGCTCGGATATGCGTTAAAGCGGCGAGGGAGATCGACAGGCATGTTGTCCCTCCCACTCCACTTCTGTTCCATGAATCTTGCTCTGTTCTTGGGTTTGTATGCATACGTGACCGGCCGCCAGGGAGCCACTTGGGCCGCTACCCCTCGTCTGGGCAATCCAATGCAGGATCGTGCCTTTCTGGGCACAAACGAGCGCGATACGGAAACTACAAATGCTGTTGTATATCGGCCTGCTGCATAGCAACGATGGGGCACATACCACCAAAACAAACGGGACCCCAGCCACTATGAGGAATGAAGAGATTTTGTCCTGCGGAAATTTTGAGAGGAGAATCAAAAATGGAGACTGAGAAGCCATTACTGACAATCGTCCGGTCGCCTAATGTCGATAACGGGAAGCATGTGCAACCAAGCGCCGCAATCGCCGATTCCTACAGCTACTTCGACAGATACGGACGAGTCGTCGCGGAACTACCGTATGAACACATCGAGCAAGTGGTTGATTTGTTGCATCAGACTTACAAGCAGGGACGAAGAGTGTTTCTTTTCGGAAACGGCGGAAGCGCTGCTCTCGCTTCACATTTTGCCTGTGATCTCGGCAAGGGAACCATAATGCCCGAAGGCTCCGACAGGCGCTTCCGCGTTCTAGCGTTAACCGACAACATACCCCTCATTACAGCTTGGGCAAATGACACAGCTTATGAGCAGATCTTTGCCGAGCAACTGCGTAATTTCATTCAAGACGGGGACATCGCTTTTGGCATCAGCGGCAGCGGATCTTCGCCCAATGTCCTCTTGGGACTTCAGGTCGCTCGCGAAATCGGAGCTATCACCGTCGGCTTGACTGGATTCAAGGGTGGAAAAATGCCTCAGCTCTGCGACTTTTGCATGATTATCCCTTCAGACAATATGCAAATCATTGAGGATTTGCAATTGGGCATCACGCATGCCCTATTCACCGTCGTTCGACATCGGATAGCTCAAGAAGCTTCGAATGATCAAACTTCCACAGCGGCTATCGCAGCCTGAAGCACCACAACTGTGACCACTGGGCATAATTATCTCGTCTATCTGACCATCGATACCGTCTAGATGCCTCCATACTGCACAACGACTTCTTAGCTTTTAGTTTGAATCTTTTTCTGTGTTTAGTGTGAATCGCGTACCGATTTTGCGAAGACGCTTTTCGTCTGATCCTTGTTGTACAGCGAATCTAGCTATGCGACAAAGGAACTTGCGCTTCCAGTGTTTCCTCAAGAACTGCATCGATCTCGTCGGTGCAACAGTCCTCGTCATTTTGCTATTTCCAGTTTTCGTAGCGACTGGATTGCTGGTGTACTTCGGCGATGGAGCTCCGGTCATCTATCGCAGACGGGTGGTTGGCGTCGCGGGTGAGTTTGATGCGTTTAAGTTTCGTACCATGCGGAGAGATGCGGATTCTATTCTGGCCTCAAATCCTGCTCTCCAGGCAGAATATCAGCGTAACTTCAAGCTTGTCGATGATCCACGGATCACGAGGTTAGGTGGCTTCTTACGGAAATTCAGTCTGGACGAACTGCCCCAATTATTCAACGTGCTGCTCGGGCAAATGAGTCTTGTGGGTCCTCGCATGATCACAACTCCAGAGCTCGCAAAGTACGGCAGTCACAAGAGAGTCCTGCTTTCTTCCAAGCCCGGTCTGACAGGATATTGGCAGGTTTTCGCCAGGCAGAACGTTTCGTATGAGGAGCGAGTCAGCATGGATCTCCACTATCTGGAGAACTGGAGCTTGGGAATGGATTTAGCCATTCTTCTTCGGACTCCATTGAGAGTACTGAAGACGGAAGGAGCCTTCTAATGGATCGAATCTTGATAACGGGTGGGGCCGGATATGTTGGATCGGCCTGCTGCGCTCAACTCGTGCAAAAGGGATTTTCACCTGAAGTACTCGACAATTTTTCCACTGGACACTCGGAAGCAGTTCCCAGGAATGTGCGAGTACACCGGTTTGACTTTGGCGACTCCGATTGCTTATCCACTCTACTCTCTTCGCATGGTTTTGACGTCGTATTTCACTTCGCAGCAAAGGCCCTGATTCCGGAATCGGTGACGAATCCAGGACTATTTTTCTCAGCGAATGTGGGTTCTGGCATCATGCTGCTAGAAACCCTTCGAAAGTACGGGATTCGAAAATTTGTTTTTTCATCTTCTGCAGCAGTTTACGGCTCCCCAATTACCGTTCCCATGCCCGAGGACCATGACAAGCGACCGACGAATGCTTATGGCGAAAGTAAGTTGGTCTTCGAGCAAATTCTCAGATGGTACGCCTCCGCATACGGGTGGAGCGTGGTTGCTTTCCGCTATTTCAATGCATGCGGAGGAGGATCCCATTGGGGTGAGCGCCACGATCCCGAGACTCACATCATTCCTCTGGTGTTGCAGACAGCCTCAGGTCGACGAAAACACTTTGACATCTACGGGACTGACTACCCTACACCCGATGGGACATGCCTACGCGACTACGTCCATGTCATGGACATCGCAGAAGCACATATTTTGGCGCTCCGGAAACTAGAATCTCCGGGATTTCATGTGTACAACATTGGCACCGGCACGAGTTATTCCGTAAAAGAAGTCTGCGAGGCGGCAGCTCATATAAGCAAACGGAGAATCGAGTTGCGAACTGCACCACGGCGCGCGGGCGACCCTGCGGTTTTGTGCGCTAGCCCCAAGAAGCTCATTGACGAGTTTGGATGGGAGCCGAAGCACTCCGATTTGACACAGATCATCGCAGGAGCGTGGCAATGGGAACAGCAACTCTGCGAAAGCACGCTTGCAAAAGCTGCATGATGCGTTCTGGAGAACGACAATAACTATGAACCGACGGCTTCAGCACTCACTCTTAGGGGCGGACCTGTTGTGGATTGTTATTTCCATGGGGGTTGCCACGATACTCGGTAGAGGACTCTCGCCAGATCCTGACACTCTACTTAGCCATCTCTACTTCCCTGCTGTATTGATGGCTGCGTTAATCTGGACCCTACTTTACTTCAGCAAAGATCTTCAAGGGTTTTGTCGAGGCTGGTACCTGCCGAGTGTCTTCGCGCAAGCTTTTGTTGGGGACGCTTACTTAATTGGATCATTGCTGATATTTGCCTTCTTGACACAACACTTTTATCCGCGACGGGAAATACTCTACTTAGGTTGCCTCTTGCCGGGAGGTTTCGTAGCTACGCGTTGCATCGCATACTGGATCGTCAGATCGCAGGTGCAAATACGGCCACGACGAAAGGTGGTTATCGTCGGTAGCGGTCGGATTGTACGTGAGCTTCTGGTCAAAATTGAACGACATCCCGAACTCTCGATGGAAGTTGCAGGCGTTCTTTCTCCTTCGGAGGCAGAACCTTGCGGCAAAGCATTGGCCTTCGGATTGGGCATGGTTTCAGTTCGCACCCTAAACATTCTAGATTTGTTAAAAGAAAACAATATTCGGGAACTAATTCTCGCTGAGTCAGTGCCACCTCATCCCGAGATAGAACAGTTGATCTCTAGTTGCCGCAAAGCCGGGCTGAGAATTCAAATCGTGCCACAGCATTTCGAACTCTATCTCTCCAAAGCGAGGCTGACGGAGATCGAAGATGTGCCCTTACTCTCGCTGGAAGAGCAAACCCTCCCGCTCCTTGGACTTTACGTGAAAAGGATAATGGATTTTCTGGGAGCTGCATGTCTGTTGGTGCTCGCTTCTCCATTGGTGGCTTTTTCCGCAGCAGTACTACATTGGAAAAAGGGAAAGGCTTTCAAACAAGAGAAGCGTTGCGGCAAGAACGAAGTCTCCTTCAGGATGTATCGATTAAACGTTGAGCGGGACGAGGCCAATCTTGTCGGTCACGAGCGATTCCTCGTGCAGTTCAGTCTCACAGAGTTACCCCAACTTTTTAATGTTCTAAAAGGAGAGATGAGTTTGGTCGGCCCGCGTCCAGAGCCTCTTGAAAGGATAAAGCACTACTCCATCTGGCAGCGTCAGCGCTTGAATGTGAAACCGGGACTGACCGGGTTAGCACAGGTTCATGGTCTTCGTGAACAGCACTCTTCAGAGCAGAAGGTCCACTTCGATCTTCAATACATCTTCCACTGGTCTTTATTCCTGGACCTCTGCCTGGTCCTGCAGACGGCCTGGACTCTCTTTCTCAGGCTTGTGCAGGAACATCGATTTTCGATTTCTCCTTTGATCACGACAACACAACGTAGCGACCTTGCAATTGGGAGAATATGGAATGTTAATAGTACGCAGTCCGGTGCGGATTAGTTTTGGGGGTGGAGGTACTGACCTCCCAGTGTACTACGAAAAGTTCGGTGGTGCGGTTCTAAGCACCTCCATCAATAAGTACTTCTATACCATCCTGCAAAAAAGGATCGACGGGAACATTCAGGTGATCTCATCGGATCTGCGGGTGGTTGAAACATGGCGCGACCTCTCCCGAATGGATGTCAAACATAGTGCGCTCGAAATTCCGCTTGCGGTCATAAAGGAGCTCGGCCGTAATCTCTCGGTTGATTTATTTTTGGCTTCCGAGATTATAGCTGGGACCGGGCTGGGATCTTCGGCTAGCGTCTGCGTCGGAGTACTCAGAGCACTCACAACATATCTTGATCTTCCGATTTCCAAGTATGAGCTGGCGGAACGATCATTCCACATCGCTCGCAACATTCTCGGCAAACCTGTAGGAAAACAGGACGAATACGCGGCTGCTTTCGGCGGCATGAACTTCATAAACTTCGAAAAGGACGGAAGTACTAATGTGGAGCGCCTCCCGCTGCGAACTGATCTTGTTCGCGAGTTTGAGAGTAGCCTCATGTTGTTTTTTACCGGAGTGGCGCATGATTCATGGAAGCTTCTGAAGGAGCAAGAACAATCCACGAAAAATTCAGCGGGATCGACCGTCGAGTCCTTGCATGAGATTCGGAATCTGGCTGAGCATATGCGCAAGGCATTGTTAAAAGGTGACCTACAGACATTCGGAGCTCTGCTGCACGACGGCTGGGAGGCCAAGAAGAACATCTCCTCTAATATTTCGACGCCATTTATCGATGAAGCATATGCCGTAGCAAGGGAAAATGGTGCTCTAGGCGGGAAAATTGCGGGAGCCGGAGGTGGGGGTTTTCTGCTTTTGTTCTGTAAACCGCAGCATCAGACAAAAGTTCGCGAGGCCCTGACAAAACTGCAGCTGCAGGAGATGGCTTTCGGGCTTGATACCCAGGGCGCCCAGGTAGTTGTGAACGACCCATTCATAGATAGAGACGAGAAGTGCGGCATGCAATGGACATTTTTGCCTTCGCTTGCTTTTCAGCCGACTCTAGGCAACTGGTCATGAGCAGAAACCTTTTTATCGGAAAGAGTCTCTCGCGATGAAGGCCTTCATATTAGCTGCAGGCAATGGCGAACGCCTTCGCCCTTTGACGAATAACATTCCCAAGTGCCTGATTTCGATTCACGATATGGCTGTCCTGGCAGTTTGGCTCGAGCTTTGTCGACGGCATGATATTGGCGACGTTTTGATCAATACGCACGCTCACGCGAATGTTGTAAGAAGCTATCTTCGAGATCATGGTGATGCGACACGTGTCACTGTTACCTATGAGGAGAGCCTCCTAGGGAGCGCCGGAACAGTGCTAACGAACCGGGCTTGGGTCGGCTCCGACCAGGACTTTTGGATATTTTACGGCGACGTGCTGACCAACACCGACCTTACCCGCATGATGATGTTCCACCGCAGCCACCGTCAGATAGCAACCATAGGCGTCTATCAAGTCTCGAACCCGAAGCAATGTGGCATTGTCACGGTCGATCGCGATCACATCGTTCGGGCCTTCGTCGAAAAACCAGAGAACCCATCCGGCAATCTCGCATTTGCCGGGATAGTGATTGCGACTCCGGCAATATTTGACTTGATCCCCGATCAGACACCTGTTGATCTCGGATTTCATGTACTTCCAAGATTGCTGGGGCGCATGGCCGCCTTCCCGATTGCCGACTACCTAGTAGATATAGGAACTCTTCCTAGCTACGAGCACGCCCAATTGACTTGGCCTGGTTTGGATGCGGTCGCATAGCCTAAGGGTCCACGTGTTAAAAAGCGTGATTTTTGATCTCGATGGGGTCGTGGCGGATAGCCATCCACTGCACATGAGGGCCTGGAGAAGATTCTTGTTGACGTTGGGCATAACGGTGAACGATGAACAGCTTGAATTTGTTCGGGACGGGAGAAAAAGACAGGACATTTTACGGTACTTCGTGGGAGAGCTGACCGACGACCAGGTTCACTCCTATGGTCGCAAGAAGGATTTATTTTTTCACCAGGAGTGCAAGAGTTTAGTGCCGATCGAAGGTGTTGAACGACTGTTGCAGGACCTAAATCGCGCCGCCGTTCTGACTGCTGTTGCATCATCTGGCAGCAGATCTCGAGTACATCACATTTTGAACCTTCTGGAGCTCAAGAGCCACTTCGCAGCGGTCGTTACCGGAGATGAAGTCAAAGATGGCAAGCCGGATCCCGCGATATTTCATAGAGTTGCTGAGCAGATGCAGGTTCGACCAGAAGAATCACTTGTTTTTGAGGACTCCGTTTCGGGAGTTAGGGCCGCAAAGGCCGCCGGAATGGAGTGTGTAGGAATCGCGGAAGAACATCGGGCGCGACTCCTTCTGGGTGCAGGCGCAACCTACGTGTGCCGGAATTTCGTTGACACCTCTCTGAGTCAGATCAGGGAACTGTTTTCCTGAACTTCAACACCTCTCTCATGAGTAATCTTCGCATAGTGCTTTTTTCGAATGTGCGTGCCACGCGCACCTGCAGAGTAGCCGATCGCCTCATGCGAGAAATACCCGGCGTAAAAGTCTCTGGGATCGCGCAACGGCCTCTGCAATCGCTTCCCCTCGAGCAGCGATTGATTGCGACTACCGAATCACACCTTCCGTTCGTATTTTCTCAGGCGCAGTCGGGCATGCAACGGCGCGTTTATTCGATGCTTGCTCACGTCATCCATGGGGTGCTTTGGTTTGTTCACGGATGTCCGCGCACTGTGAATAGCCGGAACCAATTCACTATCAGCAGGCTCGCAGAAGAATGCCAGCAGAGTGGCTGCCGCTTTCTGTTAACGGACAGCGACGATAACGACGCACTCTGCGACTTCGTGCGTGCAAGTAACGCCGACCTGGTAATCATGCTCGGCGACATTCCGATGAGTCCGGAATTGATGCAGTCGCCTCTACGCGGTTTGATCCGAGCATTTCAAGATAAGTCAAGTTCCATTGCAAAAGAGAGCATTCAGCTCATCGTTGAATACGCCAAAACAGGTTCGGATTCGGCAATTCCAGTTGCATCTTTTAAAGTTCCTATACAAAGCTACGATGCACTGCCTGGCCTTACCCTCAAACTCGATTTGATATCGGACGATTTGCTAGTACAAACCGTGAAGAACATAGTTGGCGATGCAGAGAAAGCCTCAGGAGCAGTGCGAGAATGGATCGACAAGATGTTCTCACCTTACGTTGCGCAGATTGACTCATCCGAGCGGTCACGAATGGCGGTAGTGCGCTCGGTTTATCGCTGTCGGTCAGTGTGGAAACTATGCATGGAGACCTTGTTGTTATGTTCGCCGTTTTTCGTCTGGCGCAACTGGTATCGTCGGTGGCGCAGCCAATATCCAGTGCTCATCCTCGCGCACCATCTAATATCAGATCGTCCACACCGCATGGGCACTTCCACAACAACGTTCTGGCACTTAATTTGTTTCCTGAAAAAACACTATCACATTGTAAGCCTATCTGAAGCGTCGCAGCTCTTACGTTCAGGAAACGTAACACGCCCGACGGTTGTGATTACTTTCGATGACGGTTACGGCGAAAACTTCATCAACATGCGGGCAGTCGCTGAGGAGGCCGGAATTCCCGTTGTCCTATTTGTGAGTACCGAACCAGTGGATGATCACCGAGAATTTCATCATGACGTAGTGCAGGGAGCAGTCGGGGCATTGCCATTGACTTGGGATCAAATCCGATATTGGAGCATGAGAGGAGCCGAGTTTGGCAGCCACACACGTACGCACTTCGACTGTGGTTCCAATGATCGAGCGAGATTGAAGTCGGAGATCATGGGATCGAAGAGCGACTTGGAAGCACAGCTCGGCAAACCGGTTCGATTCTTTGCATTTCCTTTCGGTAAACAAGACAACATGTCATGTGAGGCTATGGAACTGGCAACTACGACTTATTCCTATTTTGCGTCCTGTTTCGGTGGGAACAACATGCCCGACGAGGCATCAAACCAGCAGCACTTACTGCGCAAGAACTTTTATTCAGATCTGTGGGAACTTGAGCTGGAATTGCAATCGGTTTTTGATCTGACCGATCGAATCAGACGACAGTTTATTCGGAAACCTGCTAAGGAGTCTGACAGTTCCCTGAACGATCTTTCCACGGCTCCTACCTTGGCTATGAATGGAGAGAGGGGTCAAGTACTTCCCGCAAATGAGGTTACGTAAGAACCCTTGTCGTACTAGAACTCCACTTTTCCTTTCACCGTAACGTACCGAATCAAATGACGTCTCTAAGTGCATTTCGACAGAACCAATTTGTGACCGGCCGAAAAGGGTTCTTCATGAATCACTCGAAAACCTTGGAGGCCGTAGTTGTTGACGCTGTGGACAATGTCACAAACTCGCATGGTTTCACGGGAAGCTGTTCAGTTGCCGTAACGTCTGGCAGAGAAAATGATTACATGCTGCATCCCGACGAGGCACGGCTTCTGGCACCACGTGCCTGCGCAACCAAAGTGACTGAGTGGACATCAGGACGAAGCGCAGCCCACCTTGCATTGAGACGTTTGGGATTTATTAATCCGCCTCCTGTTCTGCGCGGACAAAGAGGAGAGCCCCTCTGGCCCGAGGGAGTCGTAGGTTCTATCACTCACTGTTACCCGTGGACTATTGCCATTACAGCTTACGGTTCAAAGCAGTTCGGAATTGGAGTGGATCTAGAGTCATTGACAAGGTTGCGAGGAATTGACATCAGCCAGATCACTTGTCGCGGTCCGGAGTTCGAGTGGATTTCTTCCGGAGAGGATTTCCAAGGACGCCTCGCGATGATCTTCTCTGCCAAGGAAGCTCTCTACAAGGCTCTCTACCCCTTCTACCGCCGCTATATTGATTTCAAGGAAGTCGAACTCAACTGGGTCCCGGAGCAATCCCGATTTGAGGTCGATTTTGTCGAGTCCTTCAGCAAAAACCTGGTGCAGGGCGGTTGTACCGTCCATTCTCGCCGCCACGACAGTTATGTATTTTCGATTTGCCAGGTCTGGTGATGTATTTGTTACTGCCTAACGCCCCAGCTAAAGTTTAAGGAGAGTTACCATGTCAATCGTTTCTACACCGCCGCTTCCGAGTCAAATTCCTCCCGCTCATGTGGAGGAGATATGGAACTCCACTCAGTTAGAGTCTGCATCGGACGTATGCCTCCCGCAACTTGTAACCGCTCAAGCCGCTGCGGCACCAACGGCGATTGCGGTGACGCATGGCCGGATGTCACTTACCTATCAGCAGCTTGAGGAAAGAGCTAATCGGCTGGCACATCTAATGCGGGCGTTCGGTGTTGGTCCGGATGTCATTGTGGCAATTTACCTGAATCGCTCGCTCGCGATGATAGTCGCGGCCCTCGCTGTCCTTAAGGCGGGCGGAGCGTATTTACCTCTGGACCCGAGTTACCCAGCAGATCGGCTCGTGTTCCTGATAAATGACGCGCAGACTCGGATTGTCATAACTGGTGATTGTCTGGCATCCACGTTGCCGGTGCAACCGGAGCACGTCGTTACCCTAGATCCCGAAGGAAACATGGCGATTGACCAACCATCCGACGAGATTGCGAGCAGAGCCACGGCGGACAATCTCGCTTATGTCATCTATACTTCCGGCTCAACTGGTGAACCGAAAGGCGTCGAACTCACTCATCGGGGGCTGCTGAACCTTATTTCCTGGCATCGGAATGCGTTTAAGATAACTCATACCGATCATGCAAGTCAGTTGGCTGCCTTGGGTTTCGATGCGGCCGTTTGGGAAGTCTGGCCGTATCTTGCCGCTGGGGCAAGCGTCCATCTGGTTACCGACATCGCTAAAAACGATCCGCCAGCCGTTCGGGATTGGCTCATTTCGCAAGCCATCACAGTTACTTTCCTTCCGACGCCTCTGGCGGAACGAGTCATGACGCTGGAGTGGCCTGCAAAACCCGCGCTTCGACTGATGCTCACAGGTGCGGACACCCTCCATCACTATCCCTCACGAAAACTCCGATTCCAAGTAATTAACAACTATGGTCCCACTGAGTGTACTGTCGTAGCCACTTCCGGAGTTGTGTCTCCTAGTCCGGAGCGCCTGGATCAATTGCCTACGATTGGCCGTCCGATCACCAACACCGAAGTCTATATTCTCGACCAAAATATGCGACAGGTTCCACTGCGCGACGCGGGTGAGCTATACATTGGAGGAAAAGGCTTGGCGCGCGGATATCGGAATCGCCCTGAGCTAACAAAAGAAAAGTTCGTTTGTAACCCGTTTAGCTCTGAACCAGGAGCGCGCCTCTACAGAACAGGAGACTTGGGCCGTTATCTGCCTGACGGTGAGATCGCATTTCTCGGTCGAGTTGACGAGCAAATCAAGATTCGAGGCTATCGCATCGAACCGGCAGAAATCGTGAAGGCGCTCGACGAGCATCCAGAGGTGCAGGCCAGCGCTGTTGTCGCCAGAGAGATCGAACAAGGTGACAAGCGTCTCATAGCTTACTTCGTAGCTCCACCGAACAGTCAACCGACACACAGCGAGCTACGCAACTTCATTGCGGGCCGCGTGCCCGAGTACATGATCCCAGCAATCTTTGTGAAGCTGGATTCTCTGCCTCTCAATAACAGCGGTAAGGTGGATCGAGCCGCACTGCCGGCTCCAAATTCGGAAAACACCCTCCGAGACAACACGTTCGTGGCGCCCCGTACGCCGATTGAGGATCGCGTGGCGAGCATGCTCGCAACTCTCCTCGGTCTTGAGCAGGTCAGCGTGGACGACAATTTCTTTCTCCTCGGTGGTCACTCTTTGTTGGGAACCCAACTTATTGCGAGAATACGCGATGCATTCAATATTGAGCTCGGCTTGAGGAGCTTATTTGATGCTCCCACCGTATCTAAGCTTGCAACCCAGGTTGAATCGCTTCTGTTGGACAAGCTGCAATCCATGACCGAAGAAGAAGCTGAAAGTCTTCTCCGCCGGACTGCGCCGGCAGCCGCATGAAGAGTCTAGTATGACAACATCCGCTTCAACTATTTCGTCCAACTTTCAAACCGAGCGCAGCCTGAGCCTCTATCACTTACTCGATCCAGAGGTTCTTGCCAATCCCTATCCGCTCTTCCATCGGCTTCGAAGCGAAGACCCGGTGCACTGGGATCCTTTCCTGCATGCTTGGGTCGTCACTCGCTATAACGACGTCGTAACCGTGCTTCATCACTACTCCGCGGATCGTACTCCTGCGCCTCAGCAGCTCACCGAGATGGGCCTTGCCTCCTTGAATCCGATCGCTCAGGTCATGGTGAAGCAAATGCTTTTCCTTGATCCGCCTGCGCACACTCGAATCCGTAGCCTCGCATCGCACGCGTTTACACCACAGCGTGTCGAAGTGCTGCGTGCGCATATCCGAGATATCACGAATTCTCTGCTGGACAAGGTGGAGTTGCAGGGTGCTATGGATGTGATCGCCGACCTGGCCGAGCCGCTACCCTGCATTGTCACGGCTGAAATGCTCGGAGTGCCAGTGGAAGATCACCAGCAATTGAAGTCCTGGTCTCAGGATTTCGCTGAAATGCTCGGCAATTTTCAGCATAATCCCGATCGGGCTGCGAGAGTCTTAAAGAGTACTCTCGCGATGACCGACTACTTCCGCTCCGCACTCCGCGATCAGCGCCTGCACCCGCGTGAGGGTCTCGTGACTTCCCTGATGAATGCAGAAGTCAACGGCGACCGCTTTACCGAAGAGGAGGTTATCGCCAACTGCATAGTCACTATGGTTGGAGGCCAGGAAACAACCACGAACTTGATAGGCAATGGCGTGCTGTCGCTGTTGAGAAATCCTCAACAACTCGAAGGACTTCGTTCCGACCTATCCCTGATCCCCTCCGCTGTCGAGGAGATGCTGCGTTATGAGAGTCCTAGTCAGCACACTGCCCGGCTTGCTCCAGAAGACACGATTCTTGGTGGGAAACGGATATCGAAGCGACAAGCCGTAATTGCAGTTATGGCAGCAGGCAACCGCGACCCGGAGCGATTCCCAGATCCTGACTACTTCGACATTACTCGGAGTAACAATCGCCATCTGGCGTTCGGTTGGGCTGCTCACTTTTGTTTTGGCGCCGCTCTGGCCAGAATCGAAGCCCAGACCGCGTTTGAATTGATGTTGCGCCGATTGCCCAATTGGTCTCTTGATTCCGAATCGCTGACCTGGCGACCAAATCTGGGGTTGCGAGGCTTGATTCGTTTGCCGATTCATTTCGATACGCCGGAACAAGGACAAAACTCTACCTCGGCTTGATATTCCGAGTGTCACAAGTCCATCTACATCTTTGCAAATGATTTCGGTAACCTCATTATCGGAGACTAAGAGAAGGCTTCTGCATAGCTATCTTCATGGTGGGGCTGCACGGAATGTAGCCAGGGACCATCTTATCTCGCCAACAGGTTCCCGGAAAGACGTGCCCCTCTCGTTGTCTCAGGAACAGCTCTTCCTTCGGGAAACGAGCCGAGCAGATATTCCTCCGCTTTACAACGAGTGCATCAAGCTGCGCATGTTAGGACCGCTCGACGTCCCTGCCCTTGAGAGAAGCCTCGCTGAAATCATTTCTCGACATGAGATCTGGCGCACAAGTTACGCAGTCTCGAACGGACAACCAGTCCAAGTCGTGCATCCTGCCCCGGAAGAGACTGGCATGTCGGTCACCGATCTGCAATGTTTTTCGAGAAGTGCGCAGGAAGAGCAGACCCATGATGTAATTCATGAGCTGGTCGCACAGCCTTTCAATCTATTCGCTGGTCCTTTATTGCGGACACACTTGATTAAGCTCGATGAGTTTGAACACTGGCTGTACTTAATTACCCATCTCAGTATTGTTGACGGACTCTCGGTATATCGTGTGTTTCCGTACGAATTAGCGACGCTGTATTCTGCATTCGCCGCAGGACAGCCCTCGCCCCTTCCTGAATTACCCATCCAGTTTGGCGATTATGCCCGTTGGCAGCGGCATTGGTGGCAAGGCGAGGAACGAACCAGGCAAATGGAGTATTGGCGCCATCAGCTTGCCGGACAACTTCCCACGCTAGAGTGGCCTCATGATCACCCAGTCTTACTTTCCCAGAGTTTCCGCGGAACCATTCATCCCTTTGTGCTGCCTCGGGCTTTTGGCACCTCGCTGAAAGGATCGAGCCACCAGGAAGGCGTTACAGTATTCACGGAGCTTGCATCAGGTTTCGCCGTGCTGATGCACTGCTACACGGAACAGCATGACATCATCATAGGTACCCCGTCTCAAGCCGGCCGCAAACTATCCCAAGTCGCAGGACTACTGGGGCATTTTCTAAACCCAGTCGCACTTCGTTTCGATCTGGCAGGCGATCCAACGTTTCGACAAGTACTCCAGCAGGCACAAAGACTGTTGCTTGAGGCCATTTCCAATGATGATGTACCGTTCGAAACTTTGTCGCAGGAATTTACACTTGACAGCTCCAAGCCTTTGTTCAGGGTAGCGATTTCACTTCAACCATCAATGCCCCAACTAGGTTTGGACTGGATCGTAACGTCCATGGATGCGGACAGCGGCGGCGCTCCCTGGAACCTATACCTTGCTTTCATCGAAGGGCCCGATGGAATGCTATGCCGGGTTCAATACAATCCAGAGGTTTTTGATCGCGGAGGTATCGTCGAGATGTTTCGCGATTTTTATAGCTTGGTGGACAACCTAGCTACAAACCCGATGATGCGTCTCTCGGAAGCGAAAGCTCTGCTGACTAAGCGCTGCTACATAGTTCCTGCTCCACCAGACACAGAAAGCGCAACTCTGTAACTATCTTCAGAGCTTCACTACGTTTGCTTTTAATACCCATGCACTTACGGTCAAACCAAGTGCCTGGTTTGGCGACAGGATTTTCCAACCGTTTTTCTGCTTTCGGACGAACCCTTTTGAAAACGCAAGCAAAGGGCAAAAGTCCTTTGATGAGGTAGAAGCAGATCGTTTTAACCGCGAAGACTCACACTCTTTCGATCGTTCCGACACTCCAGGAGATTGTATGAACCAAGTTGCCATTTCTCATTTAGAGTTTATCGACCCATTGCCGTTGCGGAATCAGCATACAGAATCAGTCTCGTCAGTCGCTTTGCTCCCCACGTCTTTACTGCCAAGCGAATCGGATTTCTACAACAGATACGATTGGGCTCTGAATCCCTTTCCCACTGTCAGGCAAGCAATCCATTACCTGAATCAGCAGCTAGACTGGCTCGACAACTCAGCTCCCGGCTGGCAGCGTGGCGAGGTTCACAAGAATATATATTTGCTAGGCTCCGCGGTCCTGGACTCTATTGACGATTGTTTGTTGGGCCCAAAATATGAGTTCGCGAAGATATCTGCCGCCATACCTATGAGCCGTGGCATCGTTTCTCTCGCTGAGACTCTGGGCAGGCGCACCGGTCACTTGTCGCCCAGAAAGCTCCACAACCTCGGTCGGAGTAGGCAGCAATGGCAGCGCCTGCTGATTCAAGTGCTGAAAGTATTTGTTGCCGACCAATCCTTAGATAAAGCAACTAACACAGCCATCCGATGCAACCTGAATACTCTATTAACCGCTAGGCATCTCAGCAAAGTCCTCAGCATGCGGCTCCGTATTCCCGGTGCCTTTCGTTCACAAGATCTGACACATTTCGATTTTCTCGCGCTGGGCCGTAAGTTTGTTGATAGCTTCTCAGAACGTCAACAACCCGTGATGGTCTTGGGGCTTCGCACTGCCGGCTCCTACTGTGCTCCATTGCTCCATGCTTTCCTTGAGAATGAAGGATATCGTGACGTGGAGTCGGTCACCATCAGACCGAAGCTTGGGATCAGCAAACACGAAGCGACAAGCTTGAGAAACTGTGCAGCCAAAGGAAGTTTGCTGCTGATAGTGGACGAGCCGGTGGGAACTGGCGGCACTCTCATGAAGGCTGTTCAACTCGCTCGCAAGTTTTCGATTGCGACGCAGAGGATCGTCATATTGACTCCATTTCACTCGAGTTTTAGTCACCTCTGGAAAACGAATGGCAACTACTCCCTATTCTCCGGCATACCTGTGCTGACCTTGGATCCCGAGGAGTGGTACAAGTCAAGCCGTCTGGACGCCCTCACCGAAGAGCTCTTAAGCGGATACTTCCGGACCCGCAATATGTCGGTAAACAGTGTGGATGCGAAAAGTGCAGAAGCAGATCGGTTCAATAAGCACTTGGATGTTGTGTCAGACAAAAAGGGACACACCCGTATCAAACGCGTTTACAAGGTCAAGATATCCAATCCTTCAGGATACGAAGAGACTAGATATATTATGGCCAAAGGCGTGGGTTGGGGATGGCTGAGCTATCATGCGTTCCTGGCCGGCGAACGTCTAGCGCAATTTCTGCCGCCACTGTTAGGTCTTCGAAATGGTATTCTGTACACCGAATGGCTGCCAGAGAGCAGTATTACGGCATGCGAAGCCGATCGTGATCAATGGATCGATCGAGCGGCATCTTATATTGCGACGCGCGCCCGAACCTTACGCTTGGATGCCGATCCGGCAACGGCGCTCATATTAGAGCATCGCAACAACGGGTTAGCTAACCTTGCAAGCAATCTCTGTCGATCATACGGCTCCCGGCCTGCGCCGTTTCTGAGTCGCGGCCGCATCTACCAGGAATTATCGCGAGCGCTGTCTCCTTTTCCATCCTTAATTGACGGCAAAATGCGTCCTTCAGAATGGATTCGCGGCGACTCAATGCCGCTCAAAGCCGACTTCGAACACCACGGGCTAGGCAGAACTGAAATCAATATGACGGATCCGGCCTTCGACCTAGCCGACTCTATTTTGAGCTGGCAGCTCACTTGCGAAGAAGAGGCAAAGCTGTTGAAACGGTATGTGGAAGAGTCCGGCGATCTAAGAGTTACCGATAGGCTCCTCCTGAACAAACTGGTGGCAGGAATTAGAGCGTTCAATACAGCGATCGCCAACCTCGAAGACCCACGCTTAGTACAACGTCATCAAGAATTCAACCGGGATTACATTTCAGCCTGGAACTTCCTAGTTTTGCAGACCATGCGTTATTGTGCCGAATTGAGCTTCAAACCGAATGAGCTGAGCTGGCACGGACCGCTGGTGGCGCTCGACGTAGATGGAGTGTTAGACAAGCAAGTGATCGGCTTCCCCTCGGCAACGTGGGCGGGAATCCAAGCAGTATCGTTGTTGCACGCACACGACTGTGCGGTGGTGCTAAATACTGCTCGAAGCATTCCGGAAGTAAAGCAATACTGCAAACATTACGGATTTATAGGGGGCGTCGCGGAATACGGCGCCTTCGTCTGGGATGCGATCAGTAACCAGGAAAGGATACTCATTGGTCAAGAAGCGATGAACGAACTGCAGATCCTGGCTGAAGAACTCCGGCGGATTCCTGGCATTTTCCTTAACGATGACTACATGTTTTCTTTACGCGCGTACACATTTGAAGGCGGCGTCACAAGGGCGGTTCCGGGACTGATCGTCCAGAGTCTTATTTCTAAGCTCAAGCTGGAGCGGCTCACCTTCCACCAGACGTTCACGGATACTGCGGTACTCGCCAAGGAAGCCGACAAGGGAACTGGACTGCTTGCGCTCCTGGATCTAGTGGGGCAGAAACATCTTTTGGGGGCTGCAGTTGGGGATTCCGAAGCCGACTTGCCAATGTTTGCGGTGGCGAAGAGCAGCTTCGCACCAGGTCACATCGCTTGCCGCAGTCAGGCGAATGCAATTGGCTGCTATGTCGACGCTAAGCCCTTCCAGCCCGGGCTTCTGAACATTGTTCGCCGCATTGTTCATCCCGCGGGAAATAGCTGTCAGCGGTGTGTGTCTGCCAAGCTGCCTGAGAAGGCGAGTCGCAATCTTATATTTCAAGTTCTACAACATGCGGACGAAAGCCGAATGAAACGCTTGGGCCGTGCCGTGTTCAATTCCAAGGTGCTCACAAGTTTTCTAGTGAGCTGACATCCACGTGTTGATTTTTTTTCTGCGCAGTATATGAAGCTACGCCTAACTACGCAAGTCGGCCTGCTCTCTGCAGCGCGAGCGCTCGGACAGATTCTCAACGCTCTAGTGGGAATCGTTGTCGTTCGTAAGCTTTCCCAATTCGATTACGGGACGTTTCGTCAAATTTTCCTTCTTGCCGCAACGTTATTACAAACCGAATTAGGATTTGTTGAAACCTTGTACTTCTTCCTTCCAACCCTGCCACGCCTGCGTGCGCTTTTCATGCGGCAGACCCTGGTTATAGTTGGCTCCATGCAGTTGTTGGCAGGAATTGTAATGGTGATCTTCCGTCAGCCGATTGCATCGTTCTTCAATAACTCGGGCCTCGTTCCTTGCATGGAATTGCTAGCCTTTTACTCTGGTTTCACCATCCTTACTCGAATCTGGGAAGTGGAACTGGTTGCGGACAAACGCGTAACAATCGCAGCCGCCGTGAGCCTAGGTTTTGAAAGCTTGAAGGTCATATTGATGGTCGTTACGCTGTCTATCCATCCGGGAATACGCGCTCTACTCCTAGCACTTGTGGCGGCGGCCGCTCTGAAATTTGCCACATTTGCGATATTTCTATGTAGGGAGTTCGGATCGTTTGGGAATGCCGGATCAATTATTCAAGGCTTGCCGCAAATTCGTTACGCTATGGCCCTATGGATTCCAGCGCTCCTAAACGGCGCCATTGGCGGACAGGCTCATCAATATATCGTGGGGCACTATTTCAACCCATCTGAGTACGCCACATATGCTGTTGCGTGCTTTCAGGTCCCCTTTGTAGCAATCCTGACAAATTCCATTTCAGAAGTTCTCCTGGTTCGAGCTACTGAGTATGCAAACCAGGGCCGTCGCCAAGAACTGTACGCTTTGTGGATTAACGCCTCCAGAAAAGGGCTGCTGCTATATATCGCCATATCTACGGTTTTGATGGTCCTTGCGCGGCCCCTCATTGTCACTCTTTTTACAGAACGATACCGCTCCAGTGCGCCGCTATTTGCATTGATGGTCTTGGGGTTTCTGTCCTACGGAGTGTTTCAAGACGCCCTATTTCGGGCATGTTCGGCGATGCGAACCTACGGGTTCTTTTATGCACTTCGGGCCGTGCTTAGTGTTGGACTGGCATTTGTCGGATTACGGCTCTGGGGTGTCTGGGGAGTAGCTCTTTCGACTGTTCTGGCAGTAGGAATCGTTAACATTTTCCAGCTTGTGCCTGCGGCGAGGCTTCTGCAGGTTTCCTTTACGCGAGTGCTGCCCTGGAAAGATGTCGCGAAGATGTTAGTTGCAGCAGCGGCTGCCGGTTCCGCGACAGCCGCTCTCAGTCACAACGTTTCAAGAGAGCTAAGCTTGATCGTAGGATTCCCATTATTTCTTGCGGTATATGGTGGCCTGGCAGTCAACCTTGGTGTCATCAGCAAAGCTGAGGTCATGACCGTCCTGCACGAAGCAAAAGTAACTTGTGTCAAGCCTAGACTCATCCCTTGGAAGAACAGCGTCGCTGCAGCAGGTATATCGAACAGAGCAGCTACTTCTTAAGATTCGACTTCGAACATTATCAACTGTCACGTTTCAATTGAGTACACTCGGTGAAGGCGACATCTGAGATCTCAAATCTTTCCGAAGCTAAATTACGTCTTCTCCAGCGTTATGTGGGCGGGGTTCCTCTCAACAGCGCTTCGAAGACCAGTCGCTTCTCCTGCCCGGAATCCGATCTGAAAGGAAAGGAAGCGCACTCTCCGCGTCTGCGGGAGCTTTCTCTCGATGATTACCCCAAAGTAGCTGCACTTGAGTCGCAGTACGGACTTGGGTTCAAAAGCTTCGAGCAGTGGAGTCACATTTGGCTGAATAACCCTGTTTATCACGAGCTCAAGAAGAAGTGGACTATCGGATGGGTGCTGGAAGACGACAAGAAAGAAATTGTAGGGGCGCACGAAAATATACCTCTCCTGTACGAGTTTAGGGGAAAGAGAATCATCGCGGCACAAGGCCGTGGTTGGGTACTCGAGCCACGGTATCGCGGTTATTCTCTTTGGTTGCTAATGTCTTTCTTTGAACAACAAGAGGCTGAACTCTGTTTTGACACAACTGCTGGAATGGAAGCCGCCAAAGCCGATTCGGAACTCGGCGCACTACGTGTTCCTGCGGGTACCTGGGATCGAGATGCGTTCTGGATCACAAATTATCCGCGTATGCTCGCCTCGTGGATTTCAAGGAAAATGCCCGAAAGAATGTCGTTCATGGCCAGGCCGCTGGCATACTCGCTTGCTCCAGCCTTGTTCCTCAAAGACTGGTCCAAGAACCATGCGCTTCCAGCCGTTCGAGACGGATACTCAATCGAATATTCCAAAGGATTCGACGATCGCTTCGATGAGTTCTGGAATCATCTTGCAAAGCAAAATCCAAATTCCCTATTGGCAATGCGGACGCGAAAGATTCTGGAGTGGCACTTTGCTTATGCTCTCCTGCAAAACCAATTATGGATTTTGACTATGACTCGAAACGACCGTCTAGTTGCATATGCCATTTTTATGAAGACGCAAGATGTGGCTTCGGGTCTAAATCAAGCGACCTTGGTTGATTTTCAGACCATAACAGACGATCCCACACTCTTGTTGCCCATAGTCTCTGCCGCACTGGAAAGATGCAGAAGTGAACGAGTGCATCTTTTGGAAAACATTGGACTCTCCTTTGATAGCAGTGGCATAAACCAAGCCGCACCCTATCAGAGACAAATGCCATGGTGGAGATATTTTTATAAGACGAGAGACAAAGAACTAGCAGAGTCACTCAAAGATCCTCGCGTATGGTCTCCGTCACTCTACGATGGCGATGCGAGCATCTTGTAGGACTCCCCCAGGCTGACCAAATCAGAAACGAGATGGCCTTTTTGTTCACCAGTTTCGCTGAAAGTATTAATGAGCGATTGAAGCTGCAAACTCAGGTTCGTATCTCAGGGCATCGGCTTTTAGCCGTGCTTAAGTTTGGGAGAAATCCGACTTCAGCCACTGGCAAGAGTTTCTTCGAAGATGCAACCGCGGTCGCGGGGGCTGAGCCTAGTCTCAAACAGCCAATAGCGGCACAGCTGCCTTTCGCTAAGGCCGGTGGACAGTGCCACAGTCTAATTTGGACAAGCCTGAGGACCGCTCTGTTTACTGGATGCTAAAAGCCTGTTGATTCAAATAGCCTGCATATCAGGCTTAGAAAAATCCATCCTAGGAATCCAATGCCGCCTCAGTCTATGTCCGCACAGTCTCCGGAGGAACACCGGCAAGGACCACTCCTGGCTGGCAACACAGCTTCGCCCAACATGGATTTCTTGCGCGCCAGCGCCGTGCTAATGGTCGTCATTTTTCATCTTATCGCGTACTTTGGTTTTACTCATCTCGGCGCATTGCATCTGGGATACGTTGCTTTTGCAGGGTTCGTGTTTTTCTTTGCGCACAGCAGCTTTGTGCTAATGCTCTCTCTCGAACGTCAACTATGCAGGCTGGGATCAAAGAAGCTGTTTTTGATCTTCATGACAAGGCGATGTTTACGCATCTATCCTCTGTCAATCTTCATCATCTCCGCGATCGTCCTCTTTCGACTACCACTGACGGGAAGCCCTTGGGAGATGCACTGGCCAGCGCCGAGTAGTCGGGAAGTTGTTGCTGACCTTCTGCTGATTCAAAATCTGACAGGCACCACCGATCTACAGGGTCCCTTGTGGAGCCTGCCAATCGAAATGCAGATGTGCGTGTTCCTGCCTGCGCTATTCGTCTTATCACGCAAAGTAAGATCTCTGAGCCTGCATATCTTGGCCTGGGGACTTGCCACCGCAGCAGTCTATATTCGAGTTGTTTCAGGCCACGGATATCTAACGAGGTTCTTTCCCTGTTTCTTGGCCGGGGTGATCGCATACAGAATCTCCACCCAACAGCAGCCGCGATTACCATTCGCGGGTTGGCCGTTGCTGCTCTGGGGTTTAAGCATTCTGTTCGCCACCTTGCATAATTTTCCCGCTTGTTGGTCGATCTGCTTCGTCGTGGCGATCATGGCGCCTCACTTTCGGCCAACCGAGAATCATCTATTGCGCGGCGCGAGCCATTTCGTCGCCAAATACTCATATGGATTT
>Ga0206961_1051_pt1 | contig 32557 bp, 32 predicted proteins | sample Alteio_BWOrgHeat_30_FD_153238 | JGI IMG/M metagenome (GOLD analysis project Ga0206961, IMG submission 153238) | Enriched cells from forest soil in Barre Woods Harvard Forest LTER site, Petersham, Massachusetts, United States -... | ecosystem: Environmental > Terrestrial > Soil > Temperate forest >...
TATAAAAGTCCTGTTAGCAACGGACATAAAATGAGGAGGCTTTTGGAATTAAAATGTGATCTGTTCATGTTCTGCTTCTGTACCTGCAAAATTAGAACAGATCACAAACACGCGGCTTGACAAATGTCATTAAATCACGGGCAGTTCCATTCTTCCGAATTTCAGCTTAAACCAATAACTGGCCATAAACTTCAGCTGTTTGAATTTGTTTCTACTGAACATGTTCAGCATACTCTGCAGGGAATCGGGTGCATGCATCCATTGGGTATTGTACAAAGTGCCGCCGCCTTCCTTGGCAAAGCGTTTGAACATTTTCTTTTCGTACCGCGCGATGGCGCCGCGCGTATCGGGCATGGTTTCGTCACTGAGCGTTTCGCTTAGTTGTAACGCATCCAGCATGGCCATGTTCACCCCTTCGCCCGCGAAGGGTGGCATCCAGTGTGCAGCATCGCCGATAATCGTGATATTCGTTTTGGCCACCCAATGCTGATCCAGCGGCATACAATATTGCGGCCGCGGGATGAAAGTGGTTTTTTCATCTGCAAATAATTCCCACCAAACCGGGCTCCAATCCGCATATTCCTTTTTGAACCAGGCAAGTATTTGTTGCGGATTGTTGAAATCCAGCCCACTGCTGGTGGTCCAGTGCTCCGCTGTTTTGAAAGAGCAGGCGAAACCAAAGCTGCCGTCTTCTTTTGAACTCACGAAGATCGATTTCTCATTTCCAAAGGCCATTATTTTTCCGCCCTTCAGCAACTGGTGAATGACCGGCGAAGTTTTCGCCGCGTCTTTGATGGATGCCTCCAGCATGGTAACACCTGACCATTGGGGTTTGATGTCTGTTACGAAGGGACGGATTTTTGAGTTTGCACCGTCCGCGCCGATTACCATATCTGCTGTGACCTTGTTTCCGTTTTTGAAAACCAGTTTCCACTGATCGCCGATGGGTTCAAGGGAAACAATATGACTGTTCCACACCACCGTGTCGGGCATCAATGAATTCAGTAAAATATCTCTCAATGGTCCGCGGTCAATTTCCGGGCGGTGGCTTTTATATCCGAAATCTGATTCGCGCGGATCGATGTGTTCGTCATAAAATATAGTTGCCTGGTTGTCGGTTACGCGCACCCGTTCTGCACCCGGACGATAGTGTCTTTTAAATTCATCCATCAGTCCGGCTTTATCCAGCGCGGCCAGTCCCGACTCTGTATGCAGATCCAGGGCGCCGCCCTGTACGCGTACGTCGCGGTTCAGGTCTCTTTCATACACGGTAACGTGCATGCCCTTCATTTGCAGCAGGCGGGCGAGGGTTAATCCGCCGGGGCCACCACCAACGATGGCGATCTTCTTTTGATTCATGATGCAAAACTATTTCCCCGGCAGCGTAGAAAATAGAATAAATCGGTCGTTCTGATTTTTAAAGAGTTCTTTGGGAACAACGCCGGAGAATTTCTTTACCTCGCGGATAAAATGATTCTGATCGGCGAAATCTTCGTCGGGAAAAAGACGGCCCTCTTTTATCTGATAAAGCGCGGTTCTGAAACGGATGATATTACAATAGGCCTTGAGGGAGATGCCGAATTGCTGATTGAAATAGCGGTTGATCTGCCGGCTGCTCCAGAATACTTTTTCTGACAATTCTTTAATGGTGGCAGCGCCATGGGTGTCGTAAATGAGTGCGAAGAGATTTTGTTTTCGGGTGTCCATGCCCGGTACGATAAGGGTTCGCATTTTAACAGACAGCTTTTCGCAGAAAGTTTCAAAATGATCCAGATCTTCTTTTATTATCTCCCAAAAGTCTTCCGGCAGCTGATAACCGCCATTAAGAACGTCAGCGGCTTTGATCTGTAACAGGTATTCGATGGCCAGGAGTTTGAAACTCACGGCGAACATAACGGTTCTGGCGGGAATGTCTGCCGAGTCCGGTCCTGTATCCAATCCGCGCAAGGTGGCGTGAAATAATTCACTATCGGAATAAGAAAAGATGATGTCGAATCGCCCGTCGGGCAGGACAACAATTTCGTGTGCGGTGTCCGATGAATTGGTCAGCATCCAGAAGCTTTCCACAAAATCGGAAAGGTCCGCCGGTGGTTGTATGGATTTCCATTCGATTTCGGGCATATCCAAAATTACTCCATCCAAAACCTTCAGCCAGCAGAAAACAAAAACCAACTTATTTGAATAAGACCATATTTATTCAGGCAATAAAATTGCTAAGAGGATAGTATGAATCTTATAAATCTAATAGCCGATCCCCGGCCTTTCTACGTAATCAAACACAATCCCAATACGATCGACCTGGTGGAAGAGGCCCTGAATGCCGGGGCCAACGGTATTGAACCCGATATCAATGTATATTCGGGCCGGCCCGATGAACTGAGTATATCCCATTTTGAGGGTCACACGGATGCTCCGGCTCTTGAAATATATCTGACTAAACTTCGCGAAATCGTTCTGAGGGATCAGCGTCTCTGTCTGGTTGTTTTCGATTGTAAAAGTGCGGCCGCGACCCCTTCTTTCGGGCTCCACTTATTAAAGACCATCCGCAGTTGCCTCACTCGTGATACTACGCTCAACATCATCATCTCCGTCAGCGAAATGGACCACGCAGCAATCTTTGACCTGATCGGAAACCAGCTGGGCCCGCGGGAGGGATTGATGATCGATGAACATAAGGATCCAGTTGAGATTGCTGCTTATTTCCAGGAACGCGGTATCCGCAATCAATGTTTTGGTAATGGGATATCCATACCACCGATTGCACTGACAGGTCCGAACGTTACGCCTTCTATGGAAAGAGCTTGCGCATTGCGCGCCGCAACGGGCAACCCTACATTTATCTGTCCCTGGACGGTGAACGAAAAAAAATTGGGTGAAGAGATGATCCGGACGGGTGTGGACGGGATGATTTGTGATGATACAGATACGTTATTAGAGATTATCAATCGGCCGGAGTATAAACCCTTCGTTCGGCTGGCAGTTCGTAGCGATAATCCATTTATACCTTTAAATGCGGCATATGGCCTGACGGTTTATACCTCCGACCGTCCCATGTCAGGCACCGATGCGATTGTAACATTCGTCTTAACAGGATCCAATGGTTCTGCACAGAAAAAAGTTGACACATCATATCACGCGCGCATGGAAAGGAAGGGTGTAAACTATGTTACGATGCAGGCGCCGGATCTTGGAGATCTCATTTCCATTTCGGTGCAAAGAGATGACACCGGTCACGCACCGAACTGGTTGCTGGACAAAATCGAAGTGCAGAGCGAAAAATATAAACAAAAGAAAACCGCTGTTTTTAACCGGGAAATAGGTTTGCTAACGGAAGCGAGCTCGCTTTTTTGATCTGGATGCGTTCATCATGACGCCTGCACTCCCCGCATTTCACGTCAGATATTGGTATCATGTTCCACCAATTGAACTCGTCTGTACGCCTGCTGGAAAGGTTTTTGATTGTTAACATAAAACCTTTCACATGAAAAAAGTAAGATATTTTTTAATATGTGCGCTTTGCCTTTTCGGATCGTCGCGATTTTCTTTTGCACAACAGGCCCCGGCAACTTGCTCAGTTGATTCTTGCATTTCTGAAATCATAATTATCATTTTTTGTCCATGACCAAAAACAGACTGGAGGCATTTTCAGATGGCGTATTTTCTGTGGCGGCTACGTTGCTCGTGCTGGATGTTAAATTGTCGGAAAAAGACATTCATTCCAACGGTGAGTTAATCACCGTGATCCATAACGCCATTCCAAACATCCTCACTTTTATTTATAGTTTCCTGGTAGTGGGCATATTCTGGGTCGGGCATCTCAGAATATTTACGCTCGTTAAAAAAACGAATCATTACCTGATCTGGTGCAATATTTTCTATCTGCTCACCATTGCCATCATCCCCTTTGCCGCCGCGCTCATTTCACAACATCCGTTTTTTGTAACTGCGGTCATATTCTATTGTATCGTCCTTTTTATTTGCGGTATCCAGCATGTTTTTCTTTTGAATTATCTGGAACGTCATCCCGATTTGCTGGAAAAGGATCCGGATCCGTTGTTCTTTAAAAAAACAAGATCCATCGCACTGGTCGGTCCGGTTTGTTATGTACTCGCGACTGTCAGTTGTTTGATCTATGTGCCAGTAAGTTTTTTGTTTATTGTTGCGGCACTGGTGTTTTATATTTTCCTTTTGCCGCGGTTTCTGAGATAATCTATTTACTCAGGCCAATACTTTACTGCGACAATTTTACGTGGAATAAAAACCATCGCTTCATCTTACCTTCAACATTCAGCATACAATTGACTTATCTAAAAGAATATCATGAAGGCACTGATCCTGGAGCAGTATAATACGCCGTACAAATTAACTGATCTGATAAAACCCGTCGCAAGAGAAAGACAAGTATTGGTAAAAATCATGGCCAGTGGGGTGAACCCACTGGACTTAAAAATATGTGAAGGAAAGGCGGCGCATGCCCGTCCCCAATTGCCGGGCATATTCGGAATCGATATGGCCGGCATTGTTGAAGACGTAGGCAATGACGTGACTGAATTTAAAGCGGGAGATGAAGTATACGGCATGACCGGCGGCGTTGCCGGTGTTCCCGGTTCTCTCGCAGAATATGCGGCGGTGGATGCCGATCTGCTGGCCCTGAAGCCCTCTACGCTCTCGATGAAAGAAGCTGCCGCTGTTCCATTGATATTTATCACGGCCTGGGAAGCACTGGTGGACCGTGCCAACATCAAAAAGGATAAACGGGTGTTGATTCACGGCGGAGCCGGTGGTGTCGGTCACATCGCGGTGCAGATTGCCCTTGCACACGAGGCGCATGTTTTTGCAACAGTGAATGCGGCAAAGGCCGTGCAGGTTGTGAAGTACGGCGCAACCGCTATTGATTATGAAAAAGAAACCGTAGAACAATATGTAGATGCATACACCAAAGGAAAAGGATTTGATATTATTCTGGATACGGTTGGTGGCACTACGCTGGATGATTCTTTCAAAGCCGCCAGGCAATACAAAGGCCATGTGGTGAGTGCACTGGGTTGGGGATCGCATAGTCTGGCGCCACTCTCCTTTCATGGTGCCACCTATTCCGGGGTTTTCACTTTATATCCGCTGATATCGGGAAAAAGAAGGCGTCATCATGGAAATATATTAAGCCAGGCAACGGAATTGATCAATGCAGGGAAGGTGATTCCGAAAGTTGATCCCATCAATTATAACTTTGACACGATTTCCGATGCGTATGATTCATTGAGAAAAAAAACAGCTACCGGCAAAGTGGTGGTTAATGTGGGCATGCCCTAGATACAGCAAAATTTATTTCTTTTCGAAACAATTACTTCCCAAAGAATCTTTTCAAGTTTACTGCATGAATGCGTCCATTGCCCGGGTGGGTTTTCCATTGGTATTCCACGCCCCCAGTTTATATCCCCAGTTATAGGATTCCGGTTCCCAATAAAAAACGCCGAGGCCTTTTCCCCCGGGCACCAGTCTGACTGACCCGATTAAGTTCGTAAGCATATTTTTTGCTGCCTTGTCTGCCGTATAATCCATGCCCGTTTCACAAATCATTACGGGCTTCTGATATCTCTGCGCCATATCATTCAGGTTGAACCGGATTTTTTCATTGGATTCTGTCCAGTCATTTACCCCGGGATAGTAGGAAAGCCCGATGATGTCAAAGCGACCGCCATTCATCGTGAGACTGTCGAAAAATCCCCGGTATCGTGCATTGTTTCCTCCATCGTGTAAATGAATGATTACATCAGTGGAAGGACTCACGGCTTTCACCGCCTCGTATCCTTTGTTAATAAGCTGAGCAAGCTCATTGAAATGAGTTGTATTTCCGTCAGGCCATAACATGCCATGGGTAATTTCATTACCCACCTCAGCCCATTCGGGATACACACCACTTTTTTTAAGCGTATCCATTACGTGATACGTATACTGATATATATCAGACAGCAACCTGGTAAACGAATCGTTCGTCCAGGCAGCTGGTTTTTTTTGAGCAGACCAGTCTGCCCACCAATCGCTGTAATGGAAATCAATCATGATCCTGAAACCCTTGTTCTTTGCACGCACGGCCTGTCTGACTACATCTTCCGTTCCACACCATCTTGTCACCGGATTCACCCATACCCTCAGCCGGATTGAATTGATGTCATAGCTTTTCAAAATATCCAGACAATCTTTTGTTATACCTGCAGAATCTTTAAATATATATCCGCTGTCTTCCATCTGAGAGAGCCAGCCGATGTCTGCGCCTTTAGCAAAGGAGTGAATTGCCGTATCGTTTTTCAACTCCCGGCCACAACCCGCATTGCCGCTTACCGTTGCTGTATATAATACGGCAAGCAGTAACAAAACTGATTTTGTGGAAGACATTTTATGGGTGTACGGTAAAAGTTGCGGTGAGGAAATCAAATGTCAGTGTATATGTTCCGGTTGCAGCAGGACTTAACAAATCTGTTGTTGCCGGCCATCCTGCTGCGGCCGAATTTTCTATAAAAGATCCGCCCATGGTAAATCCTGATGCGTTCACTCCACCCGGTAAGGCATAAGCCAGCCAGGGATTGCCTGTTGCATTTCCCAGTACGCTGTATGTTTCACCGCCGGTTAACAGGAGACTTACCGTATAGGTATGATAATCTTTTTTTGTCATGGGAATAATGTTTGCGTAATTCCAGGAGGCCGTTGTTGCGTTGCCTATCACAAACAATCCGTCCGATGGTATGGGAATTTTTAAAGGCAGCATCACTTCGTAAGGAGTGGCTGCAACTGCGTATACATTGGATGTCAGTGTATCTATTTTCTGCGTAGCTTTTATCCGGATATATATATTATTGACTTCGCCGGCTGTGCAGCCAACGGAACCTAATAGAAAATTATTCAGATGGGCTCCCGTGAATACAGTGTCCAGCACATTTCCAAAAAATACGATCGATGCCGGATTGATAAAATCACTGCTGGTATCAAATTGCAGAATATATGAAAGCGCCAGTTTACCCTGGCTGGTATCTGCCAGATACTGTGCCTCCGTCCAATGAATGCTGAGTACAGCATTCGCTGAATCCTGTGGCAAAATCGTTATTGCATGGAATGGTGAGTCATCCAGTGACGTGGAGAGTACCGGAGCAGAAGGGTTGGCAACTGTTTTTATATCCAGTAACTCTCTGTTACAGGCCGTCAGCGCCCATACACAAAGAAGAAATAAAATCAGGTGCTGATATTTTTTTTGCATGATGCGTGTTTTTATTTTTTAATAACCGGCATTTTGTTTCAGATTGGGGTTCGCCAGAATATCTGCAGCAGGTAACGGGAAAACATTATACATATCAGCAACAGCCGCTCCTGCCAGCACACCGCCTTTCCATGCCCACAAATAACTTCCCGTAGTCAGTTCTTTGTAGCGGATCAGATCCGTTCTCCGATGACATTCCCAGTATAATTCCCGCGCTCTCTCATCCAGAATAAAATTCAGTGTCATATCATTTGCTGCGATATTTCCGCTGGTGCTGGAAGGATCGTTTGCATATGCGCGTCCGCGTAATTGATTGATATACGACAAGGCCCTGGTCGCGTCTCCCCCCGAACCACCCCGGAGAACAGATTCTGCATAGATCAGATAAATTTCGGGAAGGCGAAAGATGGGGAAGTCCACATCACTCAGACTATTATCCGTTCCGCTTCTCTGCGGACTGGGCGTTCCATCTCTGAGCAGATTGCGGAATTTATATGATGAGTAGCCGCTTCTTGGATCTCCGATTACATCGGCATTGGGTTGTTGTCCCTGCGTCCAGAATTCTCCTCGCTTGTCGACCATTGTATCGGTTGTGGGAAAGAGGGTCGTAACGGATTGTGTAAATCTTAAAAAATCCCAGGTCTGGGTAATGCCATTCACTGAAGAAGGAACACCAGCCGGACCCAGCACGAGGTAATTGGTTCCACCATAGGTTACATCCTTGCCGTTATCAAAATTGATGGTGAATATAAATTCATTCCGGTTCAGGTAATTGTCAGCCAGCATGAGCCAGTTATAATGATTGATCAGTGAATAGGTTCCGGCATTGGTAATTTTATTACAATAGGTAATTGCATCGGTATACCGCGGGGCGTCTGTATACACTTCTGCATTCAGATACATTCTGGCGAGTAATGACCAATCTGCGGCCTGATCTGCCCTGCCGTATTCGTTGGTACCCGGAGTTTTTAAGACCGGTTCGATGGATTTCAATTCAGACTCGATGTAGTTGAATAAATCCTTTCGTTGAATTTGTTTTGGTACTGCGCCTGCCTGAAGTGTACTGTCCGTGGCAAAGGGGGGATTACCAAATACATCCATCATGATCCAGTAGTAATATGCCCGAATAAAACGAGCTTCTGCCGCGTACTGACGAATGCTGTCGGCATCTCCATTCGTATACCCTCTTGCCGATATCTTCGCATTGGTCGACTCCATGATAAAATTATTACAGAGCGTAATATTATACATGACGCCATTGTATAGTGCCGTGACAGCGGCATTGGTAGAAGTCCAGGAAAACAGGTGATAGTTCTGTATACCTACCGGATCGTTCCAGGTGCTGATGGCTTCATCGGTTGGAAGTTCCTGCAGGTTCCAGTACAAACGAAGAAAGGGATAATTGCCACCCTGGTTCACCAATGTAGAGAGCGTACCATATAAAGTAATACAGCTTTGCTTATAGCCGGCCATCGTACTGTACAGTTTTGTATTGGTGATGCTGTTTGGAGGCGATTGATCCAGTTGTTTAGTACAGGAATACAAACAGGAAAAAATCAGTATGGTGATGGCGGACAGTATTCGGTTTTGATATTTCTTTTGCATAAAATTTTTGCTTACTCTTAAAAATCAAGATTCAGACCGAGCGCATAGATTCGGGGCACCGGATAAAGATTTTGATATCCGCCATTGAATCCCGCCTCCGGATCCTGGCCTGTAAAATGGGTGATGGTAAACACATGCTGAACCGAAGCGTCCAAACGGAGTGTAACCAACTGCCTTGCGCTCCTGATGATATTGCCAAAGCTGTAACCAACATGAATGTTATCCATTTTCAGGAAAGAAGCGTTCTGCAGATTATAATCACTTTGATACTGGAACTGATCGTTCGGCCGGTAGAATCCTGTTTTGTAAAAATCTGTGCTTACATTATTGGTGAATACGCCGCCCACTATGGCCTGCAATGAATTGGCCGGTGCGTAATATAAATATTGACCAAGGTCAGCATGTAATGCAAATCCGGTAGTCCAGTGTTTGTATGAAAAATTTGCACTGAATCCGAAAATATAATCCGGTGTCGCACTCTTCGACCGGTAGAGGTCTTCGTTGTTGATGATGCCATCTTTATTTACATCCACCATCACATCTTCCAGTGGCTTGCCAGCCGCATCATAGGCCTGATGGTAGAGATACCAGGTGTTACGTGAATATCCTACCGTATTCACGAGATAGCTGCCATTGGTGAGACCCACCCCGCTATCTGAAGCAAAAGAGAGCTTCGTAATTTCATTTCTGTTATAGGCTGCATTGAAGGAGAGATCAAGGCTCATATCCGATTTACGGATGGCCTGAACATTCACTACAAATTCTATTCCCTTGTTTTTCATACTACCGATATTCTTCGTGATCGTAGTTGTGAAATTGGTTCCCGCGGGAACATCGATGCTGTTCAGCAGGTCTGTTGTATTTCTGGAATACAGATCGATGCTTCCGTTTATTCTGTTATTCAGAAATCCGAAATCCACGCCCAGGTTGGTGGTCGCTGTTTGTTCCCATTTTCTGTCCGGATCGTAGGGCTGCGGTATGATGGACTGATAAAAATTATTTCCTATTTCTGTTTGCAACTGCAGACTGCCCCGGTAGTAAACGGGTATGTAGTCGTAATTGCCGATTCCGTCCTGTTGTCCGGTAACTCCATATCCAAAGCGAAGTTTTAAAGAAGAAATTGTTTTATTGTTCTTCAGGAATTTTTCTTCCGATAACCGCCATGCAACAGCTGCAGAGGGGAAAACACCCCAGCGGTTATTGTCCGAGAACCGGGATGAACCATCCCTGCGTACGGTAGCGGTGAGGATATATTTGTCTTCAAAAGAATAATTGAGGCGTCCGTAAAATGAAATCAGTAAATGCCGGTTGGTGGCAGACAGTATGGAGGAATCGTAAACGCCCGGCACAACCGTACCCGCGCTGTTGTATACTGGATAGTTATACGCAGTGGTTGCATAATTATTATAGGAATAACCGGCGATGGCATCGAAATGACTTTTGATGGAAGGAATATCCCGGGTATAATTTAAATAAGTTTCCAGGAAGGAATTGGTGGTGTTATAAGAAGGGTCCGCATTATATTGATATCCTTTTTGAAAACTGTACTGATAAGATGCGGAGTCACCGGCAATGCTGTATTTTCCGCGGGAAACATCATAGCCGGTATTTACATTGATATGCAGCCCCTGCAGAAAATGAAACTGATAATCGATCTGTATATTTCCGATACTTCTTAAAATCTGGTTTTGGTCATTATTCTGATATAACAAACCCACCGGATTGAAATGTCCATGCAGATTATCGGGCGTAACGGTGGTGATTTCTGTATAACCGTTGTATTTCGAAGTCTTGTCATATACCGGCAGGGTAGGATCAAAATTGGTTGCGCTTTGTATGGCTGCCGAATCGCCGAGGCGTTGTTTTTCATAAGAACCCTTCAGACTGAAATTTATTTTCAGGTGATTGTCCAACAGATTTGGATTCAGGTTAAGCATCAAGGTTCCTCTTTTGTAATTATCTGTTTTTAATATGCCATTCTGATTTACATAGCCCATTGACAGTCGATAAGGCATCGTTTTGATAGCTCCCGAGAAACTCAGGTTATTGAGACTGCCCAGGCTGGTCTGATAAATTTCGTTTTGCCAGTTTGTGTTCGCATCGCCCATCGGAGATTGTGGTGTGGAACCTGTGAGCTTGGAAGCGAGTGAAGCGGCCTGCCGAAACTGATCGCCGTTCATCACTGGTACTTCCTTAATGATCCGGGAGACGGTAGCGGTGCTGTTAAAATTTATGCTGAGTTTGCCGGCGTGGCCTTTTTTTGTTGTAATCAGAATAACACCATTCGAGCCCCTGGATCCATAAATGGCGGCGGCTGAGGCATCTTTCAGTACAGTAAAATTTTCTATGTCATTGGGATTTAGCTGGCTCAACATACCCGGTCCGCCATTCCATCCTTCAATGGCCACTCCGTCTATAACAATCAGGGGATCGTTGCTTGCATTGAGCGAAGACCCGCCGCGGATCAATATATTACTACCGCTTCCCGGTCTGCCATTCATCGGTGTAATCTGAACTCCCGGAATTTTATTTGCAATCAGTTCTTCTGAATTCACTACCGGCGCTTTCTGAAAATCTTTTGACGAGACGGATGCAATGGCTCCGGTTACATCTTTTCTTTTTATGGAACCATAGCCTATGACCACCTGCTGTTCCAGTGCACCGGTAGACAGCTTCATCACGATGTTCAGAAAATGCCGTCCTTCTATCCTCACCTCCTGTTCCATATATCCCGTAAATGAAATTTTCAGAACAGCATTTGAATCCGATGCATTTAGTTCGAATAAACCATTGGCATCGGTAGTAATTCCTTTCTTTGATCCTTTTACCATGATGGTGGCTCCCTCCAGCGGTTCACCTTTTTCGCTGGTTACTTTCCCTTTGATGGGAGCAGGCGGAGAAGTTTCCGGAGATGGCTGCGGGTTTTCTTCTTTTTTTCTGATCCCCACGGTATGATCACTGATCCAGAACCGCAGGTTTTTTCCCCGAAGACAGGCATCAAGTGCCTGTGGCAAACTGACATTACGAACATTCACGGTAACCGGTCCTGCTTCTTCCAGCAGTTCGTAGGTATATAAAAAATCGTATCCGCTTTGCTTTTGTATTTCTTTGAATACCTGGGCAAGGGGTACATTTTTTTCTGAAAGTGTAATCTGGGCATATCCCCTGGCTGATACCTGCAGGCAGGCAACCATGATCAGGAATGCTGTGATCTTCATAGTGAGCAGCATTTTTTTTCGTACTCCCCGCCGCACGCGTAAAGAAGTACAAAAAACTTTTAAAAGCATAACTTTGTTTTGTTTAGGTTAAGCAATAGATCAGTCTTCCCGACTTGTTTTAAATGGGTAACCTGAACAATCTGCCGGAGGTGTTACAAGCGCTTCCGGTTTTTTGTGTAGGTTATACCCGCGACATTATTATTCTTTTCTTTCGCGCATGGACACTGTTTTAGTTATTTAGATTTCCCGGACTGACGATGATCTTTCTGCCTTCTGTTTTGAATTTTACGGCGCCAGTCATTTCCAGTTTATCCAGTACCTGTGAAATATCAGACGTTCTTGAAATGCTTCCGCCAAAATGCAGGTTTACTTTTCCCTGATATTCCACATCGACGTTATACCATCTGGCTAACTGCCGCATAATGCTGTTGATGTCGGCCTTCTCACCAAATTGAAAACGGCCGTTCTTCCAGGACATGACTGCATCTATGTCTGCCACCTGTTGTATGTGAATGGCCTGGCTGCCGACCTCCGCCTGTTCGCCGGGACTGAGCATACCTGTATGTAATCCGTGTGTTATTTTAACGGAGCCTTCCAGCAGCGTCACTTTCATATTCCCTTCGTTTGCGTATGCATTCACGTTGAAATGAGTACCCAGCACACGCACTTCAGCTCCCGTATGTTGTTCTTTTACAATGAAAGGCATTGCCGCATTGTGTGCCACTTCAAAATATCCTTCACCGGTGATCTCAATCACTCTTTCCTTTCCGGTAAATGCAACAGGATAACGGAGAGAAGAGGCGGCATCCAGCCACACTTTGGTTCCGTCTGACAAAATAAGACTAAGCACCTGGCTCCCACTTGGAACGTCTATCTCATTGTAATCTGTCGCTTCACCTGTTTTTGCTGCCTGATAGTCGATATCACCATTTGGATGTTTTATAATATCTGTTCCTGCCTGCCTGGCGAGCGTGCCGGGAACGGCGCTGTCAAGTAATATTTTATTCCCGTTGGCGAGGGTCAAAACGGCCAGACTGGATGAAGGAGCAGAGATGGGCACCCGTATGGGTTCGGAGACTTTTTTACCTGCGATTTTCTGTTCTGCCGTCCGAATCGAAATAAAATAAGCCCCGGAAGCTATTAATAAAACCGCGGCCGCTGCGGCCCAACGGAAAGGATATTTAGGACGACGAATAAACGCTACGGGCCGGACGGAGGGTTCGTTTGCGAGAATATTTTCTAGACGTCGGTTTAGCCTGGCCTGCAGATCCGTACCGACCATCGCGTCTGTAGATTTTTTTTCTGTCTGCCGGCCTATCAGTTCCTGCGCAAACTGCTTGAACTCATCCTTTTCCAAAAACATCATCAACTGGTCTGTCTCCTCCGGTGAACAGCGGTTATCGAGATACTTTTGAAATAAATCAGAAAAAAGAGAAAGGTTGTCCAAATGGTCTTTCTATAAAGACTCCGGACCGGTAGAAAATATCGGTCGCAAAGAAAGATTATTTAAAATATTTCTTTTGAAGAGTGATGTGAGCACTCAAAACCGGAAAGAAAGAAGAAAACCAAGTGTCGTGACGATCCCGCGGTTGTTGCGGACGTATTTTTTTACATTATCACGCGCGTTGGCCATGTGATCCTTAATGGTAGACAAGGACACCCCCATTTGTTCACTGGCCTCCTGGTAGGAAAGTCCATTTAACTTACACAAAACAAAAGCCTTCCGTCGCTGGGGCGGCAGGGTGGCAATCGCCTTTTCGAGGAGATCAAAGTTTTGTTCGGATTGAAGGGGTTCTTCAGGAGTCGTATGATTTTCAAAAGCATTATTTCTGATGCGGGCATAGAGCTCTTTATTGCGGCGAAGTTCACGGAAAAAATCATAGACCCGGTTTCGGCTGACCGCGAATAAATACGGTCCGAAGCCTGTACGAATATTAACGGACGCTCTCTTTTGCCATATTTCCGAAAAGATATCCTGCACAAACTCTTCTGCATGCCCTTCATCCTTCACCATGGAAAGAACATTATGATACAATTGACCGCTATAGTGTATATATAATGTGGTAAATGCTTCTTTACTGTCCAGACGGAGTTGAACCAGAAGTTCCTGTTCGTTATCGTGAGCCTTAATGACCAAGCAATCGTTTTTAAGAAGAAAATTAAAAGTAATAAAAAATAATTCAACAAAAAATATCTGTTGCGTTTCCCTCATCTAAATTGATTTGTCCGTCGTCAGCCCATTCGGAGTAATCAAACATTGTCCTAATTTTCATCCTGAAAAAATGGACCATGTATAATACACTACGCGAAACCTACGGCAATATTGACATCTATCTGTTTGACCAGTTACTAAAGGGTCGATTCGACGGATTGAAGAATGTGCTGGATGTAGGATGCGGCAGTGGAAGAAATCTTTTTTATTTTTTACGAAATGGTTATGAAGTATCCGGAGTTGATCCTGCACCGCAGGCCGTGGAAACGGTGAAACAATTATCAAAGGATCTTGCTCCTACAAATTCCCCTGAAAATTTTCAGCTTGGCAGTGCTGAAAATCTCCCTTTCGCCAATGCCTCTTTTGATTTAATAATTTGCAGTGCCGTGCTTCATTTTGCCCATGACGAAGAACATTTTGATCTCATGTTGCGATCCATGTTCCGCGTTCTGAAACCACGCGGTTATTTTTTTGCCAGGCTGGCTTCTGATATTGGTATAGAAAAGTTGATTCAGCCATTGGGTAATCGTCGCTATTTGCTGCCGGATGGTTCCGAACGTTTTCTGGTAAATGAAAAAATGTTACAGACCTACGCCAATGAATTCGGAGAACTGTATGAGCCCATCAAAACGACCAATGTGCAGAATATGCGTTGCATGACTACCTGGTGTGTTCAAAAGCGCTAACGGTTGAACAATTTCCATTGTCCTTCGGAAACGACATCCACTTTTCCATCCTTCACCCGAACGGCGCTTTGATCGTCGATCGCATATACAGGAACCGGTATCCGTGCGGCCCATTTTTCTGCATTGGCCAATGATGCGTCTGGGTGATTTTTATTCTCCAGATGCGGAATGATTGCAAAGTCAACCAGTCCCGCACCATGTGTTATAACAAGTGTCCGGTTGATTACTCCTTCCGCTGTGTTGAACTGAATTCCCTGGGATGTGATTTTGTCGCCGTTGTCATTTGGCCGCTCACTAAATGTTTCTCCGAATGTGGTGCATGCCGCCATGCTGCCCGCGCTGACACCCACATAAACTGCATCGCGTCTTAGCTTCGGAAGGAGCGCTGTGAGCCCGGACTTTTGCATCCAATGGCTCAGGTATACAGGATCGCCGCCCCAGAACAGGAGTGCATCTGCTTCCTGCACCGAAGGAACCCATGCCTTTTGACCGATACCGGGCAGCACGTTCAATTCCAGTATGCCGAGGGATTTCCATCCCAGCTGGCACATGGAATCTTTTCCGGACATTGCCTTCCAGGCCATGTTGGCACCTCCGGGAAAAGGGTAGATTGCTGTGGGTATGAATAGCGCGGTGGATTCTTCGATTGGTTTGCCCAACAGGTCCACCAGCGCATCATGGATGCTTTTGTTTTTGATGCCTGAGGAAGTGAGAAGACAGTTCATGAAATCAATTTATATAGCGACTCAAAATAGTTTATTGTTTTCAAAAGCAAATGTCCAAAACGAATCCGATGGATTGTTGATCATGGTATAAGCGGTCGTACCGGCTGTCGCCTGCCATTTATCGTACCGGATGGCAGGAAAATTGATATTTATAATCAAACAATGCAAGATGTTACAAACCACCCCCTTTCTTTTATTCAACGGAAATTGTGCAGAGGCCATGACCTTCTACCAAAATTGTCTGGGAGGAGAATTGACCCTGATTAAAGTGGCAGATACACCGATGAAGACACAATTTTCGGAGGAAAAGCACAACCGAATTATTTATGCCCAACTGAAAAATAATCAGATCCAGTTTTCAGCAACGGACTGGATGGCTTCTCCCAGACTGGAACCGCATCCCGGAAATACATTTAGCATTTATATGACGGGGGCAGGCTATGATGAGTTGAAAACGGTTTTCGATCTGCTATCTGTGGGTGCAGACAGGGACACGAGAACTTATATGGAACTGAATAATGCACCGATGGGTGTGTATGGACAATTCACAGATAAATACGGCGTATCGTGGATTTTCAGGGGAGAAAACAAATAGGGGAGAAAGTTTCTTAAGAAATTTTTGCGGATCATGTTTTTAAGTTGATTCCTAATATACGAAATACAGGAACGCAGACGTATGAATTTTAGGTTAGCAAAAATCAGCAGGATTATCGTATCAGCACCACACTGCCCTGCATGCGCTGAAGCTTTCCATTATTGTCGGTATAATGCAACACCCAGATATAGGCGCCGGGTGGTTGCGGCCGGCCGTTGTAGTTTCCATCCCAGCCACCGGACAGGTCGGAAGTATCGAAGAGCATCTGGTTCAGCCGGCTGAAGATCTGCAGGTGAAAACCGGAAATGGAACCGGGGTATTTCAATCTGAATACATCGTTGATACCGTCCTGATTGGGCGAAAACGCATTGGGAAATACCAGCACCGACTCGCAGTTTCTCGTTTCAATATGAATGGTATCTGTTCCGGGACAACCCTGCCAGTCAAGCACCGTGCAGGTATAACTCCCAGCTGCCTTCACCTCGATGGAACGGGTTGCTTCGCCTGTGCTCCAGTTGTATTGCAGATAGACGTTATCGGGTTGCAGGAGAAATCCGTTGTTGGCGCAAATGGTGGTGTCGGCTGGCAGAAAGTTTTTAGGAGATTCCAGATACCCGGAGATGTGAATGGAATCTGTTGCCGTGCAAAGATTCTTATCCGTTACGGTCACTTTATAAAATCCGGTATCTAGAATATTATACCATTCGGAATGCATGCCGTTCTGCCAGAGATAATCTGAGAAACCGGCGCCCGCATCCAGCATCTGCATCTGATCACGGCAGAGCAGTGTGCTGCCGCTGATCTGAACGCTGGGTTGCGGAAATGTGCGCACAACAATGGTATCGCGAACCCGGCAATTATTTCTGTCGGTCACTTCTACGGAATAATTACCAGCTTCATTTACCACGATGAAATTTGCTTTCGATCCGTTGCTCCAGCTATAAGAAGTAAACCCTGTACCTGCAGTGAATCGGGCCACGCCATCCGGGCAGATGGTGGTGTCGTTTCCGATGCTGATTGCAGTGGCTGGGTAATTATTGATTCTTATCTGCGTCTGACCGGCACATCCGGCATCGTCGTGCACGGTCAACTGGTAGGTTGTATCTACGGAAGGAAATAAAATAATCGATTCATCTTCTCCCCTTTGCATGCGATAATCGGGAAACCAGTCGTACTGTTTATATCCGCGCGGTGGCATTATGGTGAGCGAATCGTTCGCACATTTGATTCGTGTTACGCCGAGATTCGGTGTCAATGGATTTCTGAAAACGACATGAATGATCTGCGAATGAATATTGCCGCAGGTATCGGTTATATGAATAAAATAATAGCCGCCTGATTTTACAACAAATGAATCGTTGGTTGAGCCGTCCTGCCAGTGATGGTGAGCATATTTTCCCGGCGAACGCAGGATCAGGGAATCGCCAAAGCAAAGCGTGGTGTCTCTGCCAATCGTGAATGCGGGATCCACGCCACAGGCGTTCTGCGCGTTTGCACATACGGCAAACAGCAGCGTTATCATAACGACGGTCAGGGGCTTGTACATCGGGGTCTGCCAAGATAGAAATTGTTCTATGCAATGTCAATGGGTGAAGCAATGTTCCCAGAATGGGAATAGGGGTTTTCACCTATGGTCCGGGAAGAGAAAAGAAAGTATATTTCGACGGAATTAACTCCTGAACGATGATCCATACCAAGAAATTTACCCTGACTGCTTTTCTCACTATTCTGATTTTCTTCTCATATGCTCAGAAACCCGTCGTTTATTATTTTCCGAAGTTGGATTGACCTGTACCCGCCAGTTGTAAATTCAATTCATTAATTAAAAATTTAAAAAATCATTAGACCTCCGATTCATTCCACCATTCATGAAAACAACATTGATACTAACCCTTGCAACCGTTTTAAAAATGTTTTCCTCTGTTGATTTATTGCACGAGCAGCCAACGCCTTATTTTATTGCGATGGAATATAAGGGCCTTTCGAATTGTATTATGAAGATATATGTCACCGACAGCCTGATCATGGGTGCCAAAGTGAATGGTTACATTTCATGCCAGCCCAATTTTGGCATTGGGACATCCATTTCGATTAAGCATCTGCGTGAGCCAGAGGCCTATGTAAAGAAAAAGCTGGATGATTATGATTCACTGCTTTTAGATCAGACAGCCTTTCTGAAAAAAGATAAATATAATTTCATCGTTCGCCGGTCTGACATTAACAAGATCTGGCACGATCCTTCTCACAAATGGGGCATGGGATATTATCCTGACACGGGTAAGATTTACATTGAATCCACCATTACGCCCGGAAATAAAGAAAAGATAAGGGAACTGATTCTGGTCGGAGACCAGCATCCAGATCAACTATTGGCTTTATTGAATCCATAAAATATCGGAATTGATATTTTTCGTTTTACCCGTTGACAATGAGGTCATTAGCCGTAATGCAAATAGAAACTTTAAGTCTATATCAATAAAATTATATTGAATTACACAATTTATTTATTGTTTATCAATAAATAATACTAGTTTTGGGTTTCAAACCAAAAAGTATAATTATGTCAAGAAAAACAGCGTACACGCTCATAATACTGAACGTACTGTCCTGGATTATTTTTGTCGGTCTTTGTGTGGAAGCCGGTGGCTTTATTACCAATACCACCGTTACCCTGATGCGGGGTCCGGAAGGCGCAACGAATTTCTGGAAAGAAGTCGATCTCAACGCACTGTATCGTTACAATCAAAGTCATTTCATCACGCTCACCTGCCTGATGATCATCGCCACTCTGTTGAAAGCGCTGATGTTTTATTTTATCGTGAAGATTTTTCATGATAAAAGGCTGAGTCTGTCGAAACCGTTCAATGAACTAATGAATCGGTTTATTCTGATCACCGCCTGGCTGGCTTTGGGCATCGGCCTGTTTTCTTTATGGGGAACTAAATTTGCTGCAGCGCTGACGAGCCAGGGTGTTCCCCTGCCTGATATATCGCAACTGCGTTTAAGCGGGGCGGATGTATGGCTTTTCATGGGCGTAACCCTACTCGTAATTGCTTTCATATTTAAAAAAGGAATTGAAATTCAAAATGAAATCGATTTAACCGTATAAGCCATGCCCATAATTGTAAACTTAGATGTGATGATGGCAAAGCGGAAAATGTCGTTAAATGAACTGTCCGAAAAAGTGGATTTAACACTCTCCAATCTTTCCATTTTAAAAACAGGTAAAGCAAAGGCCATTCGCTTCAGCACGCTGGAAGCCATCTGCAAAGTGCTGGATTGTCAGCCTGCAGACATTCTGGAATACAGGACAGGCGAATGAAATGTCAGATGGCAGCGGCGGTTTAATGGATGCTAACTTTTATTCAACTCTAAATAGATATCCATATTTCCAAGATCATCCAGTCTTAATCTCCTGATTTGTGATCCGCTTTCCACGGTCACCATATACACGGTTTTTTCCGAAGTCTGAATTTCCTCCACATGGGAAATTGACCAGTCGTAATAAACAGACTTTACAGAAGCCCGGATATCTCCAGGCAGATCCTTCTCACCATAAGTGATCAATGAATATTGCCAATTTCCTGCTTTGTTATAGTATACGCGGTTCAGATAACCGTCTTTTTTAAAATAGGCAACCATACCATTTTCAAACGTGCACCATTTTACCACAATGGTATTTGCAAAACGAGTTTTAAAATCCTTCATGGCTCTGATTTGCACATCGGAAGAATTCAATTCCGAAGATTCTGCGGATATCCATTTTGCAAACTCCGGTTTCCTTTGAAGCCCGGAACTTATTTGTTTATTAAATAAAAACAAATGGTTTTCTTTTTGTGCGCATGCATAACTGGTGAACGATACAAAATAAAAAATGACCGCTGCGACTTCTAAAACTTTCCTTTTCATTTGAGATAATGTTTACTTGTCAATAATAATGAGGAGCAAAAGTAGATGCCAGCCGTATTAATCATTAACCCGTAGAGTTCAAAAATCTGACTGAGAAGGTCAACTGTATATTATTTTGTAGGAATTCGAACGACATCGAATGAAGTGTTTGCTATACAGCGCATATAAAAATCAATTTGTAATCTTACCATCTAAATCCAACCTGTGAAAAAATCATTCATCTTCATCGTAATTACCCTGTCACTGTATGCCTGTTCTAAATCGACTGACACGCCTTCCGGATCAAATGTTACGACCATTTTGTCAGGGACAGGAACGATCATGTATGTAAATAACACGGCCAATCCGTATAGTGTTTATATAAACCACCTGCTGATTGGCACCACACCCGGGCAGTCCAGCACACAAAGTGCTAACATGCCGGATGGCAATTACGCTGTTTACGTTTTGCAGAACAGTGGCTATGAAACAGTCCCAACTTTTAAATTAATTACGGGAACACTTAATTGTGGGGGGATTTTGGTGATTTCGTTTTAGTCACCTGCGAGTCAATACTATTGTCCTGCTAACCCGTGTTTTTGATTATACGGAATATAATTCTCCCATATCCATGGCGTAAACACATCGCCGATACCATCTGCCAGCAATTCTTTGAAGATGCTTTCTCCCTGGTCACTATTGGTCATGATGACGATGGCGATTTTTTTATCCGGATAACAAATGGAATAGTGCCCCCAGCCATCATCGTGCCCCTCTTTAAAAAAAGCCCGTCCATAAGGTGTATGAAGAACACCCACGCCCAATCCGTACCCCAGCTGAATAACGTCGTTGTCCGTGCTGTCAACAATAGCCATCGGTCCGAACTGTGCCCTTGATTTGATGCGAACCTGGGTACTGGTCATATCCATGAAACTCTTTGCCGTGAGATTTTTATGATTGATGAAGGCGGTGAAAAATTTCGTGAAATCTGCCGGTGTGGTGGTCATCGTTCCAGCGCAACCTGGCTCCTTCCATTTTCTAAGTTCATAGGGTTCATCTTTTGCATTGTATCCGTAACAAATATTGGTTTCGAATCTGGGTTGCCATATCATACTGGTACCGCTCATGCCCAACGGATTGAAAACCCGTTCGCGGCAGATGGTTTCATAATCCTTCCCGGTTATCTGCTCCAATACAAACTGCAACAAAACAAGTCCCTCGCCCGAGTAACTGTAGCGGGATCCGGGATCAAATTTAAATTTCAGTTTCCTGTCTGCCTCGAACCAGCGCCAGTTGGGAAAACCGGTGGTATGCGTCAGGCACATGCGGGCCGTAATCTTTTTATAGCGATCATCTCCTTTTAAACTCTGATATCCTTTTTTCCAGTTCGCTGAAGGATAGTCAGTCAAATCTTTTGGCAGATATCCGACCAATGGTTTATCGAGATCGATTACTTTTTCCTGAACGAATTGCATCACGATATACGCAAACACGGTTTTCGCGAAGGATGCAGCATAGACTTCAGAGTTTTCGGTCAACGGCGTATTATTTTTCACATCGGCGAGTCCAAAGGCCCTGGCATAAACCGGTTGGTTGTTGTTGAACACTGAAACCGCTACGCCTGTTACATGGGCTGCATTCATCAAATACCTGATTTTATCAGAGAGGCTGTCGGCGTTCGTGTTTGTGCCATCGATACGCGTGATCGTTTGTGCGGAGGCGGCAAACTGAGCGATCATCAAGATGTAAAATAAGTATGATAATCTTTTCATTCATTCTAAAATACAGCTTTTTTTAACGACGGCTGCTGTTAGAAATCACCATTGGATATTAATTTTATTTAAATCCCGAATGAAATTGTTAAGACGATATCATCCGGAAAAACAATAAATACAGAATCGGGATGAAGATTGGAAGACAGATGACGAGAATACTGGTTGTGATTTGAAACAGGGACTTGCCCTTTACCGAATCACCACTGACGATCAGGAAAAATTTCCTATTGTAATATTTCAAAGAAATCTGGTGCGCCACTTTTATGAGAAAGACAAATAATAGCGGGACAGACGCAAAGGCGATGGTAATCCGATCGCTGAAAAACACCTTTAAAAACCCGCCAAAAAAAATCAGGAAGGCAATTGTGTAAATCACTTTAGCGTACCTGGAATTTACCAGCATCCTGCGATGGTTTCGATCTCCCGATCTCCATCTGAAAGGGTCCATCAGATAACAGTAAAAAAGAAAGGAAAAGGTTGTAATGGCAATGGATATGTTGTCAAGGGTTTTCAAGGTGTCGTTTTGGTTGTTGGTTACTTTTCCGGATATACTAAAGCGCTCAAATATAAAATAGAAATACATTCCAATCTCCATCACGTAAATCAAATTCAGAAAATTATTTTTAATTTGTATTCCGTCTAAGAGTTTACCCTTACGAAAATCTCGTTTGCAGGAAATAAATGAAGGCGCAGGGCTTATGAAGATTTATTTTCTTAAATATTTTTGTAACACTTCTGTATCAAAAAAACTGATTTCTTTTACAGCTGCGGAAGGTGGCAATTATCATTGTGAGCCCAAGGCCCGTTTACTCCGGGAGCAAAAAGTATTGGACGCGCTGGATGAAAATGTGAAAGCAAAATAGTTTTCTCAGATTAGTGTCTGACAACGGAGTCCGTTCTGAGTTTCTGGTCATTCTGGCGACCGATGGTATCGGTTGCATTTCCCCCGTTTGCAGCACCCGGACTTGTCTGTACTGGCTGACTGCCCGATGAATCGGTGTTTCCACTCGTAGTGTCCGTTGTTTTATTGACCGTTGTACCGGAATTGCCACAACTGAAAAGGAACATAGATGCAATTGTAATGGCTGAGACGATTAATTTTTTCATAAAACCCTTTTCGGGTTTAGTAGAAAAATGATGCCAGAGTCAGAGTGGAATTATACTTCCCCGATACCTATCAGGGATTTGAGTTCAAAACTGATTTCACCATCACCGAATTCTTTTGTAATACGATTCTTCATATTTTCAGCGAGTATCGGTAGCGCTGCAGGATCTTGGCTGACTACCTGACGGCTTATGGGATGTTTTAGTAAAAAACCGTTGACGATATTGTCCACCGTACTGCGGCTCGTAAAATGAACTGGCACTACACGGCTGTTTCTAAAGCCGGCGGCGGTTAAGAAGTCAACCAGCTGTGAAGATTTATAAAGTGAAAAAGGCGTGATGAAACGGGCCGGGTCTTCTTCCCTGAAAAAGGGAATGATGGTTTCATTAAAAACGATGTGAAGGAGGGGCATACTCTCTGTGCTGTCCCAGGTAGAAAAAATGTAGCGGCCGCCTGGCTTTAAAATGCGATACGCTTCGTTAAATCCTTTTTGTTTATCCCCCAGAAACATAAGTCCATACTGGCATATGGCCAGATCAAAAGATGCATTGTCAAAAGGAAGCGCCTGTGCATCGGCTACGCGGAATTCGATGGATTCACCAGCCAACTGTTTTTCGGCTACGCTAAGCATATCAACACTGATATCCGACGCTACCAGATCCGTGGCGGAGGGGAAATATTTGCGGAGGTGTCGGGTAAGCCTTCCCGAACCGGCGGATATTTCCAATACAGAATGGGTATTGGGATTTCCCAGATACTTTATGAATTCCTGCGAAGCCGGCTCAAACAAAATGGGGCCGAGATACTGCTCGTAGTTTAAAGCATCTTCACCGGTGAACAGGAATGCTTCTTTTGTCATTTTATTAATTCTGTCAGCAGTTCGCCATATTCAATTTCTCTTTGAGGCGGTCAAAATTTAGCGGCTTGGTCAGGAAATCATCCGCCCCGAGATTCATGGCACGGGAGTAATTCTCATCATCACCGAACGCGGAGATCATCATCACGACGGGTGGGGGTTTGGAATATTCGTCTTTGATATGTTTCAGTAATTCAAATCCGCTCATGCCTGGCATATTGATATCCGACAGGATCAGAATGGATTCTTTATTGATGCTGCTCAGATAATCCAACGCCTCCCTGCCTGAATGTGCAAAGGCAAACACCATTTCCTTGTTTCTTATTTCCTTGCGGAAGCGCTGCTCGAATAAAGCCCGCACGTCCACTTCGTCGTCTACTACCAGTATTTTCATGATACAGTTTTTGAAATGATTTTTTCAAAAGTTACATGGACAGGCAATGGTTCCGGCAAATCTAAAAAACTTTCATACCCGAACATGAATCGTGGAAAAATAAATAAGGGAAACAGTTTTGCGGGGAAAGGCTAAATTGCTTTAAACCAGCTGGTTGAAACGATAATTCAGTTATAATAAGAATGAACGGTTGTAGTTTCTGTTAACACCTTATGGCTGCACACGAGGCATGATTACTGATATATTTCGGGTATATTCTATCTATAAACAGAAATTATGACAAACATAAACGCCCTTAACATCATCGATATTCTGCAACTAACCAACGGAGTGAACGACTATGCTAATTTTCCGGTTACCCAGGTAAATGATCATATGATTCGCACCAGCGTGATGACCGAGTCATTTTACTGGCACCTGCATCCGAACTCCGACGAGAGTTTTTTGGTGATTGAAGGCTCCATCTATATTGATCTTGAAGGAAGAACAGTCGAATTGTCACCGGGTCAGTTTTTTACCGTCCCTAAAAACACACCGCATCGTACAAGACCGAGGGGGGAAAGGTCGGTGAATATTACATTTGAATTGCAGAACCTGGAAACGATTCAACTGAATCAATAATTAATGTCCTGGTTAACGATCTGATACTCCCGGGGTATGGTCTTTGTAGCGTTAAAAATTGCATAAATGGTTCAAACTGCTTCTTGACGCTTTTATTTCACTTATATTTAAAGACATCAAAAACAACTCATGAGAATTTCCTGGCCGATTTGCGTGATTCTGCTATTGTCATCCTCCGGGGTTTTTGCCCAGGCGCAGATAACGGGCACCATCAAAGGAAATTCTGAATTACTTTTTTCAGCCACTATTCAAAATATCACCCGGCACCGGCTAAATATTTCCGACATGGGAGGGAATTATAAGATCGTGGCGGAGCAGGGAGATACGATCATATTCAGTCACCAGGGTTATTATTCAGATACACTGGTAGCGGATGGTACGATGTATGGCGTGCGGATGCCAATAGAATTGAAAATAAAAATGTCCAATCTGGCCAGTGTGGATGTGAATGAAATGTCGCGCTATGAAATGGATTCATTGAACCGTAAACAGGATTATGATTATATCTACAAAGGCAAAAACAACAAGGCTTTATATGATAACAAATTAGAGGGCGACGGACGAGGCGTAAACTTCAGTCCGATCGGTCATTTCTCGGCAGAGGAAAAGCAAAAGCGCAAACTGAAAGAAAGACTCGAAAACGACGACAGGGAAGAATATATCTACTATAAGTATTCCCGTCGTGTACCCGGTCTTACGGGTCTTCGGGGCGACTCACTGATTACCTTCATCAATAAATATAAACCCAGTTATCAATATTGCTTAACGGCAAGCAGCATGGATATACTGATTTATATCAATGATCATTTTATTCTCTATAAAAAAGGTCTTTCTGCTGCAAAGCCCAAAGCCTGACATATAACTAAAGGTCAGAGTATAAAGCTTATTCAATTTTACGTTTAGAAACTGGTGGTCCAAATTCAACGGCTCCCTTATCTTCTGACCTTTTTCCATAAAAAATATCGAATACGATCTTTGAGATAAGAAAATCAAATGCTGAAAGAATTTGTTCACTGCTTCCATGAATAATCCTGGTTAGTTTGTTTCCTTTGCCGGATAATCGAAAGTCCATTCGTTCCATTGCTTCAATTTCCCTATGACTTATTATCCAGGCTTTTTGGAGCTTTTTGATATCGGGCATAACAACTAAAAGTTTTTTATTTGTGCAGGTGAGTTTGATACTTAATCCCGTTTCACGATTCAGATAAATTATGAAATAACCGATCTTACGTTGAAATAACTGATTGAATCCGTGATGAATGATATTTAATGGCGTTCGTTGTTTTACCTGTTTTGTCAATTCTTCAAATTGCCTGGCCTGTTCTTTATAATGACTGATCATTCTATAGATCCCCTCTGTGGGATGGCTCATTAGTTTGGCACCCTCTAACATAATCTCATAACTCCTGGCCGTCGAATAGCAATGAGAAATATTGTCAGCAAAAGGGTTGTCAATTCCTTTTAGTATTTGAATTTCCCTATCTGTCCGATGCAATGCTTCTTTATGATAATAAGCCATGAGATACTCTTCCTCAGAAAGATCCTGTTTCAGCAATTCTTTCAAAGCATTCTTTTCTTCCTCGTAAGCAGATAACAATATGCGGAGATTTTCTTCCATATGATCCGGGCGCTATAAAAGTCAATTTACTTTAAATACCGGATTTGATATTTATCAAAAAAAGTTCCCATTAGCGGGGTGATTTTGCTGTTTGTCTAATAAACAAGCCCCTAACTCGATATATTTGCGTTATTTGAAAAAACAACTTTTAACCATCAAGATGAAGACTTTACTTTTTCTGCTCTATTCTTTCGCTTCATTCATCACCGTTCACGCCCAGGACTCAACCAAAACCGGGCTATCCGAATACCGGGCCACTGCCACCAAACTCCACGATCTCGTTCATACGAAACTCGATGTGAAGCTGGATTATGATAAGGCCTGGTTATATGGGAACGCCTGGATCACCGTGAAGCCACATTTCTATGCAACCGATTCGCTGATACTGGATGCGCAGGGAATGGACATTCACCAGGTAGCCGTGTTAGTAAATGGGGTAAATAAGCCATTAAAATTTGACTATGACGGGGAGGTTTTGAAAATACATCTTGACAGGATGTATACCGGTAAAGAAAGTTACACTGTGTATATCGACTACACGGCCAAGCCAAATGAATTAAAAGTTGCCGGCAGTGCTGCCATCATTGAAGCCAAGGGATTGTATTTTATAAATCCAAAAGGAACTGAAAAAAACAAACCCATCCAGGTATGGACGCAGGGAGAATCACAATCAAGTTCCGCCTGGTTCCCAACCATCGATCGTCCAAATCAAAAGACCACAGAAGAAATCATACTCACTGTGCCTTCCAAATATGTATCACTCTCCAATGGGAAACTGGTTTCGAGTAAAGACAACGGAAACGGCACAAGAACAGACTACTGGAAGATGGATCTGCCGCATGCTCCCTATTTGTTTTTCTTTGGTGTTGGTGATTACGCCATCGTGAAAGATCATTATAAAGACAAGGAAGTAAATTATTATGTAGAGAAAGAATATGAATCGGTTGCCCGCAGAATCTTTGGCAACACGCCGGAGATGATGGCCTTCTTTTCAAAAACGCTGGGCGTGGATTTTCCCTGGAATAAATATGCGCAGATGACAGCGCGGGATTATGTAAGTGGTGCGATGGAAAATACAACGGCCACTTTGCACAGCTCTACGTTGCAGCAAAACGCCCGGGAACTCACCGATGGTAACCGCGCAGAACGTACGGTGGGTCACGAGTTGTTTCATCAGTGGTTTGGAGATCTGGTGACGGCAGAAAGCTGGAGTAACATCACATTGAATGAGTCCTTTGCGCGCTTCAGTGAAATCATCTGGCCTGCATATAAATATGGCAAGCAGGAGGGTGATGCGGTGGCTTATGAACAATTGAATCAATACCTCTCCGACAGTGCCTATTCCGCGCTTGACCTTGTGCGATTTTATTATGCATCACGCGAAGATGTTTTTGATGCAGTTTCATACAACAAGGGAGGATTGATTTTGAATATGCTGAAGAATTATCTGGGCGACAGTGCGTTTTACAAATCACTGAATTTGTACCTGACGACGAAGAAATTCCAGTCTGCCGAAGCCCAGGAGCTGCGACTGGCTTTTGAAGCGGTGACGGGTCAGGACCTGAACTGGTTCTGGAATGAATGGTACTACGGTAGCGGGCAGCCGAAATTCGACATCGATTATGTTTATGATGATGCGGCGGGCAGGGCAACTGTAATCATCCGGCAGATGCAGTCTTCCGGTAAAATATTCCGGATACCTACGGCCATTGACGTATATGAAGGCGGTGTCAAAACCAGGCATCAGGTATGGATTCAAAATGCTGCGGATACGTTCACGTTCTCCTACAAAACGCGCCCATCACTAATTAACGTTGATGGAGATAAAATACTGGTTTGCGTAAAACAGGATAACAAGACGCTGGATAATTTCCTTTATCAATATGAGCATGCAGGATTATACCGCGATAAAATGGAGACCATTTTATATTGCGCCAAACATCAGACCGAACCGGCGGCACGGGATCTGTTGTTGAAAGCGCTCTCCGATCCATTTTACAAAATCAGGCAGGGCGCTTTGGATGCCCTGGGTTATAAAGCGGATCCATCACTGGCCTATCTGGAACCGACGCTTGTAAAAATGGCCGCGGGAGATCCGAACAAAGTGGACAGAGGTCTCGCCATCTTTTTCCTTGGAAGTTTTAAAAATGAGAAATACAAATCAATATTCCTCGCTGCTACCAATGATTCCTCTTACTCTGTGGCCGGTCGTGGTTTAGAAGCGCTGGCGCTGCTGGACTCTGTAAAAGCAGTTGAGCTCGCCCGTAAGATGGCGAAAGAAGATCCGCGTGGAAGACTGGTAAGAGTTATCCAGACAGTTCTTTCTACCTATGGAAATGAAAGCGATGCTGTGTTGCTCTACGATAATTTTGAAGCCATGGATGCAGGAAGCAGAATGTTCACATATCAGCCATATATCAAATACCTGACGAAAATAAAAAACGCGGATCAATTGAAAAGATCCGTTGACCAGATCGTCGACTTCCGTGAAAAGAATCGCCGCAACATGAAAATGATCCGGTCGGGCATCGATAAGGGTCTGAAAGCCGTTGCAGAACAGAAGGCGGCAGACGGCCTGACGGAGCAGGCTGCATATATCACTGGGCTATTGAATCGTTGATCGTTGGGCGTTGGGCGTTGGACGTTATCTATGGACGGAAAATCATCCTCCGGGAATTGTTGGATACAATAAAGATTCTTCCGGAAGGGCTACAGAAATAATTGCAGGATTTTCTTTTACTTATCGTTGTCAATAAAAAAAACCCGGACAAAGAATTGCCCGGGCGCCACATAGGATTGCTTAATGGCCATTGATTATTGTGAATAGGTGTATTCAGGTATTCGGTTGTTTTTGATTTTGAATGAAAACTGGGGGTCCAGTGCAAACCACAAGGCCAGCAGCACACCGTAACTGCCGCCGCGTTCGATCCATTCGAATAATTCATAATGCGGATAAAAAAGCTCGCTGCTGATTTTCCAGATAAAGAATGCAAGTATCACAGGGCGGTATGGCAGGATCAACAGTAGAAACGCAGCATTGATTTCACATATACCAATGATGAATGCTGTTTGAGCGGCATGTGAAAATCCAAGTACCGCATACTGACTGACCAGCCCCTTTTTTTCGATCATGTTCAGCCAGCCATGTCCTGCCAGTATAAAAAATGCACACAGTTTCAGACCGGTCAACACATGACTGATTGTTTTTGCATCCGGATAAATATTTCCGCGCATGGGAGAAAACAAATTACTACCATTCTTTCCAACACCGCCAGACAGCATTAAAAGCATCAATGGCGCGCCGAAATTTCCTGCCCGTTCGATGAATTCAGCCAATGGCTCGCCAGACAACGGACGAAGTAAAGCGGTAAAGATGCCCCAGATCACCAGCCAAAGGGGAATCGCGCGGACGGGATACAGTAGCATGGTGATTCCCATCAGCAGATCAAAAGACCCTACAAGCGGCATCAGGCGATAGGCCATATCGTGACCAATTCCAAATACTGCGAAATAGTTGCACCAGATGGGTTTGGTGATGATTCCAAACGCTCCGTGCCCGATAAAACACATGGCGACGGCGAGCCGCAATGTGAAATATATTTTTTGTTGGGTGCTGTTTGCAGTCATGTTATTTATTTGTCGCGAGTCCAAGTGATTTTAAAATGTTCCCTGCCACAATTTTTCCCTGTTGAATTCCTGAATTAACGGTAGGCTGATAATGAATGCCGCCATAAAACCTGGAATTACCTGCATCCACGCCGATGTCACGGAAGGTGGAATACGTACGAGCGGGAAAATTCAGATAGTCGTATGTATGATCCGTGAACGAACCGATATCTCCATAAAGAGATGTGAGCGCTTCAGACGCAGAGGCGGAAACCACGGCATGAGCAGATGCATATTCAGGATGTGCGGGCGTCGGAATTGCAGGAAGCCAGGCGGTATCTCCCATTACTTTGCGGATATAACTCACCGGCCGAATCAGCACATATTTATATTTTGTATTCCATACACTGATGATGGCATCGTTCAGGTGTATGCCCATCAGTGCGTAGGCCATGGCCGCTTTGTCTAGCGGACTTTTCGTTTGACGAATCACCTGTTGGGTAATACTCATCCAGTGGCCCGGCGTTGTTACACCCGGCACATCTCTCCAGAAAAGCGCCCAGTTTTTCTGATCGGTGGTGAGCACCTTGGAAGCTTTGTATACGTCGTTCACCATTTTATAAAAAGTGGAGGCTGTGTCTTCGGAATAAGCCGGTGGCGGAGCCGGTTGCGAATTGTCGCCACTGCCCGCAATGATCGGACGATTATTTCCCCAGAAAGGTCCGCTGGCAGCGGCAAAAGCGGTCGGTGTGGGAATCCAGATGCCAGGTCCGACGGGCAGCGTATATGGCATGGCATTGTTTTGTGCATACCCGTCGGACGTGCTCCAGGTATATACGGCATCGGCAATGGATTTTCCAAAAGCCGTTGAGCGGTCCAGTATGGCAGCATCCTGTGTGCTGAAAGAAGATTCAATGGCATTCTCCAGCGAATCTATGGCCGACAGATCCGCTGCATTTAAATTTGTAGATGTAAAAAAAGTCTTGTTGAATTCAGCGATTGCGGCATTCACACTGGCGGGCCAGTAATACTTGCTGGTCTTGTCTGCAGAAGTCAGGCTGGTCAACCCATTGTATTTTGACTTCCAGGAGCTGGCTCCCGGATCCGTAGCCTCATAGGCACTAATGCCTGAATATACAAAAGGCCTCGCGAAGGCACCATTGGCTATGCCCGTGGCGTTTTTATAGATGCGCACTTCCAGCGTCATCCATTTATCAATTACATCTGACGGATAAGAAGAAGCCGGCTGGTTCGGCTGTGTGCCGGATTGTTTGTGACAGGCAGCAAATGTTGCTGCAAATAATAAAAAGGAGACGATTTTTTTCAATGGTCGCACACGCTGTCTGGATAAGGTTTGTTTCATGAGTCTGTTTTTTAAGTTAATTGAAATCGGAAAGTGGAAGATATTTTACCAGGCAGGGTAAAAGAAGTCACAATGAGTAGATGGCAGATTTTACCGATTGATCAGCGGTATAAAAACGGGTGCCATTGAGGGAATGAAATGACCTAGTGCCGGTTTGGCTGAAGTTTTTTGCAGTAACATATCCTTGCGGCTTCTTGAAACATCGATATGGGAGCCGTCGGACATCAGCAAATAACCTCCTTCGCCCTTGAAGTATTTATTGATTTCGTTGAGGTTCACGATATAGGAATTGTGAACGCGCAGGAAAGGATAATCGGCAAGTAGTTCTTCCACATCCTTCATGGTGCGTGAGGCGGTTAATTTTTTATCGTTCCGGAGAAAGAAATTGGTGTAGTTACTATCAGACGCACAATAGATGATCGAATCTATTTCCACCATCTGCAATCCTTCCATGGTGGGCAGGGCGATTTTCTTTATGGGATTTTTCGGCCAGTTGAACTTCTGCATCAGTATTTCCAGCTGCATTTCGGTGGGGTTCTCCAGGCTTTTTGAAACTTTGGAGACGGCCTGTATCAGCTCCAGCCGGTCTATGGGCTTCAACAGATAATCCATGGCACTGAACCGTATTGCTTTGATGGCATACTGATCATAACTGGTCGTGAATATCAAACCAAAATTTATAAAATGGGCACGCTCCAGAAATTCAAACCCATTCATATAGGGCATTTCTATATCAAGGAAAACAAGCTGGGGCCTGTGCTGCGATAAGGCCTCGAGCGCCTCTTCCCCACTGTTCAGCGTGGCCACTACCTGCAGGTCTGGACAAAATTTTGCAATCATCATTTCCAGCGTCTCGCAGCAATAGGGCTCGTCATCAACAATCATTGCAGTGATCATAAGTCGAAATTTTTAAAATGACACTCCTTCCACTGAATCATAATTCTGCTGAAAGCGGATACTCAGATTGACTTTGGTACCTGCAGCACGACCGGATTTGTCCACCATATCTTCAATATTAAAAATCACCTTATCGTCTTCTAA